>Ga0257126_1000876_pt1 | contig 23041 bp, 35 predicted proteins | sample SI060_120mmetaG_FD_190151 | JGI IMG/M metagenome (GOLD analysis project Ga0257126, IMG submission 190151) | Marine microbial communities from Saanich Inlet, British Columbia, Canada - SI060_120m | ecosystem: Environmental > Aquatic > Marine > Inlet | place: Canada: British Columbia | collected... | reverse complement strand
TGCTTCGGGTCGTGCACCAGAACAATCTTCACCTCAACCATTTCAAAGTGGTCCTTAAACCACCACACATTTCTGATGCGTTTTCGTTTGAACAAATGCGCGTCCTGCACATCTTCTGACCATGTGTCATATTTTCCGGTGTCTGTTCGATACAAAACCTTGTTGGTCTTTGGGTCGGTGCGCTTAACTACAAACATGTTCATTCCTTTTCAATTCAAGAGACATTATCGTCTATATCATCGAAAAGATCAAGTTTTTGCTAAGTTGTTGTTTTTTAAAGGGAATTTCGAGTCTTGAATAGATCGATTGTTTCTAGGAGGGTTTTCGACCAGGAGTCTCTATGTTCGACGAACACCTGTGGTTTACTATGGTCGACTGCTATGATGGTGACTAACTGGGTGATGGGAACACCTGTTCGCTCTTCCCACATAATAGCGTATGCGGATTCTTGAATGAAGTAATTTTCAACCCAAGATTTGCGTTTTGTTTTTGCTGAAGTTTTCCAGTCAACGATTGATAGTTGACCGTCGAACTCGCCGACAAGGTCGACACGGCCGGCGACACCGAGGTGATGCGAATACAGTGCTGCTTCCTGTTCATAGATAAGTCCAAGGCGACTATCAAGAATAGGTTTGACTGAACGAAAGTTGGCAACGACATGCGGCATATATCCGACAGCATAGTCCGGATCGTTTGCCACATATTTCTCTATCATCTCGTGAACTTTAGTCCCACGATTCGACGCACGAAAAGAAACCTTTCTCGCCTCTTCTTCACCAACCTTTTCTTTCCATGCGGCGATATGCTCTTCCGAGAGTATCGAAAGAACAGTCGTTATGGAAGGATACCTTTCGCCGGTTGGGGTAGCGTATGTTCTACCTGTTGGCAAGGTAGTCGCTGTTAGATCATCATAACCTAACAGCGACTCTTTTCGATGAACGAATGACATTACATGGATGCGACGTTGACATCAGGTTCATGAGTAACGAAATTTGTTACATTATCGACCCGGAAACTTCTCCATCCATCATCATGTCTGGCTTGACCGAGGGCAAAGTGCCACACATTGACAACGTTTTCGTTGACCATGGGTGCATCGCGGGCGACACGCGATTCCCACTCGGGCAATACGTCTTCACGTAATGTGCACAACATAATCCGCTCGTCTCCATTCACCTTAGTGAACGTCACAGTACAGATGTTCGCTTTGAGTTCTTCGATCATTTCACTTCTATTCATATTCATTTATTCTTCCTTTTCTGTGCAGTTACTGCTCGACGTTGATGACGATTCAATCCGCGAAGTTCCGCGAGAGGATCCTCGTCTAGTATAATCTGCGCTGGTTTGTCTACCTTGACAGGTTCGTTTTTCTTCTTCTTACTAGTATACGTTATTACTTCCACGTTTTCAAGTTTCGGTAATTTCAGGTCGTCATGATCATGGTGCAGTACAAACTTAGTGTTTGGAAACTCGTTGAACAATCCCCACCAGACAGGACGCCAGTTCTCGATCAATCTAAAATTGTTTGACTGTCCACGGTCGCTGTTCAGATACAGATCTGTGATACTGTGCATGTTGAAATCAAACAACGTGTCAAATCCATACATATGAATTTCGTCCGCCTGATGTTTGTTTGCTGCATAATGGACTGCCATATGTCCACAGTTGAAGTTGGTAGCATTACCTGCATAGTCAGGAACAGTAGTATAGAACTCCTTGATGTTCTTGGCGTACTTTAGATAAAACAACGAACGAGCAGGGTCATCCATCCACATACGCGGCCGCGTACCAAGCACCCAGTCATACATAGCAAGGTTCAAGGATCCCTCTGTCAATGCTGCCATCATCTTGAAGTCAACCATACAGGTTGCATAGACTTCATTTGTTGGCATAGAGAACGGAGGCATGTTACAGATAAGTTTCATGCCCTCGCGCTTCTTCTCTTTATAGAATATTGCCTTATCACCGTTGCCGATTACATGAACTACTTTACCCATTATGTTTTGATCTCATGCCAGTTGTTTCTTATATAGTCTAAATCTTGGAGATCGTGAGGTTTTGGTCGACCGCCACAATCAACAGTTTTTATCTTTGGACTAATTCTGTGGGGAAACTTCCACTGGCCAAACACTTTGGTACCGAGATGAAATTTCAGATTCATCTTAATATCTGGATACACTTCGTCTAGGTACAGTATGTCGTCGTCGTTTAAGAGATGACCTGTCCATACCTGATCACCGCCATCATAGTCATGCTCTAACATCTTGTGAACAGGTTTAAAGTATTCATAAACATCCTTCATTGCTCCAGTACAGAACATCATCATCGAAGAACTGAACTTATTACCCTTCCACATAATCGCATCCGATACACAAGAAATCTTTTTGCCTGTTCGTTGAGCATACCTGATCTCTTCATCGAAGTTGTTAATGAGGACGATATCGATATCAAGGTAGACATTAAATCCCTTGGGCATATTAGGACTGTACGCAAGGACCTTGTTCCACCAACCTACAGTTTTAATCTCTGGTTTGATAGGCGTAGCAATGTCTCTAATTTCGTCAGGTCGATCTGTGATACAGTACGGTGTACATTCTAGGTCAGTCAACTCCATGAATCTAGTGATCGTCTTGCGGGCATACTCCATAGGATATGCGTCAGTACATACTGTGATAAGATTAATCATTTATTATGGTATACCCTATACCGTCATGCCAATTGTGTTTCGCCCGACAACCCAGTTCTCTCTGTATTGTAGAGAACGAATCTTTTGCCTCAACAAGCCATGGATAGTATTCTTCAAGTGTCGGGAAATCTTTATTGTTCAAGAAAATGTCTGTTGGTTGCGCATGCGTCTTCGCACCTTCTACTAACAGTTTAGCACCAGCAGGTTTAAGTCTGTATGCATGAGCACCTGGAAAGTATGCTTTGCTAAACAGTTTGTGTGATCCCATTCTTGGAGCAATCTTGAAGTTTCCATAACTAGGTTTACCAATAGAGACACAATGCTTGTATGGAATGAACTGAGGAACAAACAATGTTGCAACCGCGTCATGTTCGAAGATTTGATACTCCTCATTATCCTCTATACACTTGTTCCATAAACTCCAGTGAGAAAGAAACGCTGCCATATTAGATATCTCAAAAGCGTATTCCCTTCCTGGTTGTTGTTTGAAACCAGAAGCATCCATACCATGATGTTGAAATAAAGCAACAGGATCGTCCTTTGGTGTACAACCATAGTAGTTCTGTACATCGAACTCTGACAGGGATTTCTTACATCGTTCTGCTACTTGTCTGGAAACTTCTAGATGTTCAATTGTTATTACAAACGATTTCATGATGCAGTCTTAGACTTTGTCCCTTGTACTCGTGTATAGTATGTAGTGGTAACGCCCAATTGCTTTGGCATTAGTTGCTTACACATGATAGCATCGTTAGGCCATACTCCATGTGCTTTCACCAGTCCCACCAGCGTCTTTGCGCCTTCTGGTCTAATGAAGTACGCAGAGTTGCCTGCAAGACCCTGAGGCACGTTCTGGTTGTCAACTGAAGGTACTGGTATTATATTATACCCTAAATTTGAGGGGGATTCAACTTCACTGTGGAACACACTAGATTTGCGGGTTGCGCCTCGGGGATCATTAAGTCCTACTATGCTGAACTTAGTGTTCTTGAGAATGTCCAGATCGAGGGGTTTCACAAACAGTGCGTCCTCTTCTAGGATGATCCTGGGTTCGGTCGACTCCGCGATCTCTAACCATAACCAGTAATGGGAGAGAAAACAAGCGACTAGTTTCATAGGAGATGCTGTTGTATATGGAGGCAGCAATAGGCCTGTTTTAATATCCAGTCTAGGTTCGTCCCATGGATATGTCCAATGAACTCTAAACGAAAGTAGCAGATCGTCTACCATGTCTGGCGTGACTGCTGGACTCAGAGTACATTCGACATCATGGTTGTATTGGTCAGAGGAAGATCGACAACGCTCTGCCTGATTGCGCGAGTCAACGTCATCGACTAATGTTATGATGGACGCTTTCATGTGTTCAGTGTGTTCTGTAGTACAGTATACCCCACATTGTCAGTACAACGTTCTTGTACTATCCATGGATTGATACCATTGTTAATAAACCCATTGACAACTTGCCATAGTCTATCGTCAACCTTCCCGAACAACCGCGAAGTATCATGGAGTACGATATACTTCTTGACTGTCTTTGCGTGGAGGTTAAGTTCGTTAACTAGATGCGCTGGTTGATGGTTACTATCTATCAATAACAGATCAACAGGTTTGGCAGTTGATGGATCAGTAGAAGATTTTTCTTGAACATCAAAACTAATATTGTTCTCTTCACAATAAGTTCTGAATATAGATTCGAATGGTCTCCACTTCTCAAAAGAAATATCAACAAGAGTTACTGCGGATGGATTCATCAGACATGCTGCGGCCGCAGAAGCTCCTTGGTGCGTTCCAAGTTCTCTGTATGTATCACACTTCTTCATTAGTTTTTGCATAGCATCATGCTGCCAACAATAATCGTGGCCGTGTGCTTGCTCGTGTTGCTTTCTAATCTCTGTGTAAAATTCTGGTAGAGTTTTCACATGACTTAGTTCTGCATTAATCATTTTCTATCCTATTTTTGGGAGCTTGCCGTTCCAGACTTCTACTGGATTATTAACAATAGTATGTAGCGTTTCTTTATCGAAGTGGTCTGCAGCCCTAAGTTGAACATGTACAAACTTAGTGTTTTCTGTTCTTGAATCGTTTACTGGGCGTGGGTCGCCTTCCCCATGATAATGGATGTAACTATTCCAATTGTTGTCTAGTTCTATCCAATCAAATCCAGCAATGTCCTTTGCTGCGTGTATATAGTTCTGGTCTGCGGTGTAAAATGATGGTAGACCAGACTCTCTACAGTGCTGTATGTATCCTTTGAACACTGGAAGATTTTTTCTTCCTTTCATTATACCTAATCTAGACCAAAGAACCAAACCTGAATTATACACTTTCAATAGACCATCAGAGTCACGCGGCATGTCCTTTCCATAAACATCCCTTATCATTTTCGCCCAAACCTCATCGTTTCGACTTGTTATGCCTCCTGGAGTTATCGAACTGGAACGAAACTTTGGTTGCATTGGTTCTGTACATATACCAAGTTCGGCAGTAAACCCATCAAAGATATTTTCGGTCAAACCATCCACGGGGAAGATGTCTATATCTGCATACAGTATGTTGTCGTATATATCGAATGATCCGTCATATACGAATTTGAACGAACCATAATGGGGTGAGTATTGCCCGAGAGCAGTCTGCCATCTGGGATTGTCCTCAAATAAATACTCAACACCAATTCGATCCGCATAGGACTGCATTGCAGTTCTTCCGGCCTTGTGTCCGGGAAGAAGTTTCCCATCCCAGTATTGATAAATTAAATTCTTCATTTTATTCTTTCCCACGTTTCTTGTATAGCCTGATCGAAAGGAGTGAACTCAAAACCAAATTCTTCCGATAACCTACTACCATTTATTTCCTGTAATGGGATCTCCTTAAACGATCCTGACTTCTTTTCTATCACATGAGGAATATCTATTCCTAATGCAGATACGATTCTATCTGCGGTTTCTTTTATGGTCATGGGATCGTCGTTGCTTATGTTATACTCATTAAAGTTACACTCTTTTGTCGCAAGATTGTATATACTTTTGACGGCATCAGAAACATATACGAAATCCCTTTTCATTTCTAGGGCAGACTCATAGACGCGAATACCCTTTCCTACTTTGAGATTATTCAATGCGCTGGGTATTAATCTACTGGTGGAAAAATCGTAGGGCCCGAAAAGATTAGCGGGTCGAACACTTATAACGTTAATGTTATAATAGTTTCTATACCACTCGGCAAAGTTCGCGGCCAGAACTTTAGAGAATTCATATGGTGATCCTGGATTGAATGTTGCAGATTCGTCGGTAGGCACTTCATCTTGAAAACCATAAACCTTATCAGTTTCTATAGACAGCACCTTAGACACTTCATTCACTCTCGCTGACTCTAATACCGACGCAGTGCCTAACCCGTTTGTTCTGTATGCGTCGAATGGGTTCTTCTCACAATCAAAAACAATAGGTTTACCTGCCAGGTGTACAATAATATCTATAGACTTTTCACTCACAATGCGGTTCATGGTTTCTGAATCTGTGATATCGCACACATGTTGTATCACCTCAGAAACTCGACTAGATATAGACCTAGACACTCCATAAACAGTGTGACCGTTTCTCACAAATTCATCGCAGACGTTTCTTCCTAAAAACCCATTACTTCCTGTCACTAGTATGTTCATTCTTCAATCAAACCCCTCTCAACCAAACGTCTATAATTTTCAATCTTTGGCCTTTTTGGACCAGTTAGACCAACCTTGTTTCTGACATGAATCAGTGCGGCAGTATCTATACCATCACGATATGAACAATGACACCACTTATAATCGCCTGGAAGTGTTGCGAATTTCTCACCAGATAGAAACGCTAGATGATGCATACAACCCTCGTCGAAATATGCGCGATTGAACTTTGACAATGCGTTGACATCTATATTCTTTCGAAGACGTATACGCATATCTCTGTCCATCTTGTATATCGCCCCTCCCCAGTATGGCACTTCCATACTAGACATGAAAGGGAAGTTTCTGTTCAACCCCCTATGTAGCGTTTCTTGTATGTCTCCATATAGACCAACTCCCTGAACATGAAATACGTTTTCTCTTTGTCCTTTTCTCTCGAACATATCGATATCGACCATTGCAACGGTGTCGTAGTCGTCCCAACATGGATCGAGCATAAACAACTTCTGGGTCTGAACAGACAATTTGTCGGAGAATACGTTTCCGAGAACCAGTTCATAATCTGCACCACACTTATCAGCATATCTAGATATGTTTGCGACAGATAGATGTTCCAGTTCACCCAGTTCGCCAGTGTAATGCTGGAGTATTATATTCTTCATATATTAATCTTCTTATCATGATTAACCCATCCATCATTATTCGTGTGAATGAAGTTGTTGGGTAAAACCAAAGTCTGGTACCATCCATATTCTGCTGGATGAAGTGTATTTTTTTCGACCATAGTGACAACATTATCGTATGATACCATACGATTGGGGTGTATGATCAAATGATCCAGTATTCTATGTTCCCAGTTTGTGCCAGGATTAGAAAGAACATTAATTTCGTCTATCCTATCTTTATTTCTGGTTCCAAACCCACTAACTGTATTATGATTATACGCCTTTTTTAGGTAATTTTCAAATACAGCACAGGGAGATATAAATGCATCATACCTTGTCCTAACAACGACATCATATCCGGAAGGAAGATTAGATACCAGATATGAATGAGCAACAATCTGTTTTGTGTGATGTCTTGTCCAAACAATCCTTTCTGGTGAACATCTGACCCAATCTGCGGTACTCTGAAACCAGGGGGAAAACGATTCTATCAACTCTGTGTAGGGGTGTCTGGTGATATCTGGTTCGGGTAAGAAAGCGCATTCCACACCACTGAAAGAACGATTAAACGACTCTCTTTCCGTTTCCCATGTCGTGTAAAAGAAATCTGCCGTCGGAAACTTTTCTTTCAGAATCTCGTTATTTCTCTTGGCGCCACCCCCGTATGCAGATGTCACAAGGCCAGAAACACAAACAGCAACTCTCACGAAACTGCCCAGATGTTCTTCGTAGCTGCTGTTGTGAACTCGAATCCAAAAAACTCAATATCATCTTTGTACCATTCGGCCACTATTCGTTTTGTTTCTTCCGTATAAAAATCAACGTATGATCTAGAGTCAGCACTGGTGCCGCGTTTTGTCATTTGTAAAAATAATCCTTATCTTCTGTGGCTACCTTCTCGTATCCTAATGAAGAAAGAAACTCCAAGGATTCCTGTTCTCTAACTGTCAAATAGTTCATTTCGAGTTCTAACAGAGGTTTCCACTTCTCAAGCGTTCGTTTCATGCCTAGCAGAATGGGATAAACATAACCTTCTGTATCAACCTTTATGAAATCTACGTCAGTGAAACCAAACTCATCCAGAGTTCTCAATTCCACGGGATACGTTTTTTCCATTTTTATGTTCTTCGATTTTGATATTTTACCTCTATTATCATCATTTAACACAACCGAAATCCCGGAGTTGTTGTTACTCCGGACCATATGTCCTATAGTTGATGCGTCTGATATACCATAAGGATAAATTTCACAGTTTTCTATATGCTTTATGTTGTCAGAACATTCATTGAAATATAATGGTTCAAAAGCCTTCACATTGTCAAAGAACTGTGAGTAAACATAGGAATGGGTTCCGATATGCGCGCCTATATCTATTGCTGTTCTGAAGGAAGATAGGTGTTTTATCGCAACGTCCCAAGTTCTAAAACACATCGCCTCAAGGACGTCTTGATGATCTTTGAAAAATACATCATGTTCTGGGGTTTTCCATTGTGTCTGAAAGCTATCAGAATTGGGTGGTAAGTTCTTCATAAATAAATTCTCCATTGTGTGGGTGGTAAATTCTTCATAAATAAATTCTTCATAAATTTGATACTATAAAATGCTCTAAGTCTTCGGGTGTCCCAAGTCCCCACATTTGCTGGGCCTCGAATGTGCGGATAATTTTCTCGTCTTTGATCGCTTCGTTGAAAACAGGACAGACATAGAATTCTCCATTCACTCGAATGTCATTTTCAATCATCTGTTCAGCATACTTAACAAAATCTGATCCACATTTCCAATAATAATATCCCACTGTTGCATTATCACTGATTGGATTCTTCTCTGCTACTTCGACCACAACGCCATTATCGTCGATCTTCGCGAACGACCATTTGGGATGTGTCGCTTTGAACGTAACAATCCCACCATCAGAAGCAGTTTCTTGCATCTTATACATAAACCCGACGGGATCCCAATCGACCCACTGGTCACTATTAGAAAAGAACAGTGGATTATCATTATCTATATGTTCCTTGGCAAGTAATGCGGTGCATGCGGCCCCTTCAGTGATACCATCTGTTTCGACTATCTTACAATTGGGAGCAATCAGTGGCAACATATTATCTAGGTTGTAACTTTCCCTGTGTTCCTTTTGACACACAAAAATAAAATTGGCATCTAGACCTATGTTTTCAACAACTCGTTGTATCATCGATTTGCCATTAACATCTATTAGGGGTTTTGGGAATGTGTAACCTGCCTGATGAAATCTGCTTCCCGCACCGGCCATAGGAATAAGGACATTTAATTCTTCAGACTTCCATTTGTTTTGTACAGTAATACCACTCAAATTTTTCATCACCTTCTCTTTGGTTAAATTCATAGGATTCTCTACTCTTATATATTTTGCTCCTGATCTTGCTGCGGATAACAATCCTGGTGGCGAGTCTTCCACGATCATCGTTTCTTCAGGAAGGAAACCCAACATCGACATCGCCTTCCAGTATATCTCGGGATGCGGTTTAGAATTCTTAACGTCCTCGTTGGACAATATAATCGAGCAATATTTCGTGAGAGAAACATTAGCCAGTGCGGTCAGAACAGTTCGTCTTATCGAGTTGGTACATACTCCAATACTATATCCTTTCTCTATCAGAGCATCAAACAGGGCCAAATGTTCTTCGTTGGGTTGCAACGTTTCCATCATATTCATCGTATGGTGCTGCTTCAACGAGAATATTCTATCATGAAATTCTGGAGGTAATCTCTTTCTTTCTGTTAAAAGAACTAACTTCTCTTTGGTTTTTCTCCCATCATAGAAATTGCGATGTTCTTCCGCAGTTATTGAATATTCTTCACCGGCGACGATCACTATTGCGGCGTTGAGCGCGTCATAATGTATCTTCTTCGCATCAATCAACACGCCATCTAAATCGAATAACACCAACTTGATATCACTCGCCATGACACACATCACGGAAATCAAGCGGAAAATCTGTACATAAACCAGAAAAATTCTCTATATATGATCTCATATAACTACGACTCTCTCTTTCTGGAAGAGTTAGTATCTGTATACCACTTTCCTTACTACGAAAGGCAGTTGCGCCAGGGTAGGACCACACCACGCCATTGCTGGTAATGGTGTGGTCATCGGTGTTGTGCCAGAAGTGGTGGAGGTCTGTTCTTCTGGACATAGATTCTAGAGCCTCTATATTCTTGCAGTGAATATAGAGGGATTCCTTATGTTGTAGAAGAAAATCTATATTAATTTGATGTTCCGGGTGATCATGGCCTAAAAAATAATTCCCACTTTGGTACCAAAGATCCGTCTCAACAAAAAATCCCCCACGTTCTATGGCTTCGATTATTTGTTTGGGATGATTTTCGGTACTAGGACTGGGACCATTAAGATTTCCACGATGAGAAATTATGATCACCTAGAAATATCCCAACCGGTACTTACCGACACTATTAAATTATCACCAAGATACGCTTTAAGATTTTCACCTAGGACCTGGTCGGTGATTCCTGGAACGTCTCGCAATTTCATACTATGCCACTCTAAATAAAATTTATTCAGATACTTAACAGCTCCTGTTTCTAACATTCTAGGAATAATTTCATATTCAGAACCTTCGATATCCATGGCCATGATAATCTCGTCCGTCTCGTCAAAGTTATCCATCAACCACATAGACAAATCTACTGCCTCTACTGTCATATGGGTGCCTTTTTGGAACATCGTCTTATCATGGCGTAATGTTCCAGACCTTGTTGTAGTACCTATATTGAATTTTAGATTCGTATTCTCTGTGTGTACAGCCTTTTCTATTAACGTAATGTCATCAAATTTTTCTTTCAGTATTCCTATACACTCAGGAAGACACTCAAAGGCAAAAACTTCATAATCACTTCCGTATATTTCCCTAAATCCCTCAATAGCAAACCCCTTGTTTGCGCCACAATCTATGAATACTTTTCTCATTTAAAATTCCTTATGTCGTAGCATAACTCACTTAACTCTGAATCCACATCAAACATAACAAGCGGGTTGTCTTTTGTTGTCTCTAATTTTTCTAAGTATAACATGCCTTGGTATGTAGGTATAAGATACCATGGAAACCTTGCGGAATTTGTTAGGTTTGATGCTACATCCATGACCCGAAATTTGAATTGTGGTCTATCTTTGAACTTCAACATGAGCGGTGTCCAAAACATCTTCACCTTTTCGGCATCAAAATTATCGTCCTTGACAATATCAACTGTTAGCGCCATGGTTTTTGTGCCTCTACTACAGCGGAATGTGCTTCTCTTATCGAACCTGGAGTGTCGATGTTTCTGAACGCAGCAACGCGACTATTGTTGTATAATGGGTCTCCCAGTTTCGTGAACCCGGCACTCATCAACTCTACAAACATCTCCTGCACACCCCAAAGGTATTTGTGCTCACCTTTCTGATGTAACAGACCTATTGCAACCTGTTCCTGTATCGGTTTTTGATCATGACCTTCGCCAGCGAATCTATGCTTCTTGATGTAGATCTCATAGTAATGCTTCACGAACTCATTGTCACTATGGTCCTTTCCGTTCCGTAAGAAATTAACATAGTCCATGGGCGGCCAAACAGTTCTCAAGCATCCACCTGGTTTTAGAATACGTAAGCATTCTTTGAATAATGCAATGCCTTCTTCCTTGGTTATGTGTTCAATGAAATGCTCCGAGTAAATACCGGTGTAGGTGTTATCTGCAATTCCCTTAATAGGGAGGTCAGTTAAGTCACGAACCATACAACCTGGCATTGGAACATCTCGAATACCATCCCAGTTAATATCTCGCTGGCCTTTAGCGGCTAGTTCTAGGAATCTCATTTCTTCACCATTCGTAGTTTGTCCTGTGGTCCAAGATAGTGGTTTATATAACCGTCCGGTTGATTGAACGACCACTGATACGATAGTCTGTTCCAGTTAGTGTCTAACTCTTGGACATTAAACTCTGGTTGTGATAACTGGAGATTGATATACATCTGTTCAGTGTATCTGGTGTGCAGAACATAGTCGTCGACTGATGTGAATAGTTCTCGTGCTTTCAGTCTACCCTGCTTTGTCCATAACTGTAATCCACCATTAAGATACCGGTAGTTCTCGTCACGATACAGTGATGATCTTGGAAACTTCCAGTCAGATCCAAACAAGTGCTTGCCGTATGCCTTTATCCCGCGCTCATGAAGAGGTGGATTCATCACACGACCTAACCAAGATCCTCTCTTGGTGAAGATGCCTAGTTCATGAACCATTGCGACATCTGTGTTGGATTCAATTAGATCAAAGACATTCTTCCTTGTCCGAATCAACATGTCTAGGTCTAAGCATAGGACGTTATCATATTCGTCAAACGATTCGTCATAGAATAGACGTAGAGTATCCAAGCGAGGGTCGATGTGTTTGAAGTGACGAGTATAGTTCAGTTCGTATTCTGCACCACACTGATTGGCATAATTCTTCGCAGAGTTTGATCCTGCTTGTGCCCATTGTGGTAATTCTTTACCACCAATGCCTTTATCAAACGACTCGTATGGTATGTAGTATTGGAATATTAAATTTTTCATGATAGTTTACGCCCGCTGGATCACCCCGCAACAAAAAAACTTTTTATGCAACATGGTAAGTAGAACTACAGAATTGCATAACATTTCTCCAATATTTTAGGAAGCGCACCTAACGGGGTCTTCAACGGTAATCCGGTGGGAATTTACCACGCATTACAGGTGCGCTTCCTAAAATATTTTCAAGTTTATATATCTAGATAAAAAGGAAGACCGTAATTTCTAAACTGCAGTTCGTCCTGCATCGCAGTAACAACTGAGGGATAAACCGTTGGTCTTTTTTCATTATCTTTCAACACAGCCCTAATGTGGTCACTGCTCATATCAGATAGTTTAACACGTTTTAAGGGTTGGTCACCGTTAATACCGTATGTACCCCAAGTCAACGCGTTACGAACCTTCTCATGACCATCCTCTAGATAAACCGCTAAATGTTCCTCATCACCATTAGCACTGGATCTAACATAATCTAGACCTCCATCTACCATGTAATTATTGCCATTCTGATCTCTGTGGGTGACATAGTCATGTCTATGCGTACTTTCAATAACCGTACCGTCAGGTGTTCGCAATGCATTGGAGACCAGTTTATAATGACTCATTTGTTTCTCCTAAAATTAATTTCATTCTCAATCTTGTGCGGAACTCTAGGTTTACCGACGTAGACTCGATAGATCGATTTCTTCATAACGATTTGTCAACTCAGTTTTACTAATTCTATTGCAATTATGTAGAGGTTGTGTTTTAGGTCCAGAAACAGATTTATCTTTCGACTTCTTCTTGTTCTGGGGATCAAACTTTCTGTACTTTGCCATGATGGTTCCTTCTCACAAGTTTTCTAAATCTTCTTTACTATTGATCACTTTATAGATTGTCTTACCATTCTCTTTCACCGCAGCGAGTTTCATACCTCGATTACCTGATCGCTTGTACGACACATGTATCCAACCAGAATGTGGATCGCCCGGTACATAAAACTCAAGTATTAACTGATCGAACTTAAATGTGTCTACGATAAATCCGAACAGTTCTTTGTTTCCAAAGTTAACTGCTTCGATGTCTGCTGCTTCACCCTTACAGTGTTGAGATTTACTAGAACCACCGACCGCAGCGTTGAGTTTTACCGATCTAAACCCAGAAAGAATCTTGATTTGTCCGACTTGTTCTCTTAGTGGTTGTAATATATTATCGCATAACTCAGAGAGATTTTCAAGTTCATCGACCGAGGGGTGATTATCGAGGCCCATCCTCTGTGCCATTACAGATCGTGTGAATTCTTTAAGTGAAAAATTATTGCTTATTTGTATTGTCATGTAACCATTCTTTAGTCATTAAGTAGTCGCGAACGAAGTCGGATCTTACACAGTCTTCCCAACCAAATTGTATCGTGGCGAACGATGTCATGTGTTCGATCACGTGGAGAAACTTGTTGATACCTTCTCGTTCATTGTTGTTTCGAAAATCTGACTGATAGTAATCACCAGAAAATATTATTTTGGTGTTAACACCAACCCTTGTTATAGTCGAATCGAGTTCATGTTCATTACAGTTCTGCGATTCATCCACAAGAATGATGCAATTATCGAACGTCATACCTCTTATATATGAGGTTGATTCAAACGTAATATATTCATTGTGTTCCAGTCTATCGTATGCCTTTTTGACATTAAACAGACTATCACAGATTGCTCTGTATGGTGCGGTGTACGCTTGGAGTTTTTCTTCTAGTGTTCCCTTAAGATGTCCGACATCTCGTGTAGGTACAACAGATCTGATTATGATTAATCTCTCGTAAGGTGTCGACATGTCCATTACCTGTTCGAGAGCGAGATACATTCCTAGAAACGTTTTACCAGTACCCGCAGCACCTACCATTACAAGATTGAGTTGATCTTTTTTCCATGCTTCGAATGCTTCTGCTTGGTTGTCTGTTTCTGGTTGAATTGTTAATAGATTATCCAAACTAATCTTCATCCGATCGTTTTCAGATCGGGTGCTTCTCTTAGGACTCATAGATCAATCGTGCTTGTTGGTCCCGCGCCTTTCTTAATACCCTTGAGTACATCCTTCCAATCACCTGAGGTTTTATTGATGATGTTGCCGGTGTGAGTAATTAATGGTGCGGCCGCACCGATGTGGACCTGTTCCCACTTTCCTGTCGATAATATCTCTTCACGTTGAGATAGTGTTACGATCTTTTCGACCACTTCACCTGTTTCTACATTTTTAAAATCGTAAGTAGGAATGTTCTTCTCCGTTAATCATTAAGCGGGGCGTAAAGTAGTCCCCCTGTTAAGGGGGACTGCCTAGATTGATCACCCCATGTTGGTTGCTTGGTCAATCGCTGCGTCGAGAAAACCTTGTTTTAATTGAAACTTTCTCGCTGCATGCGTTTTTCCCTTTTTGGTTAGTTTATGTATATAATGTCCAAGTTGTCTTGAGTCTTTTTTCAGTCGTTCTATCTGACCGTTGGTCATAGGCAGTTCTCCGTAGTGACTTGATTTGGAATTATCATATCATGTTTGGATTAGACCCGGGTACGCCTCCTCTACAAGTTTTTTGGTCAATCCTTTCACCAGTTGTTTCTTGTCTTTCATCTTTACTAACACCTCTGCCTCTTCAGGATGAACGGCTTCTAAGATGCTGATAAACATACTTTCTCGTCTTGTTGATTTTAAGTTCTCGCAATCGCGAAGACCTTTCACAAAATACTTAAAGTATCTGTGTTGTTTGTGTATAGTGGACGGAACTGATTGGGGTGAGTTTGCTGCAAATGGTGGAGCACCTTCAGGTAGATTCCATTGAATCGAATCGTCGTATGTACCACGAAGTACATCCATTAGTGCTTGTGTCTTATAATTCTGTAAGACTTTTATCTTTTCTTTTCTTGATGATTCTTTACTGAATGCTTCAAGAATTTCGAATACTTCCAGTCGCTTAATATAACTCATTACTATGTTCTCCGTTCGTTACTATCACTATAGTGTAACCCTTTTCTTTAGAAGATTCAAGTTACAGAGAGTATTTATAACTTCAGATGCCTCGCATTTTGTCTAGATGTTTCGCATTGATCCGGCAATTTATGATGCCGTTTCTGTAGTCGTCGCGAAGTAGTACCTCACGATCAAACTGCTCACGCGCTTCCTTGTAAGAGCACTCTCCTTTGCTCATGCACAGATGTAGTATTTCTCGTCTGTAAGCGTCTCCAGACTTCGTGGAGACCTCTTCCATGATGGTTTTGTTAGAACTGAAGTAATCACGCCAATCAGATTGAACGACCGTCCTGCGGCGTCTCTTGCGTTTCTTAGTGATTGGTAGAATCTTAGGTTTCCAGAACAACTTTTTTCCTATGTACATCATGCCGTTCTCGACTTCAGTGATGATGTATACGAATCCCACCAATTCGTTGAGTTCTTCCTCAGTGGGATCGTATGTCTTGCCGTTGTATAACCATTCGCTCATGAAGTTATATAGTCGTCTTCCTCAATCTGGTTCGACTCATTTTCCATGCCACACATGGCACAGAAAACAGGGAACTCATCCTCATTAATGACACGAATTCTAGTCTCTGTTCCACAACCAGCACAATTTACTTGGTGATAATAATCTTCCACTATTTCACCAGATCCACTACCTCACAAAATCCTCCGGCACATGCTAAGGTTTGAGCACCGACTGTGCTGTCTTCGAGTTCGAACTTAGAAAGACCTGACCAATCAACTGTCTTTGGTAGTCGACTTAACAACCCATCATAGTCGGTCGCGGTGCAGTCTTGGTACGGCGCCTGTCTATATGTACCTCCATCGAACGGAAGAAAACTAACACCCGACATCCAATCAAAGTTCTTATAGACCCATGCTCCCACATCCATCCACTCGTCTTCCTTAACAGAGATAGTGACAGAAGGTTTATGTTCGCACCAATGCTTCTGATAGACCAACCACATTTCTAGTTGTTCAATAGCAGACATGTCGGTACGGAACACTGCGTTTTTATCGCACTTCATAGGGAAAGAGAACACGCTTGTTGTCGCAGGTGACGCTACATCGTCCTCAACAGGAAAACCTTGGTCAACCATGAATTGAGTTAAAGGATCATTCTTGTCTGCGCGCACTGTACGAACATAGTGAGGGTTGTGTCTCGCATGAATACCAGACGCGGCATCTACTAATTGTGAAACTGTTCCTGAAGGTTTCACACATGTGATTGCCACAGACTGGTTGACACCAAGTTTCTTTGACAACCATGCATTAGTTTCAATCGCAACTAGTTGAAGTTCATCCAGCAGTGCGCCTAGGTCGCCTTTCTTTCCGGTGGTTAGGACATTGTCCATGATACCTGTCATAGACACACCAAGTAATCGTTCTTCTTCGCAGTTGTTTTTCCATGAACTAGAAAGATATTTGAAGTTGGTTAGAGTTGACTGGAACGTTCCTAGAATTGTCGCTAGTCTGACCTTTTCTTTCAGAGACTCAACCGTATCACTCGCGCGTACAACGACCTCTGATAGATTACAAAACTGCCTGGAGCGAAGGATGATCTCGGAACATGGATTCGTACCAAACTCCCAACCGTCTATGATGCGACGACCACTTCTAGCAGACACCATATTGGCCGCTTCTCGATTGAAGATACCGCGCTCACCAGACTTAGACTCGTACAGTGATTTCCACTCGTCCATGAAGATACCAGTATCAGGTTTCCCAGTATATACCGCAGAGTTATTTGCCAGGCGTCGTTGTCCTTCTGCATGCCACCATTCACCAGACTTCGCGTGACGCATCCTATCGTCTGATAGATTAGACAGTGAGATCAACGCAGAGCGGCGCACACCACCAACGACCACAATCTCTGCAATCTTACAAACGATGTCATGACACTCAGTAGAGTTTAATCGTCGTCCCGCAGCACTGGTGAACTTGGCCACGCAGAATCTGAACAGTTCATCGAGAGGGTCTGGACCAGACGCACGACCACCGAATGTTTTTAGGAGTGCGCCGGCCGGTCGAACTTTACTCATGTCCCATTGTGGAATCTGTCCGGCATATAGAAGACCGATAAGTTCTTTCAACGATTTTGCCCAACCGAGTTTGCTGTCGGCAACAACAATCGTTGTGTCTGTCTCATGGAATTCTTCAGCAACGGATGGCATCTTCGCAAGGTTCTGACGTTCTACGCTGAATCCTACACCTGTACCATTCATTAGTACATAAAGGATCTCGTCAAAACTCTGGGGTTTGTCCACAGCAATATACGCGCAGTTATATCCTGCAACGTTTTCACGTTTGAGTGCTTCGCCTGCGGTCATTAGACATCGCATCGAAGGCATAACTTTTTGTACTAGGACTGCCTCTTCGAGTTCCTTTCGGAGACTCTTAGGCATCTTATAATCACATGACTCTTGGAGGTGCTCTTCAAAGAAATTGAAATATCGATCAATCGTTTCTTCCCACGTTTCGCGCCGTTCTTCTTCAGGTAACCACCTAGAGTAACGCGACAAATGTATAAATTCCTGATAAAGTGATGGAAGGTAATTGCTGGGCATTATAATGATGTACTCCTAAATTCTATAGAAAAGATTAAGTATAAACCTTTTTGTGTTGTATTTCAAGCAGAGTTGTGCTTAAGTTCTTTTATTTCTCATTTCTCTGTTTTTATCAATTGCTCTAGATCCAAACCAAAATGACACTACAGAAGCAAAGATTGCCTTTGTATCATCATCCCATAGAATGCCTAGTGAGTCAGTCACAGTCATTCCAGAGTCTAGTGCTTCCATAAGCAGACTTATCTCTATTGCGGTAAACAGTATGAAGAATGCATATGTGATTACAGGTCTAACCGATCGCTGTAATGCGCCAATGACTCCATCGTGCTGACTGATTGCTATGTCATGGTCAATGAGTCTTTGGTGCTCCGTGTCGGCACCCATCTCATTGTACATGTCTAGTTCGTGGGTGTATCCTGCCTTGCGCAGTTCTGCCACTTTCTCCATCTTAGCGAGTTCAAACTTCTGATCCTGCTTTGACTTAAATCCATCCATAATTGCGGGTACGACTGATGAACCAAATCCAAGTAATGATCCTAATATTCCTGCTAACATAATTTAATTCACCTTATTTGGACTGTTTCTTATTCTTAATAAATTTTAAAAATTCTTTGTGGTGTTTCTTTAGGACACCAGCAACATCTTTCACTTTATAACCAGGACCGGATCCCATGTTATACTCGTAATACCCCTCAATTTCTTTATTGATCTCCTTTGGGTCTTTCAACATTTCAGGTTTCAGGTAAGAAGGGTCAATGTCATCGAGAACCGACAAGATGTCGTCTTTGATATTATCGAGCAGTTGTGCGCGAGGATATGCTTCTTGCAAACTTTCTTTCATTTGCTTCTTTCTTTTACCGTTGACTTCTATATAGTGCCGCGTTACGACCGATGATTTCTTCTTCTTCTTTGTCTTCCAATCAGCAACGTCATCACCAGTGCCTACAACATCAGCTGTACTGGTTGGATCTCCTTCTTCAGTAAATGATTTAAACGATTTCATGTTATTATTCTCTCTATGTGATGTTGCTTAAAACCTTTCATCTATAGATTTCGCCTATAGTGAAGTGTACCTTTTTGCCAGTCTTTACATGTTGCGCTTCATATATGTCAAGGCCAAATACTATTCCTACAGGATATGATTCACTTCCTACGCGGATGCTGTCTTTAGCTAAGACTGCTTCTTCTAGCGTGTCTGATAGTAACTTCTCGTTATGTAGTTTGTAAACGCCTGGCGAGAGTCTACGGTCATCAAGGAGATACCATTTCGATTCTTCTGTCATGAAGTCGAGAGAATCGATCTCGGTCTTTTCAACAATGCGTTCTAGGTTCTTGTCCGATACACCGAAATGTTCTTTGACTAGAAACAACGCTGCGGCATATGACGCGAGTTTGGAACTACCGAACGGAATCTTCGCCATCAGTTTCTTAATATTAAACACCAAACGATGGAAGGTAGTGAATGCTGATTTCTGTTCTGCATCCACAATCTTCTCAGACTTGATCCTCTTACCTTTCGCGTCAATGAGACCAAGTTTAAATGCGTCTGTATCTTCAAACGGGGTCGTCAACATTTTGATAAAACGAAACGTGTAGTATAGATCGCCTGCTCTAGATGCTAATGACATTATATTTTTCTCAACCTCTCTATTACTTCCTTGTTCATTGGTATTTCAGTGTAAATATCGTTTGGAATAATCTTCAGGAAGATTAAGAATGGTTTTAGTGTCGACCAGTATCTATCCTCTAATCTAAATTCCAACATCTTTAACCCAGCATCTGTCCCGAACACATTGAAAATAACAATCAAGTGGTTCAGTATCAACGTCTCGTTTAACGATCCACCAGCAGTAAATCTACTGATCAAACGCTTCACATATTTAAATCTCTTGAGATCTTCATGAAATTCTTCTGCGTCGATACATATAGGGTTATAGTAATGACGCGCAGCGAATAACAGGAAGACATCTTCGTTCAGTTCTTCAAACAACTTCATATATTAATTCCAAAGGGAAAGCACTAAGTGTATATCTATCTAGTTACTTTCTACTCATCCAACTGGTGAAACCAAAATACGCTCCCACAATACCTGCTTGGGCGACAAAGAACAATCCGAGCACATCTCCGATCGCGTTAATCCTTTCATCACTGAAGAAAGGAAGAAATAAGAAAACGGTGAAGACGATCATAGAGATCATTGCAACCCATGCCATTCGCTTCTGTGATTCTGCTTTCTCTTCTCTGAGTTCCAGTTCTAACCGTCTCTCCTCTTTATCGAGGTCAGGCGTAGCAGGAGTGAACTCAATGGGATCGTCGCTCATAGTTAACAGTTAACAGTTCCATCTACGTCGGGCCGCTTTACCGCGTTCTCCCGTCCAACCTTTTGATCGAGCACAAAAACTTTTCATCGTCTAAACGATTTCACGACTCGCCCCAGAAATGTCTTTTCATGTCACCATCGATATGAAATGATCCATCAGTCGGTGCTTCGGTCAGCATCTGTGGTCCGCTTTGCGCGCTGTACCATTCGCGAATATCGCCTGGCGATAGTTGCATTGCTGACACCATGCCACCCTGTGGATCAACCCAACCCATGGGAGTGGGTATTGATTCGGGTGCGAAACTTGGTTGTCTAATCATTATGTTTCTCCATCTATGAAGACATCGGCATTAACGCCTATCTTCTTAAGGTCTTTTTTGATCCTCTCGGCAGTTGATCGATCTTTCACCGTCCAAGCAACGTCTTTGTCACTAGCGTCTGGTTGACCAAGTTTATACTTCTTGATAACGGCCGAGATTTTCTTCTCACCAACCCGTTCAGTGTCCGAGTGCCGAACGGCAATTTCGACTGAGGATTCGGTGATATATGCCATAAAGGACTTCATTACCTGTTATCACCCCTGCGCGTAGGTGCCTGCTTAGTTGCACTCGCTGCTTTCAATGCGTTGTCATAACTCTTATCTTCAGTGTCATCGTCTTTGACATTATCGCGGTGAAGTTTCTTGATCTTCTTACCATCAAGTTCACGTTCAACATCTTTGTCTTCACCAGGAGCAGCGTTCTTAGTCTGAGGAGAATTTTTAGATTCCCACATTCTCTTCATCGCATTGACATAACTATCCATGCGGAGAGTGTAAACATCATTAAACTCTTTTTCGATCTCAGTCGCTTCACGCATTACCTGATCGCGTTCTTCCTTCATACTTTTCATAAACTCCGCAACATCTTTCTCTTTCATGCCAATCTTCTTAGCAATCTGTGCGGCAGTCATGCCTTGCTTTACCATAGCATGAAACTCTTTCATCTTACCTTCTTCAAGGTCAACAGACTCCTCATCGCCTGTGTTGGTTGGACTTGCTTCTTCTTTGTAAGAATATGTTCCTGTTCTTTTCTTACGAATAATCTTATACTTCCGATGAGGCGCGCCTTTCTTTCGATCTTTAACGACATTCTTGGCTTGATCTATAGAGTGATAAACACCTTCTTCTTCGCCATCGATCATAATCACAAAGACGAACTGCTTATCGATCTTATGACCGTTTGTGAATCGCACGACATCCGCGCCTTCCTTGGTTGGACTTGCTTCTTCATTGTAACCCTTGTTCATCAGGTCTTTTTTCAGAGATTCTTCCAACGCTGCTTCTAGTTCTTCGGTGAAGTCTTCTCCATCATCATATGCTAGGATATCCACATCAACCAGACCAACACTTTCAACACCGTGTTCGAATAATACTTCGGACATATCGTCTTCGAGATTCTCTAGAACCTCACCGTATCCCCATGTAGGATGCTGGACAGTAAGAACAACCGCTTCGTTCGCGCGCTTAAGCGCAGCTGCAACTTTAGGGTGATCTGATAGACCAGTCTTAATCTTTTCGATTGCTGCTTCAGCACCGGAATAATTAGTGCCTTTATATCTCTTATCGAAGGGTATTCCCACGGCCATCTTGATTTCTTTGGCAGAGAACTTCGACGCAGCTTCGTCTACGTTCTTACTGATTGCCTTTCGACGCTTATGGAGATACTCATCAGACGAATCGGTATCGCCATCATTATCGATGTCCTTATCCTTTCTCTTCTTGAAACTCTTATTCAACGCCTTAGGTTGAACTTTGTCCATACCTTCACCGTCGTCAGACTTGTCGTTTGTGTTGTCTTCGACCAATTCGTTTAAATCGTCATTGTTCATTTCTGTCCTCTCAAATTTTGGGGAGTCTTTATTTGTTTTGCCTTCAGCCGCCAGCTCTTTAAAAGTAACCTGGGAGCTAGCCATCGACATGTCGTCATCTGAGAACGTTTCCCCTGGCTCAAAATGAGGAGACTCAGATTTAACAATTACAAAAAAATCTCGGCCAACGGGACGATCAACTTCTTTGTAGTAAACGACTGGTTTAGTTGTTTTGCCTTTTGCTCGACCTGCAGATTTTGCTTTTGTTTTTATTTTCTGTAACGCAGAACGTTCTGATTTCTTTCGAGCAGGTCTCTTAACAAAGCGACCTTTAATCTCTTGTATGGATCTCTCATGATCTGAGTTGTTCATTTCTAAAACTCCTTCTACCATTGCGTCGGCGTTAGGGATACCATCGGAAACTAAACCTTTATAGAATCCATTAATCCCGCCCTTATATCCTGCTAATTTAGCACCCTTGTTAAGAACATCATGTAGGTCGTCGTTACTTATGCCTGCTTTTCGCGCATAACCTTTGCCCATGAATGCGTCGAACGGATCACCACCACCAGCAATAGTATCAGGAGCATCCATTTCGAACTTACGCCATAGGCCGGTAATGACTGACTTACTTTGGGCGTCGGCAGTTGCTTTGTCTTTTGCTCGACCTGCAGATTTTGCTTTTGTTTTTATTTTCTGTAACGCAGAACGTTCTGATTTCTTTCGAGC
>Ga0257126_1000872_pt1 | contig 23107 bp, 14 predicted proteins | sample SI060_120mmetaG_FD_190151 | JGI IMG/M metagenome (GOLD analysis project Ga0257126, IMG submission 190151) | Marine microbial communities from Saanich Inlet, British Columbia, Canada - SI060_120m | ecosystem: Environmental > Aquatic > Marine > Inlet | place: Canada: British Columbia | collected... | reverse complement strand
ACCTCAATGGAGCCGCCCAGAGTGTCGAATTTACATACGATGTCAGCCTGCCTGGCGGTGGAGTGAGCAATCGCAGCGCTGACTTCACGATCACACTAGCAAACAATGCCGAAATCACTTTTGATTGGGAATTCAGTGGAATGCACGCTTGGTGGCAAGCTTTTGCAGAATTTCGTATTATCGTAAATGACGAGGTCATCGAAAGCCCAGTCGATCTGTTTACCACATCCGGAGGTTATTTTTTCAACGGCTTTGACCAAAAAGTTAATGTCCAAGCAGGAGACAAATTTGGATTTCGTATTGGTGGTCAAAACTTTGACTCCACTTCACTGCTCAATGGCAAACTAATCGTAAGCAATTTTCGAGTTGTTCAAGAGGGTGAGAGCGATGCAGACCAAGACGGCCTCCCAGATATCTGGGAAATAAAATATGGTTTGAGTAACAATGATGACGGATCGATCGACATCAAGAATGGGCCCGACGGTGATCCTGACAATGACGGACTCGATAATCTTGGAGAGCTCCAATCGGAGACCGATCCAACTTCAGCAGACACTGACTCTGATGGCCTCAGTGACAAGGTTGAGGATGGTGGCGGCACTTTTGTGAACGCGAGCAAAACCGGGACGAGTCCCGTAAACCCTGACTCCGATAATGATGGCTTACTCGATGGCGTCGAAAACCCTCTCCTTGATTTTGTAGACGCTGACCAGACTGGAACCAGCCCACATATTGCCGACACCGACGGCGATGGTGTAAATGATGGAATTGAAGTTTCCATTGGCCGCAACCCGACAGAAGCCGAATCGACAGGAACGCGTGACGGGATTGTCGCCAACTTTGACGATGCCGGTGAAAAATATACTGAAGAGGCTCTTCGAGGGGAACCTGTCGGGAAACTCGTAGCTGCTAATGCCGAATCTGACGGCGCCTACTACCAACTTCTCCAGACCATCGGCAACTTGGGGAACTTCATCTCTTTTGAATCTGAAGAGGACTACACAGGTTGGCAGAACTTTTCCTTCACAATGGATTTCCTCGCAAGTGATGTTGCAGCCGACGGATGGGGAATCAATTTTCTCTCGACTGCAGACAACGGCGATTCTGGTGTCGTTCAGAATATCGGGAACGAAGAAAATGCCACTGTTGATAACTCCTTTGGGGTGGGATTCAAAACCTTCCAATCAACCGAAGCCTCAATTACTTGGGATGGAATTGATGCGAGTGGAAGACTTCCATTTTCTTTACCAACTGATTCTTGGGCCTCGCTCTCGATCGATGTCGACCGTGATTCTGAAACCAATATCGCCCTCGTTGATGTCACAATGTATACCGACCGTAACAGTCAAGGGGAGGCTGAAAACATCTACACCGATTTCGAGATTAAAGAAATGGACCTGCAAGATTTCAGAGTTCAAGTGATGGGCCGCACTGGTGGATCAAGCATGAACCTTGGGATCGATAATCTGGTTCTCCTTGTTGACGGAGGATCAAGTGCCAAGCCACTCGAAATCATTGCGGTGAGCACTGAAGTGGAAGCAGGCGGCCAAACTCAAGCCGTTACCATTACGTGGAATTCCAAGGAAGGCCGCACCTACAGCATTCTAGCAAGTGACGATCTCAGCGAAGGCAATCTAGACTTGTGGGAAGAACTCGACGATGGTTTTAGTGCCGCTGCCGGAGAAACAACCACCTCATTCACTGAAGTCGGTGTTCCCCTTGAGACCAAGCAACGTTTCTACGTTGTTCTTATTCCTTAATAAGGATTGGAGAAAAGTATCATCCTTTCTCACAACCCGCTTCGCTTAATCGGCGAGCGGGTTTTTTAGGCACTCTGATATCCACATCCTTACCTAAGGGGTGTATCTTACTACCTTTACCGCTTTTGGCTTATCAGAAAAGAAGCCATACACGTTTAGAATAAATTCCTCATCCCGTCCGTGCTGTTCACGATATTTTTCAATTACCGCAGTGATATCGAATTCGATTTTATCGGATACTAACCCACGACAAATATCTCCATTGCCATTATGCTTAAGCCATAGGCTTGCCTGAGCGGGAAAGGATTCGCTGAAAATAGAGGGACTCATAAAAAGCTCGAATTCATGATCTTTGCATCCCCCACCGTAATTAACATCGACCGTAAGCAGGCAATCATCGAGCAAGACTTCCTCGAGCACGAACGGATCAAGTTGAAAAACTTCCGGTTCGTCATTGGTTATTTTAACCGGAAGGGCACCCCCACCATTGATTCTAACCCGGTAGTATTCAGAACCTATTCTTGTTCGTTTGAATCTCACTGTAAAAGCATATCCTTCAGTGAAATCTTGAGAAACGTCTTCCACTCGATCGACCTCAGTCCAGTCGCTCAGATTATCAGACACTTCGACCGCCACATCTGGAATCGAGAAGTCCGCAAGATAGTCTAAGCCGTCAAATCTCAGCACCTTAGATGCCGGATCGAAGGAGCCAAAAAGCACCTGACCACCGAAGAGCTGTGCTTCGATCGTGTATTGGTCGATAATCGTGTAAGTCCCAAGCTGTATAAAATCAAATTGAAACCATTCAAAGGTGCCATCGCCATTCCATTGTAATTGATGTCTTGTCGTCCCTGGATTTGGGAATCCAGGTGGCGCATCTACTGGGAATTCCTTTTTTGAAAAATACCTTTCATCCTTCCAATCAAACGGAAGGGAAAGACGAACCGACAGATCGACAGTCCCCTCGTTTAACGAAGTTTTGACAATCCGCGCCTCAACCTGAGTGGCTTCAGCGACTGTCTGATTGAAAGCCAACAACAAAAGTGAGCTAATAAAAAAGGCAGAAATTCTTGAGGAGGCCATTACTTAATGAGGGTTGAACAGATAACGAGCTAGAGGGCAGATTTGAGGTATCCCAACCACAAATTCAGTCAACCTCTATTTCATCTTCATCTTCATCAAATCGGATACCCCCTTCCCTCCCTAAAACCTTTAAGGAATACCACACGGTAGCCGAATAGCACAAACCCTCCCGCTCACATTTCATTACTGAATCGATAACAGAATTAAAGATTTCCGGGTCATCTTTGCAGACCTCAAACTGCGAGGTCGCCTCGTCGACCTTGTTCAATAGATCTCAAAATGAGGAAATGAGCTCTTACTAGCGTTATAAATCACGCTCAAATTATAATACCTACCAGTAACGGTCCGCCATAAAGTAGAGGGTGTTTATAAAGTCATTTCACTCTCATTGGATCATCTTCTCAGTTACCGCCTTAGTGTTAGCATCATGTAAGACCGACGATACGCGCACCCTTGCTGAAAAAGGAGACCCAACAGCACAATATGAACTAGGTGTTATGTATCAAAACGGTGAAGGGCTCCCACAGAATTATTCAAAAGCCGTAAAATGGTTCCGCATGGCGGCTGAACAGGGAGATTCAAATGCCCAGTATAGCCTGGGTCTCAAGTATAGCGTGGGACATGGCATCCCACAGAATTACTCCGAAGCCGCTAAATGGCATCGCAAATCGGCTGAACAAGGAAACACCGCCGCCCAATTGAGCTTAGCTCGCATGTATGATAGGGGCAATGGCGTCCCACAAAATGACCTCTCAGCTTATATGTGGGCAAATCTTGCCGCGAGTGGAGGGCTCGAAAAAGCTGAGACATTCAGCGATATCCTTCGGCAAAAGATAACAAAAAAGCAAATCGCCGAAGCTGAGAGACTTTCCAAAGAGTGGGTAAAGAAAAGGGCTAAAAAGCAGTAATAAGAGGACAAAAACTTCGGCTCAAATCACTAGCGTGTCTTCAAATAAATTCCGCAGTTTTAACTCATCAATCATGATACCCGAACCTCAAGAAGGACCTCTGGTCAAATCGACTACGTAAATCGCTGCCATCCCATAACAATCCAAAAAGTCTCAGCTCCTTGTTATGAAGATCCGCCCCCCATTACAGGAGACGGACTTTGGCACATCCGATAATATCTTATCATCGACTAACTCATTCCCAATTGAAGGTTAAGCGGGAGAGGCAGTCTCACCTATTCATCCGCATTTCTGATGCCCTTTGTGTCACTTATGATACAGTGACCAGCTTCTGATGATGAGTCTCTTTCTCGGATCGCAGTTCAGCATCCGGCATCGAAAGCTCCTTATTAACACCCTATTTCTTTCTTCGGATCACTATCACCCAAACTTGTAGCGCCGAAACGACATGTGAATAAGCTATGAATAGGTCGAAACCACTTGTTCACAAAAAAATGTGAATATTCACTACGCCTCACAACCATTAATCATCTAGTTTTCAGCGTGTTATCTCTAAATAAACTTTGTTATCAGACACGGCTTTGATTTTTTATGGATGAGAATAAGTCTCAACTAAATGATCATGTAGGCCGGCCTTGTGATTTGCAGATGGCTTCGCCTAAAGCAAAAAGCCAAACCTGCGCATGACAAGAAACATCTGGCCACTTCCCGTCCAAGTCACCCGTCGTAACTTCAGCCCTTGTCCTATTCGACCTACACTTCCGGCCAACCCCGCCTCAAAATTTGACGTTTCTACCTATCTCGATGGCGGTAGTTCCAAATGGCAAAAGACGACAGACCTAAACTCTAATTCACGGCCAAATGAAAACGACTTTTATTACTCTACGCAAATAAGGCTCTCGGAAGTACGGACGAGTAGCTTTCCATCAAAAGGAACGGGGGTCGCTAGAATTTGCTGTCCCATATCATTTTCACCAAGAAGCTCAAAGTTTTTGCCCACTCGCGCAGAAAACACAACGCCATCCTCGCGACTGGCGTAAAAAATGCCACCAGCGATCACGGGAGAGGCGTAGTAAGGAATGAGAGACTTTGGCAGCTGAGCAGTCCAAAACGGTTTACCTGTCTTAGGATCGAAACACACCACTTCACCTTTGTGACGCAGCAAATAGATCCTCCCTTCGTATTCGATTGGACTAGTAACGAATACCCCAAAATCGTCACTTTGCCAAACTCGGTGAGTCTTTGTAACTTCGCCTTTCCCACCAAGCCGAACCGCATGAACTTCAGCCTGTTTCCGATCATCTCGACCCACTGGTATAACCGCGAGATCACCCACAACGACGGGCGTTGCAATTGGCGGCCAGAGCTTCTTTCCTTTCGGATTGAAGCCACCGCAAGACCATAACAAAGAACCGTTGTCAGCTGCATAGGCAGTCAAGTGGTCTGAACACCATACGAGCAAAGCATCGCGATCGCCGTGACGAATAGGAATCGGGGTGGTGTAACCATTATCATTCTCAGCTGGGACCTCGTAGTTACGTTCCTGCTTCCAGCGAATCTCGCCGGTGGCCTTATCGAATCCAGCAACCCACGAATCTCCCGCATGAAGGCGAGGAAGAATGACCAAATCACCGATGAGAACCGGAGAACTCCCTTGATCCCAATACAGCTCTTGCCGACCAAACTCTTTGGCAAGGTCACGTTTCCAGCGGATCGTTCCATCCATTTCGAGGGCTGCAAACGTGCCGCTTTTGAAGTAAACAAACACCCCCTTACCATCAGTGACTGGTGAAGCGTTACTACTAGTGCCGAGCTTCATATGCCGAGCTTTAGTTTCAGCGCCAAACTCAGTCTTCCAAATCTGTTTTCCGTCGAGATCAAACGCTAGCGCCGTATCGACACCTTCAGCAGGTGCGGTGAGAAAGATGCGGTCTTTCCACACTATTGGCGAAGAAGCTCCCTTTCCCGAAAGCTCAATCTTCCAAGCCACCTTATCAACACCCCATTGAATAGGGTAATTTTCCCCAGCCCGACTTCCATTGTAAGAAGGCCCACGCCAAGAAGGCCAATTTTCCGCAACAAGAAGAAACGAGGTGGAAAAAAGCAACGCGGCAACAACAACGCCCATAGAAAGTCTGGATACCAACATGCCTTTAATTAACATAATCAAAAGCAATGTCATTCTGCTTTGTTCCTAAGGAGAAGAGAAATGCAATTACTTGTGGCATTGGCAGGTTTCTTATCCCCCTGCTGTGAGCGAAGTCACACAACTATTTTTCGGTCATAAAATCACGACTATACGAACGGATGAGGGACTTAAATTCCTTCACAAATTCCAAACTCGCATCTCCCTTGGGCACACGCAGAGTCACGTGCAGGTGGTGATCGATTCCGTGAAGAACTTGATAAATTTTATGCTCTACAAAATGCTTACGCCCCAAAGCACCTTCAGCCCGCGAATACGACTCACTACTCTCTTCCAATAAGAAAATATCACACCATACACCGCCTTCCTCCTTTGGGCCGCGAACGTCCTCCAAGAATGATTCCCCTCCTGCTCGAAGCTTCGTGATTGCACTCTCGACATAAAGCCGGGTTGAATCCTCAAAATACAAATTCTGCATAAACAAAATGGAGGAGGCTTCTGGATAAGACTTTTTTACGGTTTTAAGCACCGGACGGAGTTTGTTGAGAGCCTCCAACTTAGGGTCAACTGGAATAGACTGTTACTGCTCCTCCGCAAAAATAACGGAAGCAGTCACCACAGTGAAAAACATAGATCGAAAGATCAGTCTCGCCCTAGTTATGTGATTCTTTTCTCCCATTTCAAATCAAGCGTTATTGGCGCGACTCATTATCTCCGAGTCGATGGTATTACTTTCTGCACCAAACAAGAAGCAAGATTCCGACCAACTTATTCTTAATGAATGAGAACAAAGGATCCGACAACCGCGCAAGCAGTCGAGAGGCAAACATCCTCTACCCTTACTAAAGCAGATTTCCCGATTGGAAATTGTCATCTACGGGCTCTTAACAACCACGAAGAACTGACGGTCATTCAAAGGTAAGCCTTCGTTATTGAAATCGATCGGGTAAACAGTTGTTGATTCTCCAGCAGCAGCCGGAACCCCATCATTCAATTCGAGCCAATTTGAAAGAGGTAGAGTCAGATCGTTTGAGGTATAAATCGAATAGAGATTTCCTTCTTTCGATGTGAATGTAAGATCGACGAGTATATTATCTTCAGTCTGAGAATAATTCACGTCAACCACCTGAAAAAGACTAGCAGATCCACTACCCGTCAGGCTTGCAACACTGGCCCCAGCACCATCGTTCCATATCGAAGCCACCTCCTCTGGAGTGAGGGGGCGATCCCAGACTGCGACATCATCGATGTTCCCGTCCCACCCTCTATTGGCTGCCTGTGGATTACCACCGATTTGCAGCGATAACCCGGCACCGTTAGCCAAAACCCATGCCGCCTGCGATGCCGCCTCTTCTCCGTCGATATACATCGTGATATTTCCAGCAGCATCATGCGTGACTGCCACGTGATGCCATGACTCATCTTGCTGATCAAGATTAGCAGGCACATTCCCCGGCCCCCCTACGCTATATTTTAAGTTTGTCCCGGAACTTCCATGTCGGGCAATCCGCCAATTATTCCCTTCACCTTGGCTAATCAAGGTATTCCAACCAGTGTAAAGAGATTCAGTCGTATACCAAACGGATACCGACATACTCCCAGCCTCGAAAGCAAACTCACCCGGATCACCTACATTGATGATAGCCTGATTACCTGCCCCCCCGCTGTTTTCCAAATCGACCGCAGAACCAAATTTTCCAGCTACGAACGAAGCTTTACCGCTACCCGTTTGATCGAGAATCCCATTGTTGGTCTCGTCTAACCCAGCTGTAAAGTCTCCATCAAATTCCCAGTATTCTATCAGACCATCAACGAGTTCAGCTTTTGAGAGCGAAGCGGTAGAAAACGAAACACCTAGAGAAAGCAGCAGGTTGAGGATGTTATTTTTTTTCATTATAAAACGAATGCGGTAATTAAAGCTCCTAAAGACTGACTTCCGGAAAACAGCAACGCAAGGTCAATATGGTGTTGAACGAGGAGCTATTTTGCTCAACCGACAAGATCGTGTTGAGAAGATTGACCACCTCCCGGTTTTTATGGATCTAAAGTGAAACCACGGACACTGCCGAGAACTCGCGCCTTGCCACTTGTCTTTTATCCAAAACCACCTTTTCAGAATTTTAACCCTCCTCTCTCCAAGACCACGAATAAATCTCTTCTTCTTTCGCTTCAAAATCTATCGACTCCCGTATCCTTAAATTATTACGCTGCTCAAAGTTTACAGCGAGTTTCGGCTGCCTTACAGACTCATAGATGCTGTCTTGACCGAGTTTCTTTTACTTCCTATCACTCAAGCTGAAATGCGCTTTATTTTACTGGCTTTTGTTGACATGACTCTCGGGTTTTTGATCATCTGCGTCTTGCCTTTTACTTGGATCCTAAGGGACGGGATCGGACCTGACAGCGTCTCAACAAGCGGCCTAGAAGCAGTCAAGAAATGCTTAATGGCGTTTTACGTGGGCCCCGCAATTCTACTCTTCACCTTCTTCGGTCAACTCCTTCGAATAGGTGTTCCCGCTAACGAACCAAAATCGAAAAGCGCCTCTATAATCTTATGGTTTGTCGCCACCTCTCTCTTTTCCATCATTTGCTTAATTCTACTCCTGTTCATCTTTAGATTTTAGAACATAGAATTCACGAAAACCGACCTGAAAATCACGCTGGCTTAGACTCATTTCCTTTACGGTATTTATAACACTAATACCGCATAACTGTTTAACCGCGATTCCGATATTCTGGCCGTATTAAGCAATTTATGAATCTTCAATACGTTCACCCCCAAGCTGGTCATGATTATTTAAATCTCGCTCACGCCTTAAATCGATAATCAGGAGGAAATTCTTAACCTGCCTTGGCTTAAAATATTTAAATCTGGCAAGGGAAATCTTTTTAGGCATTATGTAGTGCTCTAACTCCCAATGGGTTAGAATAATCTAAGACACACACAATGAACACCTTGCATTTAAACTTATACTCATCACTCGTTGGAGTGGGCCTGTTGTTTACAGGAATATCGTCCGCTGATCTTGTAATCTACTATCCTTTTAACACTGAAGCCGGAACTACTGTCGCCAATAACGGTAATCAGGAAGATGGGACTCTTGTCGGTGGTGCAACCTATGGCGTCAGTAAAGATGCAACGTTTGGGCAGGCATTTTATGGGAACCGAACGGGAGCTAACGATGGCTACGTGCAAACCGGCCTCACTGGAACTGACCTAGGAATGGGGCCAGACTCAGTCTACACTGCCATGGCATGGGTGAACTGGACTGGCGTTTCAGGCCAAGTCGACCACATGGTCTTCGGTCAGGAAGATGGCCCTGGAAACAATAGCATGCTGCACCATGGAATCCGTGCTGATAGCGATGCAAACGCTCACTACGGAGGTTGGGGAAATGACCTCAACGACGCTGGAACAATTGTCCCTGGTGAGTGGACTCACGTTGCATGGCAATTTGATGGCGCTGACAAGGTGGTCTACGTTAACGGAGTCGAAACCGGTCGGGGAGCAGGTAGCACGATGGCTGGCCACGCTCTCCCAGTGATTGTTGGTGGTCACGGACGTGACGCTGCTGATCCTGCTGGTCAAAGCTTTAATGGTGCGCTCGATGAAGTCAAAGTTTGGGATGAAGTTCTGACACTTGCTCAGATTCAGGCCGCCATGTCACCTTCTGCTGACAGCGGTGATTCAGATAGGGATGGGCTTTCCGATGAAGACGAAGAAACTACTCATTTAACAGACCCTAATAACCCAGACACTGATGGTGATGGTCTGACCGATGGCGAGGAAGTTAAAAATGGTTTGGACCCTAAGGATGCCACCGGTAACAATGGGGCAGACGGTGATTTTGACTCAGATGGACTGAGTAACATTGACGAGATTAAGAAGTATTTCACAGATCCTAAATCTGATGATTCCGATGGTGATGGTCTCTCCGACCGAGTCGAGACGGGGACGGGAACATTTGTCAACCTCAATGACACTGGCACCGACCCACTCAACGCTGACACCGATAACGATGCTCTGAACGACAGCGACGAACTTGCCGCAGGCACCGATCCTTTCAATCCTGATACAGACGGTGACACCGTTCCAGATGGCATCGACGACGATCCCTTATCCAGCGGCGGAGGTTTTGAATTCGGTCTAGTCTCCTACTGGCCGCTCGACTCTGATCTATTAGACACATTTGATGACAACCACGGTACCGAGGACGGCGGCGTGATCCCATTTGAAACAGGCAAGTTCGGTAACGCGATCAACCTTGATGGGACACAGAATGTTATCATAACCGGTGGCGATGAATCCGAGTTCGACTTCACGGGGGGAAGTATGACAGTCTCAGTTTGGTGCACCGCTGCCACGATTAACACCGGCTGGCAGTGCCTAATCGCCAAAGGTGAGGGTAACGGCTGGCGAATGCACCGCCGCGGTACTGATATTCCAGAAGAATTTTCCTGGACAGGAGGCGCCGGTGATACCCCAGCGCACGGCACCGCGATCACAATCGGCGGAGAACAAGAAACCTGGCACCACCTGGTGGGTGTTACCGAAGGCGTCTCAGGAGTCGAATCCCTCTACATTGACGGTGTTGAAGTCGCGACCAAATCAGGAGCGGCTTTAGGGGATCGAACCAACCGGATGCGCATCGGGGAGAATCCAGATGCTCTCGGTCGTGGATGGAATGGCAAGGTCGACGATGTCGCAATTTGGGCACGCGCCTTATCACCTGATGAGATCGCCGAAATCTGGGCCGCTGGTGAAGGTACTAGTATCGAGGTATTGCTTGGAGGTGGCACCCAGTTTGCGATTACAGATATTACCTACAATAACAAGGGGACCGACGATCGTTCGGATGATACGATTTCGCTAACTTGGCCGTCGAAAGAAGGCCAATCCTACGGCATCTTCTACTCCGAGGATCTTTTCAATTGGGACACGGATCTCAACGATAATTACCCTGCAGATGAAGGCGATTCGACCACTTACACTTTCCCGGTATCATTAATCGGGGACCCAGGTCCGGGGCGTGGGTTCTTCCGGATTCAGAAGTAAGTCTAAAAGGGCCAAACATTTGAGCAGAGTCGCCCCCGGGCGGCTCTTCTTTTTTATAATAATTTCGATCCAAAGCAGTGTTTTTTCCTCGAAGGTAATCAATCGCCTCGAAGTCCTCTAGCCATCAGCACAAACACAGGTTCACGACAATCTTTGCTGCCAATCATTCTTCTGCTCCATGGGGATCCAAAATCATAGCGCCCACTGCCGAGCAACTCACCACCGTGACCACCCGATTTTCTATCCGTATCACCATGGCAAGATCTGTATAGAATTCCCTTCATTAGATAATGGGAACCTCTTCTTCCGATTTAGCATAGAGAAAATCCCCTACCCTAGAATCACGATTTTGGATTCAACGTTCCCACTCCTCTGATTCTGAACCATCTTTCCAGTTTTAAATCACTTCCTAGGAATTTTGGAATCGAGGACTTTGAGTAATTTGCCTAACCCTTTGAGGGCAAACTTCACTTTGAAGCTTCTGGTTTTCAAGGCCGCGGCATTAACAGCCACTGCCGCAGAACCAAGACCTTTAGTCCGGGCCTGCTCGAGGATTTTTTCTCGGATATCAGGCGGAATTTGAGCGAGGAGTTTTTTTGAGACCCCTTTCATGCCGCCTCCCACACCCGCGAACCATTCCTCCGTAGTTTGTTCCCGATGTTCTGGTTCGCGTTTAACACCGTCCGTAGAATCAGCTTTCTCTGAAAAACGAAGAGGGGCACCAGTGTGTGTTTTCTCAGGCATAGAAAGGTGGTTTTTTAGGTTAAAGACGGATGATCGGGTTACGCTCGATCAGGGGCCATGCTATCGGATGATCGCAGCAAAAACGAGAAGAGAGAATGCAAAAGGGCGTAAGCCAAATTATATCGCTCCGATCTTCAAGCCCATCCCACCAACATCGAAACCCTCTTTACTAAGGCAGCTGGGTGTTTTTCACCCCCCTTGCCGTTGAATGATTCCCCCTCTTTCCGCATTAAAGGACCCCCCGTTATCTTGACCACAATTTATCGCCTCAGCACCAAGGGGATTCAACTTCTCAAAAAGCCATCGATCATAATCCAAAAATTCATCATTCGCTGATCCTAAAGTAATTTTCTAGCTTTAAGAAGTTTAGTGGGAGGGTGTCGTTTCTAACCAAGAAACAAGATGTTGCAAAACCGGCATTTAAGTTGACGGGTAGCCGGCTTGTTGCTTTTCTCCCCTATGAAGTCGACTCAAGACATCTTCACCCTCCTTGTGATTTTTTTCTGTTCTAGCCTAAGCCACGCGATCGAATTATCAGATTCAGCAATTCATGAGGTGAGGGCCTATGTTTACGATTACACTCAGGAAAAAAAGTCCCACATCACAATCGACGGACGACTCCACAAAGGGGTCATTAACAAAGCTGGTGTCAAGCTATCGCCTAATCAGTTAAAAAGACTAATCAAGGCTATCGCCAAGCAGCCGCTCCCAAAGAAGATCCTGCCACTCGCGGATTGCTATTGGCCTCATCACGGTTTCGTTTTTTTTGATGAAACCGGACAGATCCTAGCGCATGCCGAAGTCTGCCTCCAATGTAACCGACACCGAGGCTATAAGATTTTAGAATTGAGTTACTACTGGGATTTGAAGGACATCCGTAAGCTCATAGGAGAGCTCAAGCTCCCTATCTTTGAGGATGATAAAAAATATACTCAACTTTTCCTGAAGGCCGTGTCGTGATTCCTCAATGAATCGATAACCAAAGATTCGCGATTCGTATGAAGCTCCGGGTCTACGTGTCAGTATGAGAGACAAGGAGGGTGGCATTGGATTGCCCCCTAAAATTTTCTCAGTGATCTCAGAGCTTAGCTTTCGTTTAGTAGACTCCCCTATTTCAGGACGTCGGCCTGCTCGATTACATCCCCTGAAAATTTATAATTCAAAAGAGGAGATTCGTGGCAAAAGAATTCCTCATCATATATAGATTTATCATGGCGAAAGTCCTAGCAACCGACCTCACCTTCGCAATACAGGCCTCAACCGACCTCGCAAACTGGGTCATCAGTGATCCCTTCACGATGGCATCCGAGATCTCGAATGGCGACGGTAAAACGGCTATCTCTATCTGGCGCAGCAACGCCCCGGTCACATCAAGTGGGATTAAATATCCTAAGGGTGCGGATCAGTTTGACCACTGTAAGCTTCCTTGAAAATACTCCTTTCTATTTCTTGCTTGCTCGTTCGGCTTCGATTCGATGGAAAGCCTCGACGACCGCAGGCGGCCAGCGAAAGGTGGGTGCCTGAGCGGGGTCGAAGCCCTTCAGGTGTGGCTCGTCTAGGCGTTCAGCCACAGGCACGTAAAGCCACTTGTTTTGCCGAAAGGAGTCATCAAGCAGTTTAGCGAATGCAGGCATGTGTGTTCGCACCTGCTCACGCGTTTGCAAGTGACAGACGTGTTCTCCCTTTGGTCCGAGAACCTCGAATGAACTCTGACCACCGCCGGACTTCGGCCTAATGGTCCCGTTGCAGTTGAACCACGCCTGCACACCCTCGGCCCAGAACTCGGCGATACCGCCCTCTATCGCATACCCACGGAAGCGACCGCTCTTTTCCGACTTGTCGAATAAATCCCGAAGGCGAGCATCGAACTGGTCGTCCACCCCCCCTATGACACTTTGAATCCCGTGGGCGAACTCGTGAATAAAAATATTTTCCCCTTCCCATGGATCGCCCTTAAAATTAAGGACATTTTCTTCGCCACAACTGACCGGCCTACTACCCAGACCGCGGGCCCGATAAGCCCACCAAAGCGACATCCCCCGGCAGTCAGGCAGATCGGTCTGTAGTTCGCAATAAGCCATCACAGCTACAAACATTTTTCTCTTCTCACAGAGAGCACTCATCACGTCAGGCCGATTGGCAAGCAGCTTTTTCGCCAAGTAACCCACCTCGCGCAGAGCAGGAAGCGAGACCTTCTCCGAACCGGCGACCACTAAGCCATCAGCTACAATATGCTGTTTGTAAAATGGGTCGAGCGTCTTCCTTAAAGCTTCGGCGCTGTAGGCCTGCTTCGCAAAATCAACTTCTTCCGCAGCACAGGAACACGACCAGGAAAGCCAGAACCCACCGCTTGCCAAAACTAGGAAAAAATTGTGAAAGCACGCTAGGATCATTCCTTATACACGTTGAAGGCATAAGAAAATCAATGAGAAAATCAGGGCACGGAAATCTTTGCGACTACCCATGGCCGTGCATAGGACATTCGCTAACATTAATTCATTGAAGGGAATTCGAGCAGAAACGAGATCAGACAATTTTATCCTAGTCGAAAGAACCATGAATCGCTCCACACTCCTAAAGATTGCCCTCGCCAACGCTACGCCGGGCAAGATTTTCAAATTCCGGGTTCATGGGATGACCTTAGAAGCCAAGTTGACCCTCCACATCAAAAACGAAGGAGTGGGAAATTCCCCGCGACTGGATCGGGCTTCTGATTTGCCGTGAGACCGTGAACTCGGCCTTGTACGTGTACTTGTCCAAGATTTCTTTGATTTTCTCTTTAGGGGTATTTTGAAGGAGCTCCCAAATATGGTTCCCAGGTTTTGGTTGCCTGACTGACAAAATACTCCGCGCCCCGATAAAAATCGGGGAAGCAATTAACAAAAATCAATACAGCATGGAGCTCTGAAAAAAAAATCCGTCAAAAATTACAAAATAGACTACTATTTTCAGTTACCTCGTAAGGAGCTAAACCAAAATAGATCCATGAAAAAACTCTTACTATCTGTCACTGCCCTCCTAATTTCGGGCTCACTTTTGATTGGGGCTCCAAAAAATGATATTATCGAAACCACCACGGGAGCGGGCAGTTTTAAGACGCTTATCAGTGCTGTCAAGACTGCGGATCTCGTTGACACTCTTAAGGGAGAGGGCCCCTTTACGGTATTCGCTCCGACCGACGAAGCTTTCAAAAAATTCTGGCCAGAGACTCTGAAGAATCTGCTTAAGCCCGAGAACAAAGACAAACTTCAAATGTTGCTCACTTACCACGTTATCTCAGGAAAAGTGAAAGCCAAAAAGGCAAAGAAATTGGAAATAGCGGTGCCCGTTAGTGGGGGATCCTTGAAATTTTCGGCCAAGAATAAGGAATTATATGTGAATTACGCAAAGGTTGTAAAACCCGATATCAAAGCCTCCAACGGAATTATCCACGTCATCGACGCTGTCCTCATTCCCAATACGATGAAAGATTCCAAGTGAATCCCTATTCCCTTTTACTGGACCACGTCCGGCGTTTGAGGAGAAGAAGGCTTAGAAAAATCTTGGCTGATTGAACTAGGCCTCTCGAGAGAGCCGTTTTTCTCCAATGAATCTGCGACTGCAGTCTTCGCGGAATAAAGATCTCGCACTTCTTGAAGGCGTTCCCAAGAATCCATCCCCTCTCTCCATACAAAATCCCGTGGAGCGATCTCCCCAGTTGCGATTGGCGCCTTTAGCGTAGCCTCATCAATCGGCCCGTATTGCATACTCCCTTTCCCATAAAACCAATCAGACATCGTAATTTTAAAAGGTACCCTTTAAAAGTCCGATAGCCCTCTTTATGGGAGATCGGAAGCCCGAATGGAGAGATTGGTAGCCAATCCAGAAGTCCGTGAAATCATTTCTTAGAGTATCGACGAATTGGCTAAATAGAATTATAATGATTTTATTGCGTCCAGTTTGAACTCCCTCCGCCACCGCTATTCCACAAAAACTCTGAAAAACTGGGCTTCCCCACTGAATGTCGGTTTTGCGGTGAACCGGACCTCGCCGCCACTCCCTTGGAACAGTTCAACTGCTTTCCATGCCTGGAGATCACCTGTAGCTTCCACGGTGTAACTTCGGCCGACCGTGGTGTTAAAACTAAAACCAAAAGGCTCCCTAGTGACATTGAACACTTGGAGTGATTTTTCGACAACCTCCACGGCATTTAGCTCCACCAATTCGGGGTTACCATACATTCCACCGAGTTCCAGCAGCATGGTCCCACTCACGAGATACTCCTTCTGGCCATCAAGGTTCCACACCCGATAGCTGACCTCCTCCGCGCCATTGAGATTCACGTTTAATGTCACGTAACTGTTTCCATTGTCCAAAACCACATTTTGTATCCCTCTGAGTTCGCTTCCAAAAAACACTCCAACAACACCACCCCTAGCCAGCGGTTTCCCTTGAATGGATACTTTCGCCAAGACTGTTGCTCCTAGGTTTGGAGACACGACAACTTCCCCCCATTCCGGGCCTGCTTTCTCCTCCGGCGAATGATTCATCCTACTCTTAAGCAACGCGAAGCTCGGCCCACCATCACCCACTTCCCATATTCCGTCTTGGGTCACATTCAACCAGTAACCCAACCCAGGCGCCATCGTCGACAACGTGTTTAGGAAAGAGGGATTGCTAGGATCATAGGAACTCTCCAAGCTCTTCATCTGCACAACCGTGCTCCCAAGACTTGTCAGTTCGCTAGCTACACCCTCTCCGTTCATCCTCGGATAACCAACCAAATTCCAACCGCCCTTCACATTGATCGATGCTCCTGATGGTACTGGCCCTTCCACATCCAAGTTAACGTCTTCGCTTACCTTTAACCAGTAACCATCCTTCACACTCAAACTAGACAAATTATTTAGGAAGGAAAGGTTGGCAGGTATAGTCGGATCATAGGTCTGGATTAGATTCCTAATCTGCAAAAGCTTATCCTGAATGGGAGCTAACACTGTCGCCGTTGCCATATCATCGGCCTCTACATAGAATGACACCAGATTCCAACCCTCTTTCAGCCTCAAGGTCTGCGTCTTAATTACTGCGATATCAAATGCCTCGAGAGACGCAGAGAGTGATCCATCAGATACTGAAATAACAATATTACTGACCGTGCTCCCTGCATCATTGTTAAGCGGTGTACCCGACAAAACACCAGTATTGGCGTTCAAGCTCAACCAAGATGGCAAATCGCCGTCTTGTGTCATGGAGTAGGTCAGTATCGTGTTTACATCAACATCATCACCTACGGCTTGAAAGCTATAAACAGAGTCCTTAGCGATAGTTGTTACCGGCATCCCAGAAATTGTTGGCCTATCATTGACACCGGTCACAGTAATTAGGATTTCACCGATAATCTCGAAGTCATTTTCATCAAGAGCCTTCCAATTCGCGATGGCTTGATAGGATTGACCAGCATTCAGCCCATCATAACTTTCAGCGGATGGATCAAAAATGTATTGACCGTCACTCGTGATGGCAAGGCCAGCAACCGGCTCGATTAGAGTGAATCCAGTCGTATTACTGGGGCTTGCCAATTGTCCCGTGAGTGTTTCCCCGTCGCCCTCTGCCAGCAAATTGAGGGGTGGCATGAAGTCGACGTCAAATAACTGCCCCGCGAAGCCACTCCGCACGTTGTAGTTTTGCGAGCTAGCAACACCTCCCGCCATGTTAGAAAGATCAGCGGCATAGTTCGAACTAGTAACCTTCCCCCCACCGTAGTCGAGGGCCATTGGCGCCAGAGTGTAAGTGTCAGCCCATGAGCTCGAAAAGAACCCTAGTAGCAACAGCGCGGTGCAAATTATGGGATGATTAAACCTCATAAATTCAACGATTTTCCAGCAAAGCCTCCAGCTTGCTCAGTCGATTTTCTTGATCGTTCAACTTCTGCTTTAAGGCCTCATTTTCTCTCCTGAGTTCCACGCTATCGCGGTGCAGTTCCTGCACGGCAACTGCCGAGTAAATGGTGAGCGGATAAGTGTCTACCTGAAGGATCGGTGAACCATCGGCGAGAAACTCCCCGCTCTCTTTAACATGATCTGGGAAGACTTCCGCAAATTCCTGCGCGATCACATTGGGGTAGCGCTGGTCTTCTATCTCGGGATGCGCTGCCAGATAATCCTCGGTGTAGCGGAAATCCACTAGCCGCACCTTGCCGAGCGTTTCCAAAGCTCCAGCGATCGATTTAACATCAGTTTTGATTCGTCGATCAGAATTAGAGAGCCAGCTTCCGGCCGTACTTTTACTCGCATTACCCGCGACTTCGAGGGTATTAGTGGTAGGTGTGCGACCGATACCGACACTGCCAGTAAAGACGTTATCCTGATCGAGCCGGGCAATTTGGGCTGGAATCGTATCGGCCCGTAGAGCCAGCGCGTGGGCGGAACCAGCGGCAATGCTGGTGACCTGCGTGGCGTCGACAGGAATTTCGGTCTCTTGATTGAAGTTACTCCCCCATACGACAAGTGTTCTATCGGACTTCAAAGCCATACTGAAACCATAACCAGCGGAAATTCTCGAAACGCCACCCAATCCAACAGGCACCGAAGACTGACCAGCATTGTCCCAGCCCCAGGCCACGACTGTGCCGTCGTTCTTGAGGGCGAGGCAGTGATAGGCACCGGCGGCAATGGCCGTCACCCCACCCAAGCCATCTGGAACCTCAAGCTGATCAGCATCGGAACGCCCCCAAGCAATCACCGTTCCAGCTTCGGTGAGTGCGAGTGAATGATCATAGCCGGCGGCGATGGCCGTTACCGTGACGCCAGTGAGAGCGGCCGGGACCGTCAATTGGTTAAAGTTATTGTTCCCCCACGCCTGCACCGTGCCGTCGGCAAGCAGGACCAAGCTGTGTTTCTCGCCAGCGGCAACTTGCGTGGCAGTGGTGATCCCGGCAGGCACACTGGCCTGTCCATATGAATCGTCGCCCCATGCCACCACGGTTCCATCCACTTTAAGCGCGAGGTTATGATTGGAGCCGGCGGCCACTTTTGTAACGGCAGTTAGACCAGCAGGCACTGTCGCTTGGCCACTTCCGTTGCCCCCCCATGCAAGAACAATACCTTCGTCTGACAGAGCTAGGCTATGGTTATCACCGGCAGCGATGGCCTTTGCGGAAGACAGGCTGGGGATAGTTGTCTGACCTTGGTCATTATTGCCCCATGCCACCACAGGCTTCAGCGGTGCAGCGGTGATAGTACTCAATTCGACTGAACTGGCCTGACCATCGGCAAAAGCGAGTGCACGACGGATCGGGCTTTCGGCATTTCCAGTGAGATAGAGTTGGTCTCCATCAAACTCCACCGAGCCAAAAACCGGCGTCGTTAGGTTGATACCGGCAGCCAGCTGCAGCGGTGCAGACAAAGGGCTTCCCGCAGGAAAAAGAACTGTTCCTGTAAACGTTGGGCTCTCCACAGGGGCTTTAAGAAATAGGGCTGTTTGCTGCGCAGTCGAGATCGGCTTATCCGCATCCGTAGTATTACTCACATTGCCGAGCCCTACCATCGACTTCGTGATGCCATTAACGGTTCCAGTAAAAGTCGGAGAATCGAGCGGCGCTTTTAAATCCAAGGCCGTTTGTTGCGCGGTCGAAACAGGCTTATTCGCATCCGCAGTATTATCGACATTTCCAAGACCGACCATCGACTTCGTAATGCCATTAACGGTTCCAGTAAAAGTCGGAGAAGCGAGCGGAGCTTTTAAATCCAGGGCCGTTTGTTGCGCGGTCGAAACAGGCTTATCCGCATCCTTGGTATTATCGACATTGCCGAGCTCCACCATCGACTTCGTGATCCCATTAACTGTTCCAGTAAAGGTCGGCGAAGCGAGTGGTGCTTTCAATACACTATTACCCTCAAGTTTTCCAAGAGCACTGAGAATGGTGTCGTTATTACTCAATTCCCCAGATAGCGACTGGTATCCCTCCAAGTTTTTACCAGTGATCACGGATGGCGCAATAAGCGTAGATGATTGTGTCCCAGTGACATCGCCTGATAGAGCGTCAGTGAAATTCTTCGCCGAGTCAGCAGCAACGGAAGTGTTCGCTTTTTCCGCGATGAAAGCGAACGGCACAGGGGCAAATTGCTGATCCGGAGAAATCTGCTGAAAACCGTGGGTGCCATCATTAAACCAAACCCGCAGCCAAACCGCTCGATTTCCAAGAAATAGATCGTCTGGCAGAGCGCTCATATTGGCCAGTGTAGAATCTCCAAGCATCAAGGAATAAAGTCCCTTGGTGACCTCAAGCTCCACTGCGTCGTCGGGCTGACCTGGAGTCGTTCGACTTCCATCATTACACCAATAAAGCTCTTCGCCATTCGCACTCACGAGCGCAAATTTAAAAAGCCCTGCGTGTCCCGCCGTGGTGCTATCAAAATATATTCCATCCACCGCGATGCGCCCTTGATGATTGAGCAGTCCGGAGGGCTCCTCTCCTAACACGGGCTGTAAGCTAGAAATCAGCAGACAAAAGCCGATCGTTAAAGGCCCGGTAATTTTTCTTGGAAGGAGAAACATAGAATTCGTCGTTGTTTGAGATTTGGAAGTCGAGAGTTAGAAACTCCCGGGAGCAAGAGTGGATGACGGCGCAGGAGCGCCTTTTGCAAAGCCAAGGCCGCTTGCATTTGCATAGACCGTATTGTCGCTTTTGCTAAACATTAATCGCATCCCACTATCGGGTGCCTTGAGCACAGACACGTCGGCTGAATTGAAGGCAAACCAAGCTGGAGCTTCGGAAATAGGTTCCGCCCTACCGGGGATCAAGCCGAAGGCATTATCATCACGCAGATACTTGATTAGGTCTGGCGAGGCCTCGATCACGAGAAACCACTGCCATCGACTCACCCCTTCATCGTCGCTCCATTCATGACGTTCAGCATGCAGGATTTCATCCTCCGGTGAAGGCCTCCGCCACAGAGCCTTCTTGAAGATCTCCTCAGCATCGCGGCTCAGCAAATTTGGAGGCCCGTCCCGCCATACGATGGGAGTTTCTTCTAAGGGTGCAGTGGGTGCCGGTACGCGCCAAACAAACCAAGCTACCCCCAAGCCCATAAGGATCAATACAGGCCCTCCGATTGTAAGAAAGACGCGCTGCATCAGTTTCCGGAATTTGAATAAGTCCGAAGGAACAACTTAATATCGCTCACCGAGGCGGCGAAGCGGGTCAGTCCTTCCTGTTCATCATCGAGTAACATGTAGGCTGGGATGACAATCTTCCACTTACTATTCCAGACACTGCGTCCCACCAAACGGCTGTTTGTGAACTCAGCTGGCACGCTGCTGTAGAAGAAAGCCGGGTCACTCACCGGGCGAAAGCTTTGATGTTTGCGCTGGATCCAAGGCTCTTCACTAAGGGTGCCTGCTGCATTGAAAAACTGCGTGGTATTGAACGCGCTGGCTCCTAGGTTGAAAGGCAACGGCAGCGCCTGGTCGTGCACGGTCCAGCTCCGAAGAGTGTTAGTATCTCCCAGAGGAGGGGCCAGCATAGAGTCCTCACCACAGGGAATGAGATAGACATACGGCGTCGCGCTGAGTGAATTGGGATCCGTGAGATTCGGGCCACCTGCGCCAGGAGTTCCATCACTAAAGGGATCCATGCCCACATAGTCCATGAGCACGATACCCGCGCTGCTGATCTTGGTGCTGTAGCTGCTGGGTGAGTAAGCGTGGTCGCCCGCCGCGATCGGCAGACCGAAGAAGTTCTTCGCGTGCTGGATAGTACTGGAGAACGGAATAATAAATCCGGGCACCGCGCTTCCATCCGGTTTCGACAGGTTGTTGCAGTAGCGTACGGCGTCCGGGTCGTTCATGACATTCGCCTGAATCGATTGTTCCAAAACCTGCTGCCAGGCATCGCTGTCTGCCGCCGTATTACTCAGCCGGTAGAGTTCGCTGCGCAAGGAGAAGACTGTCCCGTACTGATCAGGATTATTGATTCCCAAACGGCCCTTCACCACCGAAAAGTCCGAGTTCATCTGCGCGATGGTTCCTGCCAAGCCAGCATCACCTAGAGTGCTAACGGTGGCCTGCGGAACACCCCCAGTCAAATCTCCTAAGGAACGTGCTGCCACGATACGTGAAATGACAGCCTGTCCTTGAGACGTTCCCAACAATCCGGTTTCGTAATCGTAACTTTTGGCAGCCAAGTAGGTGTAGCGGCTGGCGAGATCGAACAGGCTACGATATTGCTCCAGCGCCTCATTACGAAACGTGCGGAAGGTCAAATCGTTGGTGCGGTAGCCACTGACCACTGCGGCAGCCCGCTGGCGAAAGCTTTCACGTTCGGCCATCACTGTGAGTCCTGTTGCCAACTGGTTCTTCACCTGTTGATCCGCCACTAGCATCTGGTTCATCAACTCGTTGACTTGGTAGACCTCACTGAGCAGGTCTTTACTCAGCACATCGAACTCATAAGCTATTTGCTCTTCTTCCTTATCAAATTCGATTGCCGCCAAATCCGCTGTCTCAAACCGGCTTAACTGACTAATCGCCCCTTCCAGTAAGTCAGCCGAGAAATTGCTAGCAGTGATCGTTCCCGTATAAACGGACTGCAACGAGACACTCCCAAATTTGAGCCCCCCACGCGCCGCAGAAGTTGCATCATTAGCTAGACCAACCACCCTAGGTAGGGCTTCGGCATAGGCATCGGCGGCCTGTTTCGAAATATCTTTAGCGGCCGTCATGACATCTGCCACCCTGCGAAGATTTGCCGCAGCCAGCGCCGCTTTCTCTATGTAGCCTGAAAACTGGGACTTGGTTTCAACACTCTGCAGGTTAGCCTCTAAAATCCCCAACACTTGTTGACCTTTACGATCAAAGGACGACTGTGATGATTGTAGCTTGTAGTTTGCCTCGATCAGCGCCGCACGAGCGCTCTCGGCATCTAACAGGGCCTGCTGAAGGGTCCCCGTCTGTGGCCGAGACCCAAGTGAGACTCCCGGGCTTACCAAGTCTGCATATTGCGCATACTGATTCGGCAACACATTGAAGGACTTTTCCTCGGTCACGGGAGTCGAGCTTGAACCATCGTAATTGGCTTGGATCTCCTCCAGACCGAGCGCTCCAAAACTGGGGTCCGCGGTAGGAACCCGCAGGGTAACCGACACTTGCTTGGTGGTGTCCACCAAAATGGTGGAGGGTCGGTCAATGATGCTCCAATTGAGTAAATCCGGTCCGCTGTAGTCCTGACTGTAGGTTTTTCCGGGACCAAGATCACCGGCATACGGTTGACCAAAGATCTCCATCAAAAGATTGGAGTAGGTATTTTCTTGTTCAACGATCGCGGTATTTTGCGCAGAAGTCTGGTTAGCTTGACTGCGAAGTAAGCGTGTCATCTTCGCTGCTTGGTTGAAAGCCCCCTTGGCATTAATTACCGCGCCAAGAGCGCGGTCTC
>Ga0257126_1000868_pt1 | contig 23160 bp, 21 predicted proteins | sample SI060_120mmetaG_FD_190151 | JGI IMG/M metagenome (GOLD analysis project Ga0257126, IMG submission 190151) | Marine microbial communities from Saanich Inlet, British Columbia, Canada - SI060_120m | ecosystem: Environmental > Aquatic > Marine > Inlet | place: Canada: British Columbia | collected... | reverse complement strand
TCCACCAAAACCGAACTGTTTCGTGGCTGATCTCAATGCCTCGTTCGTGCAGAAGATCTTCCACGTTACGGAGTGAGAGCGGAAAACGAACGTACAGCATCACAGCCAAGCGGATGATCTCAGGGCTTGTTTTGAAATAGCCGAATGGAGGATGTTCTGTCATTTGCAGATTCTACAAATACACCCTGCTCGCTTCAACCGAGTTTAATCTGACAGTACCCACTTGCCCACTTCAACCAAGTTTAATATGAAAGTGCCTCATTTTGCTTAAGTTGAATATCAACTTGGCTCTGACGGCAGTTTAGAAAGTCACACATCGGCGTTTTGAAATGTCGCTACGATTTCTGCCAGCGCGGATATAGCAATGGACGATGCATCGCGCAGGGATGGCACCAAGCCTATTGGGCCGCGCAAACGCGCAAGTGAAATATCTGAAACGCCCATATGTCGCAATGTTTCGCACCGCATATCATGGGTGCGATGGCTTCCAAGGCTGCCAATGAAACGCACGGGCTTGGTCAAAGCTGAACGGAGCAAATGCGGCTCCCAGTCGTGATCATGAAAGAGCGTGAGAAAAGCGGAATGGGCATCGAGTATGTCAAAGACGTACTCTCTGTTTGGGGTCGTCAAATATAGCGGCGGCGATGCTGACAAATGCCCAACAGCGGAAAGGTCTGCAGCGTCTGGCGAAAGAAGATGCACCTCATAGCCTGTTGCGTTGCCAATCTGGGCCATTGATCGAAAAATCGCACCGCGCCCCGCCAGAACGAGACGGTGTCGCGGATCATAGGTAAATGTCCGCGATAAACCTTCGCCGGAATCGTCCGGGCTGTGAAAGGTCAAGCGCACAGGCTGTCGTTTTGCAAAACACGCCGCTGCGGCGCAAATCGCGTCAGTGTCTGGATTTGGGTCAATCAACACAGTAAGGGCGCCACCACAGGGTAGTTTCAGATCCGCATATCGAGAGCCTTCACCGTAGCGGATCACTTTCTTGCGTTTGGTGTGTAAGGACTTTTGTGCATGAAGTTGAATATCACGGTCGATGCAGCCGTTGGACAGATACCCCGTCATTGCCCCAGCTTCATCGACCAATGCGAGTGAGCCGACGTTGCGGGCCGCGCCACCTTCAATTTCCAAAGATGTGATCAAGGCAAACGGGCGCGACGCTGCTATGAGCGCCGCTCCCTTTGAAATGATATCAGACGCGTGCTCCGCGTAGACCATTTCGTTAGGCTGAGGCGTCGTCATTGACAACATCAGCGAAGGATTTGAAAAACTTGGCCGCCAGCTTTTTCGCGGTACTTTGGATCAGTCGGCTGCCCAATTGCGCGAGCTTACCGCCAATTGCTGCTTTGGCCTCATAACGCAAGATCGTCTTGTTTGGACCATCCGCAGTCAGCGTGACGTCGGCCCCGCCTTTCGCGTGCCCAGCCGCCCCTCCGTTGCCTTGACCGGTGAGTGAAAACGCATCTGGTGCGCCTGCAGTATCGAGTTGGACATCACCGCTGAACTTGGCCTTTACTGGGCCAATTTTCAACACCACCTTGGCCTCAAGTTCTGTATCCGAATGTTTTATGAGCTCTTCACAGCCCGGAATGCATTGCTGCAATATCTCTGGGTCGTTCAAGGCCGCATAGACCTTTTCCTTAGGCGCGTTGATGATGATTTCGTCTGAAAGTTCCATGGAATGTCCTTATTTAGCAGCACGGGAATTTTATTGTGGCCAAAAGATCTGCCTGTTCGGGGGTGAGCGCAATTTTGCGGCGAAACCGTTTAGCGATCCGTTTGAGCGTTTTCATAACGTTTCCACTCATTGTGCCGCCGCAATGGCAATGTAGTCTTCGGGCGTGTCGACATCGGCAAAAAAGCCTGCAGCTTTCATCTGGTGAAACTGCACATATTCGGGATGCGCACGCGTAAATGCTTTGCAACCGGGTGATTTGCCGTCGACCAAGAGGCGCGCACGCAATTCTGCAGGAATCACAATCGGGTTGCCTCTTCGTCCATCTGCCGTCGGGATCGAAATGCGCGCCGGATCGGAAACCTGATGTGCGTCAAGCAAAGCGCGCAAGTCATCTGCCGTGAGTTGCGGCTGATCGCCAAGCCCCATCAGCACCACCCCATCCGCGCCAGCTGCCCGCAACCCGCAAACGACAGAGGTTTGCTGCCCTTCGGCGAAACCCGGATTGAACACGAACACGACATTCGTGCCAGCAAGCGCGGCCTCTATTTCGCCGGCCTCATGCCCTGTCACCACGATGACACAAGTCGCGACCGCAGCGTAGTTTTGCACCATGTGGCGAACCATGGGCACACCATTCACTGGCAAAAGCAGCTTGTTCCGCGCTCCCATACGTTGTGAAAGACCGCCGGCCAGTATGATCGCGATCACATCACGCATGGCTCTGTTTCACCGCCATACGCCTGATCTGAACGAACTGTGCAAGTATCGACAAAGCGATCTCCTCGGGTGTTACGGCACCTAAATTCAGACCTGCGGGCGCTTGAACGTTTTCAATGAGTGAGCGATCAATCCCCGCTGCCACAAGCTTTTCAGCAAGTGCAGCGTATTTACGGCGACTTCCAACAAACGCCACATGATCTTTTTTTTCGCTCAGTGCGGATTTCAGTGCATCAAGGTCGCCCTGTCCTTGGGTGGCAACGACAACAAATTGCTGTTGATGTGGCTTCTTCTGCGCCAAGGTTGCGGCGACCGACCAATGAAATTGCGGCGCAAAGGCACTGAGTGCTTGTGCGACGGGTGACGCACCTAAAACCACAAGCTGCGGTGCGGGCAGACAAGGTTCGATGAATATGTCGACTGTCCCGCGAGAAGGGCAGCCATTGCGGGCAAACTGCGTACCGTCGATAGTATCGCCAGCGGTGATACCCTTTTCAGCCAAAAGGTCTTCAGGCGCGACTGACACAAGTTGCGGTTTGCCGTCACGCAGGGCCTGAAGGGTTGCGCGCTTTACGGCACCACGGGTGCAGCCACCACCGAGCCAGCCTTGCAAGATCGTTCCATCCGCGCTGAGCAGCGCCTTCGCTCCTGGTTTGGCCGCAGTTGATCCGGCCGTGCGCACAATCGTCGCAAAGGCAAAAGGTTCATCCTTATCGCGTAATTGCTGCGCGGCCATGGCCAAATCAGTTGAGAAGATTTCGGCCTGTGTCAAAGGGAAACCAGATCATGTTCAAGCGCTGCCAGATCAGCGAGTGTGTTTGCGGCTTTAAAGGTGTCCAGATACGGAAGCGCGGCGGCCATTCCCTCTGCTATGGGCGCATAATCCGCCCAACCTTTCAAAGGGTTCAGCCAGATTACTTTGCATCCACGTTTTCGCAGTTTTTCCAACGCGGCAGCGAGCATCTCTGGCGGTTCTGTGTCATAACCGTCCGACAGGATCAGCACGACACTGCGCCCATCAACGAACCGTTTCGCGTAAGTGTCCGCAAAGCGCATCAGAGACGGCCCAATCTTTGATCCCCCACCGAATCCATCGGCCATCAATGACAGGCGTCCAATGGCACGCATTGCATCTTTGTCGCGCAGTGCCTCGGTAATTCGCACAAGCCGCGTGTGAAAAAGATAGGCATCAGCCGCCGTATCCGCCCGCATCAGCCCGGCCAAAAAGGCTAGAAATACTTGGGCATAGACGGACATAGACCCTGACACGTCGCACAAGGCCACAATCTTGCGCGTGCGATCGGGGCGACGCTTGCGCAAAAGGCGCAGGGGTTCGCCACCCGTGGCAAGGCTACTGCGAATAGTCTTGCGAAAATGCAACCTATCGCCTTTGCGCGCAGCAACGCGGCGACGAGAGCGTTTGTCGCGCAACGCAGCCCCGATCTGGCGGGCGACATCCTCTGCCTCGGCAATTTCTTCGGGCCGCACCAAATCACGTAGATCACTACGGTTCAGGTTGCGATTCTCCGAGGCGATCAGTTTACCAGTCCCATCGCTGTCAGCAGCACCTTCCTGACCATCTGGCGCAGTCGCCGATCCGGCACTTCCCGCGTGTTCGCCCGTGGCGTCACGCGATGAATGGACGCCGTCGTTTACGGTATTACTCAACGACGGAGTAACTTTTTGCCGGACCCGACCCATGTCCATCCAGTAACTGTCGAACAGATCGTCAAACCGCTCGGCCTCTTCCTTGCACCCTGTGCATACGGCGCGCAAAGCCCGGCGGCTGTCGCCAGGTTGTATGGCGTCAATCTCGACAAGTGCAGACATGGCTAAGTCTGCCTCAGCAACGCCCAACCGCAGACCGTTTTCGCGAAGGTGCGCAATGAAGCCCACGATGCGCGCAGATGGGCCAGGATCGCGGGCCGCAAATTTCGTAACACGGCTCATGCCGCTTTGCCTGCGATACGCCCTGCGACCTCGGGCGTTATCTGGGCTTTATCGCTCTGGGTCTTTAGCAAAGTGGTCAGCGTCGACTGTAGAACGGCTGGGTCAGCGGTCAAATCGGCAATACCCAACCCCATCAGAGCCGCGGCAAAGTCCAGCATTTCTGCGATACCGGGAGTCTTTTCGAGGTCTTCTCCGCGCAGTTTCTGGACAAATCCCACGATCTGTTCCCCTAGCCGCACGTCCACCTCTGGACAGCGCGCTTTCAATATTGCCAGTTCAGTCGCACGTTCAGGATATGCAACGTAGGTATAAAGACAACGCCGTCTTAGCGCGTCCGAAAGATCGCGTGTACCATTCGACGTCAAGATCACGATAGGCCGCGTTGTCGCGGTGATTGTGCCTAATTCTGGGATGGAAATCTGAAAATCAGACAGCACTTCCAATAAATAGGCTTCGAATTCTTCATCCGCTCTGTCAATCTCATCAATCAACAACACAGGTGGCGCCTCTTGCGTTATCGCAGCAAGCAGCGGTCGTTCCAGCAAGAAATCCCGCGAGAAAATGCGATCCTCAACAGCTTTGCCCGTGACGCCGTCCTCAGAAGCTGCACGAATGCTGAGCAGTTGACGTTGATAGTTCCATTCATAGATCGCCTGCGCGGCGTCCAGCCCTTCGTAACACTGCAAACGGATCAGCTTTGTGTCTTTGACCGCCGATAACGCTCTCGCGATTTCGGTTTTGCCAACACCGGCAGCCCCTTCGAGCAATAGTGGCCGCCCTAATGACAAGGCGAGTTGCAAAGCAACCGCCAGGTCGTCAGAAGCCACGTATCCTTCGCCGCCAAGGGCAGTTTGCAGATCTGTCCAAGTCATCAGAATTCCCCAAAGGGCGGGTGTGATCCCGCCCTATCGCTTCCATCAATCATGCAGGCCAAGTTCATTGGCAGTGCGCCAAATCCGCCAGTGATCATGGGGCATGTTCGTATGGGTATTCCCAAACGGGCGGAACGCATCCTGCACCGCATTGGAAAAACATGGAACGCCGCCCACGTGCGGGCTTTCTCCGACGCCTTTTGCACCGATGGGATGGTGCGGAGATGGGGTGACTGTGAAGTCCGTTTCATAGTTCGGCACTTCCCACGCGGTCGGCAAGAAGAAGTCCATCAAGGTCCCCGTTTTTACGTTACCCATGTCGTCGTAGGCGATCTCTTGCCCCAGGGCGACGGCGAGCGCTTCGGTCAAACCACCGTGCACCTGACCTTCGATGATCATCGGATTAATCCGCGTACCACAGTCATCCAGCGCATAGAAGCGGCGAATTTCTGGAACACCTGTATCTACATCAATATCCATGACGCAGACATACGCCCCGAATGGATAGGTCATATTGGGAGGGTCGTAATAGCTGACCGCTTCCAGACCTGGCTCCAACCCTGGAATAGCCTGATTGTAGGCCGCAAAGGCGATTTCCTTCATCGTCTTGAACTTTTCAGGAGCACCTTTGACGGCAAAACGATCTACGTCGAATTCCACATCGTTGTCGTGAACCTCTAGCAGATACGCGGCAATCATCTGTGCCTTGGCGCGGATTTTACGCCCCGCCATGGCCGTAGCAGCCCCTGCCACCGGCGTAGAGCGAGAGCCATATGTGCCAAGCCCATAAGGTGCGGTGTCGGTGTCACCTTCCTCGATGGTGATGCTATCCGCGGGCAAACCAATCTCAGACGCAAGGATTTGCGCAAACGTGGTCGCGTGCCCTTGACCCTGGCTGATGGTTCCAAGCCGTGCAATCGCCGAACCTGTTGGGTGGATACGAATTTCACAGCTATCGAACATACCGAGGCCAAGGATGTCACAATTCTTAACCGGACCAGCACCAACAATTTCCGTAAAGAAACTGAGGCCAATACCCATCAACTTGCGAGTTTTGCCGGCCTTAAAATCTTTTACTCGCTGCGCCTGTTCAGCGCGCAACCCATCGTAGTCAACCGTCTTGAGCGCCTTGTCCCATGCTGTGTGATAGTCGCCGCTGTCGTATTCCCAGCCCAGAGCCGCTTTGTAGGGGAACTGCTCTTTCTTGATAAAATTGATCCGTCGCAGTTCAGCCGCGTCCATATTCAACTTGATAGCGAGGACCTCGATCATGCGCTCGATGAAATACACGGCTTCGGTCACTCGGAATGAACAACGATAGCTAACGCCGCCGGGGGCTTTGTTTGTATAGACGCCGTCGACTTCAAGAAATGCTGTCGGAATGTCATACGATCCGGTGCAAATATTCATGAAACCCGCTGGGAATTTTGTGGGATCAGCACAGGCATCAAAACCGCCATGATCGGCCGTCACGTGACATTGTAGGCCAGTGATCTTGCCCTCTTTGGTGGCACTGATCTTACCGTTCATGTGATAATCACGCGCAAAGGCGGTGGTCATCAAATTGTCCATGCGATCTTCAATCCATTTCACGGGCTTACCCGTGACGATTGAGGCAACGACGGAACAGACATAGCCCGGATACGCCCCGACCTTGTTGCCAAAGCCGCCGCCAATGTCGGGTGAAACAACGCGAATGTTGTGTTCTTCGATCCCTGAAATCAGGCTGACCACGGTGCGAATGGCATGAGGTGCCTGAAAAGTGCCCCACAGGGTCAGCTTACCATTAACCTTGTCCATCGAGGCCACGCAGCCGCAGGTTTCAAGCGGACACGGATGGGTGCGGTGGTAGTACATTGACTCTTCGGCCACGACCTCAGCGTTGGCAATGACTTCTTCAGTAGGGCCTTTGTCACCAGCTTCCCATGTAAAGATATGGTTGTGATGCTTGCGTGGACCGTGCGCGCCGGCGGGGATAGACCCGTCTTCGGCCACAAGATCCTCGCGAAGGACCACATCAGATTTCAGTGCCTCAAACGGATTCACAAGTACCGGCAGTTCCTCATACTCTACTTCGACGGCTTCAATGCCATCAGCAGCAGCATAGCGGTCTTCGGCCACAACAAAAGCAACCTCTTGCCCTTGAAACAACACCTTGCCATCAGCCAAAACCATCTGCTTGTCACCGGCCAGCGTCGGCATCCAGTGCAGGCCCAGTGGACGCAGATCGTCGGCTGTCAGCACCGCCAGAACGCCGGGCACCTTGAGTGCCGTATCCTTGTTGATGCTTTTCACCCGCGCATGCGCATAGGGAGAGCGGACAAAGTCGCCAAACAGCATGCCGTCCAGTTTGATATCATCGACGTAGTTGCCTTTGCCTTGCGTAAACCGGGCATCCTCTACCCGCTTGCGCGAGCAGCCCATGCCTTTGAGGTTATCGACCCGTTCTTCGCGTGTGATTTCGTCTTTCATTCTGCGGCCTCCTTGGCTGCACTCATCTGGGCCGCAGCCGCCTGAATGGATTTCACAATGTTCTGGTAGCCTGTGCACCGGCAAAGATTGCCAGCCATGCCAAAGCGGATTTCCGCTTCGGTTGGGTTTGGAATCTCCTCAAGCAGCTTAGTGGCCCGAGTGATCATACCGGGCGTGCAATAGCCGCACTGAAGCCCGTGATGCTCCTTGAAGGCCTCTTGCAGCGGATGCAAATTATCCGGCCCACCGATGCCCTCGATGGTTGTGATCTCAGCGCCTTCGGCTTGCACTGCAAACATGGTGCAGGATTTGACAGATTTGCCATTGATCGTAACGGTGCAAGCGCCGCAATGGGACGTTTCACAACCGATATGCGGCCCTGTGATATTCAGACGCTCACGTAGTGTGTAGATCAGCAACTCGCGTGGCTCAGCCAGAAATTCCTCTGTCTTGCCGTTTACGTTCAGGGTGACGTGTTTTTTCTTTGACATGATTTTCTCCTTACGCCCGCGACCAGGCGCGTGCGATCGCGCGGCGCAGGATGACGCCAGCGACGTGGTTTTTGAACGCGACAGGCCCGCGGTTATCTTCGGTCGGGTCGATATCGCCAAGCATGGCGGCCACGGCAGCCTTTAATGCGGCGTCATCCACTGATGTCCCGACAAGTGCATCACCTGCGGTTTTTGAAAAGACGGGCGTGTCACTCAGGTTCGTCATCGCGATCGCGGCGCTTACGCATTTTCCACCGTCATTCACGATCTGAACTGAAGCAGCGGCCGTCGCATAGTCACCGATCTTGCGCTTCTGCTTTTCATATGCGTGGCCGCCCTTGGGACGTGGGATTGTGACTGCGGTCAAAACCTCGCCATCTTCGCGTGCGGTCACGTAGGCCGCTTCGTAGAAGTCGCGAGCAGGGATGGCGCGTTCACCGTCCTGTCCGACGACGGTAAAAGTGGCATCAAGACATTGCATCAAACCTGGCATGTCGTTGCCTGGATCTCCGTTTGCAATATTGCCACCCAAAGTACCCATATAACGGACCTGCGGATCAGCGATCTGCAACGAAGCTTCGCGCAGGATTGGTGCCACATCTGCAAGGGCTGCATGATCAATAATGTCCGATTGCGTGACAAGCGCGCCGATCTTGATGGTGTCTGCGCCAATCTCGATCTCTGACATACCTCCAACATCTTGAAGGTCGATCAAATGCGGAACGTCAGCCATGCGCAGTTTCATCATAGGTATCAGGCTGTGCCCACCCGCCATGACACGCGCATCATCGCCATGCTCCTCGAGAATGGATAGGACTTTATCCATATCCTTGGGTCGGTAATATTCAAATGCGGCTGGAATCATAAGCGTTTTCTCCATGAGGCGAACATTTTCATTCTGATGAAAGCCTGTAGACCGCAGCAAACCGACACACGCAAAAATGAATGAAACACGGAGTTATTGCACGAACTGCGCGCTTTTATTCACGAACTACGCCGCGAGTTGACGCAAGCGCTTCGCCGATGACCTTTAACTTTGTTCGGCTCACTGGCGCTGGAGGCAGACCGTCACTCTCGAAAAGGCATCGCCCCGCGTCCTTCGTTCTTTCGAACCGTACCACGTGATGCGGATTCACCAAATAGCTGCGATGCGTTTGCAAGAACCCCGCAGGCAATAGACGTTTGGAGGCTTCGGTGACGGGCCAAGCGCAGAACAACCTTTCGTCGACTGTGTAGACTTGGGTGTAATGGCCATCTGCACGCACAAAACGTACGTCCCGAGATAAGACAAAGACTTTACCGCCATCCCGCTCGCATGGGATGTGTAGGACCCGCGCCTTTACAGGAGCGGTCTGCAGATTTCTTTGCTCACTTGTCGCCGTTTTGTCTGTGCCTACGACCAAGTAGGTCACGCTCACCCACAAACAGGCCCCGAAAATTACAAAGCTGAAGAAGACAACGCCAAGGGCCAGTGTCTCGTTGCTCATGGAGGGACCAAATTCTGCCATGGCGGGTTCTGGTACAAAGTTAGTACCCGCCATCGCAAGGAAATGAACCGAGCATACGGCCCCTGCGAAACAGATTGTCCCCCAAATGATATTGCGGTTTGTGCGTCGACCGTAGGCAATCCAGAATGCCAAAATACAAAGCGCAATGGCGACCAGGGATGACAAGAAGACACCGGTTGTAGTGTAGGCTGCGCGACAAAGTTCAAGAGCAGCCATGCCGATGTAGTGCATGACAAGAACGCCCACACCCACAACGCTCCCGGCCAGCGAGATGATGAGCGGCGTCCGTTGGAAAAAGTGCAAAAGGATCAACGCTGCGCCGACCAATAAAATAGCGGACAAAGCCGAGACCAATGTGATTGCGGCATCATAATAAAACAAGATCGGCAACTGTAAGCCCAGCATGGCCACAAAATGCATGGCCCAGATACCGCCACCCAAGACCACCGATGCCAAGGCGATAGACACTTTTTTGTGAAGCATCACTCTGTCCGCCAGATCGCGCGTCAACGAAAGCCCTGTAAAGGCAGAGACCATCGCGACAACGCACGACATTCCAACCAAAAAGTTGCTGTGGCTGACATTCAAGAAATCCATAACGACGAAGATGAACAAAACTGAGAGGTTTTGCAATTGATATGATCCTGTCAGACGAATGAGAACTCGCACCAGATTGCTGGCGCAGCCTGAACCTATGCGCTCAATAGTTGGCGCCACTCAGCAAGAGCAGCGGTTCGATTGAGCTTGAAATTGTCTCGTGAGTAGAGGTGCGTTCCTGATTGAAATGGTTGTGGACTGAAGAGTGGACTGCAGCGAACTTCTGCAGACATCGGATCTGTCGAAAGCGGAGCATGGCGCGTTCTCGTCGTCGAAACGGCAAATGGGAATTCTCAGCCCGATTATTTACCCAGCGGCCCGTTTCCTGCCGATCCGCGTTACCAACAACTTTCATCGCAGCGCCATAGGAACGTAGTTTGTCCGTCACAACTACTTCTGGACCGCCGTAGCGCTTCATTGCTTTTCTAAGGAATTTCAATGCCGCTTTGCGGTCTCGGCGCTTGGTAACATAACTTTCCAGCACCTCACCTTCGTGATCAACGGCTCGCCATAAGTAATGGGTATCGCCATTGATTTTCACAAATACCTCGTCCAGATGCCATTGCCAGTTCGAATGAGCACGAAGTTGTTGAACCCGTTTCTTTCGGATTTCAGCGGCAAACAGCGGGCCAAATCTGTTCCACCAGAAACGGACCGTTTCATGACAAATATCAATACCGCGTTCGTGCAGCAGATCTTCCACATTTCGAAGCGAAAGTGGATAACGCACATACGTCATAACCGCCAAGCGGATGATTTCGGGAGACGTCTTGAAGTACTTGAATGGGTCGCGTTTTGTCATTCCGTGAAACTAGATCACCGCCCTGCCCGGCTCAACAAAGTTTTCCTCTGACAGCACCAGAGTTCGGGCCTTGCATGCGGATCCGCTTAAAATAGAAAACATTTACAACAGGCAAAAAGCTGCACAGATTAAAGCAGATAAGACAAATATTATTTTACGGCGTATGATTGTTTTACAAGATCGTACACCACTACCGGCCTATCGTGTATAGACTGTACAGGCCCCTTCTAGCCTTGGAGACCCATTATGACGACCCGTGAAACTCGCAAAATCGTGCAACAAGTCACCACTAATAGTATTGCCCCTGGATATATGTCCGGTTTTGGCAACGATCATGAGACGGAAGCCCTTGAAGGGGCTTTGCCTCAAGGTCGCAACAGCCCACAAAAATGTGATTATGGCCTCTATGCAGAACAATTGTCCGGGACCGCATTTACGAAACATCCGCCAGAACGCACATGGTGTTACCGCATTCGTCCATCAGTTAAACATTCAACCCGATATACGAAGATCGAAATGCCTTATTGGAAAACTGCGCCCTGCATCAATCACGATGTAATCAGTTTGGGCCAATATCGCTGGGGCCCGATCGAGGTGTCAGACATGCCGCTGACCTGGGTGACTGGCATGCGCACGATGACAACGGCAGGTGACGTAAACACACAGATAGGCATGGCAACACATGTCTATCTCGTGACGGAAAGCATGGTAGACGATTATTTTTATTCTGCCGACAGCGAACTGTTGGTGGTCCCCCAACAAGGCCGGATACGATTCCATACGGAACTGGGGATCATTGATCTAGAACCCAAGGAGATTACCGTCATACCGCGGGGCCTTGTTTACCGCGTTGAATTGATTGACGGACCTGCGCGGGGTTTTGTGTGCGAAAACTACGGCGAGAAGTTCGAGCTGCCCGCCCGCGGCCCTATTGGGGCGAATTGCCTTGCAAATCCACGGGATTTCAAAGCGCCAATAGCGGCATTTGAAGATCACGAGGTCCCTTCAACCGTAACGATCAAATGGTGCGGGCAATTTCATGTGACGGAGATTGCCCAAAGCCCATTGGATGTGGTCGCATGGCACGGCAACTACGCCCCCTATAAATATGATCTGCGCACCTATTGCCCCGTGGGTTCTGTGTTGTTTGACCATCCAGATCCCTCAATCTTTACCGTTCTAACCGCACCATCAGGCAGCCCAGGAACTGCTAATATTGATTTTGTTCTGTTTCGCGAGCGTTGGATGGTTGCTGAAGATACCTTCCGTCCACCATGGTATCACAAAAACATCATGTCAGAGCTTATGGGCAACATTTACGGCGTTTATGATGCCAAGCCAGAAGGTTTTGTGCCCGGCGGAATAAGCCTGCATAATATGATGCTGCCGCACGGGCCAGATCGGGATGCCTTCGAAGGCGCATCCAATCGCGACCTGAAAGCCGAGAAGCTGAAAAACACGATGTCCTTTATGTTTGAAACGCGCTTTCCACAGCATCTTACACCCTTTGCAGTCAGCGAGGCCCCGCTGCAAGAAAACTATGTAGACTGTTGGAGCACTCTCAAAAAACACTTTGATGGGACGCCTGGGCGCAAATGATACGATACCATGGAGGGGAGGCTTGACACCCGGCGTTACCGACAAACAGCGAGAGTTGTCCGCCTGATGGACGTTAAGTGGAGAACTGGTTCTCAGAATATTCTTCGCTGGGTAGTTTAAGCCTAGATCAGGGAAGGTAAACAAAATGCCGATTAAATCTTTAGGCTATCTTGGAGTTAGGTCTACCAAAGTAGATGATTGGAAGTATTTTGCTGGCAAGGTTCTTGCCATGCAGCTTGCTGACCATGGTGGACGCCAGCTTTCTTTTCGCATGGATGATCTAGTACAACGTTTGGTTGTATCTGATGAGCCTGGTGAAACGTTGGCCTTTATCGGCTGGGAAGTATCACAAAAATCTGACCTCCAATATTTTGCTACCAAATTAGATGATGCGGGACATAAAGTAACAGAGGGGGGGAGTGAGCTAGCTGACCGTCGCTTTGTAGAAGACTTAATTGTGTGCAGCGATCCTGCTGGAAATCGAATTGAACTGGTTTGGAACCCTCAAAAAGCAGAGGAACCTTTCATCCCTGGACGTCCAATTGACGGGTTCAAAACAGGCCCACTAGGGATGGGGCACGCAGTTTTACATGTTCCAGACGCAACAGCTCTTTTGCCGTTCTATTGCGATATATTAGGTTTTGCCGTTAGCGATTATGGACTTGACCCAATACCTCTTTACTTTTTTCACGTCAATGGCCGGCACCACAGTTTTGCTATAGTTGGCTCAGGGAAGTCCGGGTTTCACCACTTCATGGTGGAGTATGAAAACCTTGATGACATGGGGCAAGGTTATGACCTGGCAAATCAACAAAAAGATGGTATCGCCTATACGCTGGGACGCCATACAAATGACCATATAACTAGTTTTTATGCGAATACGCCATCAGGTTTTTTTGTTGAAAATGGTTGGGGCGGAAGGTTGATAGATCCTGTGACTTGGGAGCCTCATGAGACCACAGTAGGCCCTAGTTTCTGGGGTCATGATCGACTTTATTTGCCAGAAGAAGAGCGAAGGTCTTTTGTTGATATGCGGTTGAAGGCTGCTGCGGATGGATTGCGTTCGCCACCCATGGTGGATTGCCCATGGCTTTATGAACTACGTGGGCGTGGTTGATGAACGAGGCCAGAACTCAGCTTTTTGATGTCGCCATTGTTGGTTATGGGCCGACTGGCGCAACTCTAGCAAATTTGCTTGCACAGTGTGACCTAAGTGTAGTTGTCATTGAGCGGAATGAAGTGATGTATCACTTGCCACGGGCGGTACATTTTGATGATGAAACTATGCGAATTTTTCAAACGGTTGGCGTTGCGGATCCACTTAGTGAAAAGATCCGGGTAAATCCAGGTATGCGTTTCGTAGATTATAAAAAATCTGTGATCTTAGAGTGGCCACGCCCACAAGAAATTGGCCCCCAAGGTTGGCACGCCAGTTACCGGTTACACCAGCCCGATTTGGAACAACTATTGCGTGCTAAGCTTTCTGGCTACTCTAATGCAGTGGTTCTGAACGGGACCGAAGTTGTAAACATTGAGCAGCATGCTAAAAATGTAAAACTTCTTTGCCGCGATATCACCGATGGGCATGAGCATTCACTGAATGCTAAATATTTAGTGGGATGTGATGGTGCTAACTCTTTAGTGAGAAGTACTATTGGATCTGATGTGGATGATTTGGGGTTTAATGAGCGGTGGCTTGTTGTGGACTTGCTATTAAAAAGGGAGCGACCTGATTTAGGCGACTATTCTATTCAATTCTGTGATCCTGTGCGTCCAATGACTTACTGTCGCAACCCTGCCAAACGGCGGAGGTGGGAAATCACTATGTTAGAGGAAGAAACTCATGAGGAGGTTACCCGCAGTGACACAATTTGGAAGTTCCTCGCGCCCTGGGTTACCGCTGAGGACGCTGAATTGGAGCGTACGGCAGTCTATACCTTCCAATCTGTAGTTGCAAATAATTGGCGTAAGGATCGCTTACTAATAGCGGGTGATGCGGCCCACCTGACCCCTCCTTTTATGGGGCAGGGTATGTGTGCAGGTATCCGTGATGCTGCTAACCTAGCGTGGAAGCTGGCGCTCTGCATCAAGGGGGCAGCAAATGAGGATATTTTAGATAGCTACCAGCAGGAACGCTCCCCCCATGTGCGTGCATTTATTGAAATGGCGATACGGCTTGGTGGTCTGATTAATACAATTGATAGTCGAACTGCTCTAGCGCAGGCCGAAAGCAACGCAGAAGGAACTGCACGTATTTCATCAATTACGCCACCCCTTGGTGCTAGTGATCTTGGTGAATTGATCAGCAGCAATAGACCACACTGCGGTTACTTGTTTAGCCAACCTATACTTCGGGACGGGCAGCGATTGGATGATAAAGTTGGTTACTGTCCTGTTTTAATTCTGCGCCATCCACTGCATGAGAATATTACTCCAGTGGTCAGCGTTTTGGATGCTGAAGAGCACCCCAATCTCGCCACAGCCTTGGATGGCCTCAATACAAACGCAGTATTAGTACGCCCTGACAGATATATTGCGGGGAGCGCTATTTTTGAAAATGATATTGTAGATATGGCGGTCACTGGCCTACCTTCACCAATCTCGGTAACAAAAGAAAGAGAACCTACACTATGAAACTTGCGTCCTTGAAGATTGGTGGCCGTGATGGCACGCCAGTTATAGTATCACGTGATATGTCACGCATGGTTCTAGCAACATCTGTTGTTAGAAGCGTTCGTGATGCCATCGAAGATTGGGGACACACTGAGCCTATGCTGCGGGCTCTTAATAACAAAATGGAGGCTTCTGAGGTCGAAACTATCCCATATGACCCCAAAGCTTTGGCTTCTCCCTTACCGCGCGCATTTCAATGGGCTGACGGCAGTGCCTATTTAAGCCACATGCGGCTGGTACGCAAAGCCCGCGGTGCTGAGATGCCTGCAAACTCTGAGACAGACCCAATGCTTTACCAAGGAGGCAGCGACGGATTTCTTGGGCCAGTTGATCCAATCCCGTGTGTTGATAAGGACTGGGGCCTAGATTTTGAGGGTGAAATAGCTGTTATTACAGATGATGTACCCATGGGTTGCTCTCCCGAGCAAGCCAAGTCGCATATAAAATTAATTATGTTATGTAATGATATTAGCCTTCGCCATGTCATGCGCCCAGAATTAGTAAAAGGTTTTGGCTTTTTTCAATCAAAACCTGCCAGCGCCTTTTCACCAGTTTGCGTTACCCCTGACGAGCTGGGTGTAGCATGGACCGGCGGCCGCATTAATCTCCCATTAATAACGACTTATAATGGCAATGAATTTGGGAGAGTAGATGCCGGCAAAGACCTTAGCTTTGAGTTCACAGATTTAATAGCACATGCAGCACGTACCAGAGATCTGGCAGCTGGCACTATAATTGGTTCAGGGACTGTCAGTAATGAAAATCACGATGAAGTGGGTTCCAACTGCTTGGCGGAAAAGCGAATGATTGAGACCATACGGGGTGGCGAGGCTACCACTCGATTCATGAAGCCAGGGGACACTATTAGGTTTGAAATGCTCAACAGTGACGGAAAAAGTATTTTTGGTGCTATTGACCAAACCGTAGTTGCGGGATGAAACTACAAGCCTAGGCGAACATTTTGTTTGCCTGAGATTAGGCAGGTTAAATGTCGTCAAGTCCTGATAATGTGCGGGCTCTTTCACGTGGGCTAAATATTCTGCGGTTCTTAAACAGGGTGGGCGCAGCCCGCGTCGCTGAGATAGCCCTTGAATTGGGGCTGCCTCGTCCCACAGTTTATCGCCTCCTTAATACACTGGAAGAAGAGGGTTACGTTCTTTATTCTGGAAGCGATTCTCGTATGCGTTTGTCGCCTCTGGCGGCCACCTTAGGTGACAGCTCATCGACACGTTCGCGGCTTTGCCAAGTAGCCGCCCCAAGTTTGGCCAAATTTACTGATGCGCACGCATGGCCTGTTGATCTTTCCACTTATGCAGACGCGCATATGATAATTCAAGAATCCACTCATAGCCGTAGCCCCCTATCGGTTGACCCAGGCATGGTTGGCTATTCCTTACCTATGCTACGCTCTTCATCTGGACGAGCGTATTTGTCAGTCTGTGCGGGACGGGAGCGTGAAATAATAATTGATTTGCTCCGAGCAGAAAATGTTGTGGAAGATTTGCCATTTTTACAGAAGGAGTGGCTCGACAAAAACCTTACTACTTATTTCAAACAAGGCTTTGCTACACGTGGCCCGCGATCGTTTAGGCCTAAAACTTCTAGCCTTTCAGTACCAATCATTTCTGATGAACGTGCTATTGGGTGTCTATCAATTATTTGGGTCACTAAAGCAATGGAAATGGAGCGGGCCGTCGAAAGATATGCTGCCGCTTTGCAACAAACTGCTACTGAAATTTCTGCTGGAGTACTTTGAAAAAGAGACTGCTATGTGACCAAAGTAACTAAAAATACTGCTGTAATTTGTCCGCCAGACGGACAATATAACAAATGGCAATACCATGGCCAAAGCAAATAGCTAGGATTTTGACACAAACTCAAAACAAAAGGGAGAAGATACACAATGAGCCATTTATTTAAAACGGGCATTGCCGCCGCCGCATTTTCTGTTGCGTCTTTTGCCGCGCATGCCGCTGACACCACTCTTACGATTTCATCTTGGGCACCACCCACACATGGCATGAACGCAATAATGTTTCCAGAATTGACCAAGGCAATGGAGGATGCCACAAATGGCCGCGTAAGTGCCGAAATTAAGTATGGGTTGGGTTCTCCACCCGCACAATTTGACCTAATTCTTGACGGAGCAGCAGATATTACATGGATTTTCCACGGTTACTCTCCGGGCCGTTTTATATCAACAAAAATGATCGAACTGCCAGGTTACCAAGGCAATGCAGAAGCTGCTTCAGTTGCAAGTTGGCGCGCCTACGACAAATTCTTTGCGGGGTTAGGCGAACATGAGGGCGTCAAAGTATTGGCGATGATGACCCACGGCCCAGGGGTTTTACATTCCAATGCGCAGATATCTTCTTTAGAAGACATAGCTGGAATGAAACTTCGACTTGGGGGGGGAGTATCCGGCGACGTTGGTGCCGCACTGGGCGCAACAGGTATCCGCGTTCCTGCACCAAAAGTTTATGAGACATTAGCCTCAAATTCAGCTGATGGGGTTATGATGCCCATGGAGGCTAAGAAAAGCTTTAAACTATTTGAAGTAGCTAAGAATACGTATCAAGTACCTGGTGGTTTTTATCGTGGATCCTTCGCCGTTATTATGAACCAAGACACCTTCGACAATTTGTCTGATGTAGACCGTACGGCACTTGGCAAAGTGTTTGGGGAAAACTTGTCGCGCGCAGCCGGTAAAGCTTGGGATAAGATCGACACAGCGGGCCTGGTGGCTCTAAACGCAAATTCCGACAATAACTTGACCGAAGCTTCGGCTGCGGATGCAACTAAATGGCAAGCAATGACTGGCCCTTTAATTACAAAAGTCATTGCAGAAGTAAGCGCAAAAGGTGTTGATGCAACTGCAGCTCACGCATTCATCAAAGAGCAAATGGCAGCTGAATAATATGGCGGCACCTTCAATTTAATGAAGGCTTACCTGATAAGGCCTACTGCTAGGCCTTATCACACAAATTGGATACACTAAAATGAATGAGCTCGACGTTAGAAAACCATCGTCAGAGGCCGCCTGGGACATGTCATTTAGGCAGACTGGGTTTTGGCGCTACGTGGCCGTTCTGCCGACATGGCTTGCCGCAAGTGCCCTTTTCATACTTATGACTATGACTTTTGCTGATGTCATACTACGCAGTTTATTTGGTAATCCTATTGAATCAGCCACCGAACTTACACGGTTGTTTATGGCAATTATTGTTTTCTCGTCGCTGCCTATTATAAGCTGGAAAGGGAACAATATTGTCGTCGACCTATTAGACCCATTGTTTTCTCGCAGGCTTGCCATAATTCGTGACATCATAATTGATCTTACCTGTGGGGTTATCCTGATCTGGCCTGCAAAACGTGTTTGGGAATTGGCTGAACGCGCCAGAGGTTTCGGCGACGTCACAGAGTATCTCAATCTCCCACAACATTATATAGGCTGGTTTATTGCCGTATTTACTTTTGCAACTGCCCTCACGTTCTTAGCTCGCGCCATTTTGTTAATTTTATCTTCTGTAAAAGGTCCTGTCTGATGCTCCTCTCTATCATTGGGCTAGGTGTAGTTCTTTTTTTAGTTTTCTTGCGTATGCCGATTGCCCTTGCGATGGGGCTGGTTGGCTTTGCCGGTTATGCTGATATTCGTGGAGTTAGGGCGTCAGTCTCTATGGTTGGTAGAATAATCATTGACACATCTCAAGATTATGGGCTTTCCGTTGTGCCGCTCTTCATACTTATGGGGCTTTTTGTGAACAAAGGTGGCCTATCAAAAGAGCTGTATCAGGTATCCTACGTCTTTCTGGGGCATCTAAGGGGTGGGCTAGCAATGGCGACTATTGTGGCATGCGCTGGATTTTCTGCAATTTGCGGATCGTCGTTAGCGACAGCGGCAACTATGTCAAAAGTTGCCATGCCTCAAATGCGCAAATATAACTATGATGACAGTCTATCGACTGCATCTATTGCTGCTGGTGGAACTTTAGGAATCCTAATCCCTCCCTCAGTTATCCTAGTTATTTATGGGCTTTTAACTGAGACAAGCATTGGTAAATTGTTTATTGCTGGGATAATACCAGGATTGCTTGGCGTTATTTTGTATCTAGTTGCCGTACGCTACACGATCATCCGAAATCCCAAAGCTGGGCCAGCTGGAGAACGCAGCAGCCCAATGGACCGCCTTCATGCGTTGCGTGGCGTATGGGCTGTTCTATTATTATTTTTTATTGTTATTGGTGGGCTGTATGGGGTCCTTAACATCTGGCCACTCAACCTTACTTTTTCTCCAACCGAAGCGGCAGGCATGGGCGCTGCGGGGGCATTTCTAATTGCAGTGTCACGCGGCAAGCTAAATTTTTCAAAAACGCTGCAGGTTTTGATAGAAACAGTTCAGACAACTGCTGCACTATTTGCGGTGCTAATAGGTGCGTGGATATTTTCTAATTTTGTTAATATGGCTGGTCTACCTGAAGCTTTACGGTTTTTAGTATCTTCAGCTGAACTTTCTCCTATGCTTGTTATGTTAATGATTTTGGGTATTTACCTTGTTTTAGGGTGTGTATTTGAAAGCTTGTCCATGCTTTTGTTAACAGTGCCAATCTTCTTTCCTTTGGTTACAAGTTTGGGTTTTGATCCAATTTGGTTTGGCATAATCGTTGTTGTTGTGACAGAAATAAGCCTCATCACTCCACCTGTTGGCTTGAATGTTTTTGTACTTAAAGGTGTGATTGGGGATGTCTCAACGGCAACGATTTTCAAAGGGGTCACTCCTTTTTGGATTGTTGATATTATTCGTCTTGTACTGTTAGTATTCATTCCTTCAATTGTACTTTTTCTACCAAATTCAATGTTTTAGTGGGTATTTGAACATGATGAGCACTACGTTTGATTTACAAAATGTGTCTGAGGACTATCTTGTGGATCCTTATCGTGTCCTTGCGGAACTCCGTGCACAATCGCCTGTCCACAAAAACACTGACGGGACATTTGTCCTAACGTGTTATGCCGACATTGTTCAAACATATCGGGACCCTATGATTTGGTCGTCTGACAAAAGGGCGACATTCAAACCAAAATTTGGGAATACGCCCCTTTTTGAGCATCATACAAACAGTATCGTTTTTATCGATCCGCCAAACCACACGCGTATTCGTCGCCTGTTTCAATCTGCTTTCACCCGAAAAGCATTGGCGGCCTTTGTGCCGCGGATAACTAGCTTGGTAGATGAATATTTAAACCGCCTAGAAGATCAGGGTCAGATGGAAGTTGTGGAAGAATTCTCATTCCGCCTTCCGATTGAGGTAGTTTGCGATCTTTTGGGCGTTCCGCGTCAAGATCGTGAATTTATTCGGGGATGGGCTAACGCAATTCTTACCGCATTAGAGCCAACATTAGTTCAAAAACAGCTTGATGATGGGAATCAAGCTGTTGTCGATTTTAAACAATATTTGGGGGACCTCATTGCATACCGGCGGGCACACCCTCATGACGCACAGGACACCGAAGTTCTAACTATTTTGGCGGATGCGGAAGCGGATGGTAAACGTCTCACAGAAATTGAATTGCTACATCAATGTATTTTCATGCTCAATGCGGGGCACGAAACGTCCACTAATATGATCACCCATGGTATCCATGAGATGCTGCTCAACCCCGATCAAATTGACCTTCTCTCCGAAAATCCAGATCTTATTGAGCCGATGGTGGAAGAGGTACTGCGCTATCAGGCGCCAATCCAGATTAACAACCGTAGGGCAAACTCAGATCAGATATTGTCGGGCGTTACTATACCAGCAGATACTACTGTGCATATGATGATCAATGCAGCCAATCGTGATCCGGCCCAGTTCTCAAACCCGGATCGTTTTGATATCACGCGTCGTCCAAACCGGCACTTGTCCTTTGGTTTGGGCGTCCATATTTGCGCGGGCAATGCTTTGGCCCGAGTTGAGGCGCAAATCGCGTTCCAAAGATTATTCCGCCGGTTTCCAAAACTTGCGTTAACCATTCCTGCGGTCATTGCTCCAAGGTTGAGGTTCCGAGAGGTATCGTCCCTGCATGTCTCTGTGACTTAGGGCTTATACCCGTATTCGATAAGCTGAATGAAGGGAGCTGCCAAACCAACGCGAACACCCATCGGATTGCCGGCACGGTGCTGTCAGACAAAGTCTAACACGTCCCAAAGGGTGTTGTCAGACAAACTTGAACACCCGTCAAAGGCACATCAAGTCAATCATCATGCGGCACAGAAATTGAACCACTCAATGAGAGCGGCACTGCGTTTTTGCTTGTAGGTCTGTCTGTTTTGAAGATGTCTTTCATGATTAAAATGGTTGTATATCTGGGCGTGATAACTGGTAAATTTCTGGAGCATTGCACAACTTTTAAACTTCTGCATCGCCCTTTCTTGTCGTCGAAATGGCAGGTGCGAATTTTCACACCGATTGTTTGCCCGGCCGCCACATAATTGACGATCTACAACGCCAATCTCACGAAAAGCCGCACCATAGGACGCCAGCTTGTCTGTCGTGATGATCTTGGGTGATCCGTGTTTTTGCATTGTTTTTATCAGGAACTTCTTCGCTGCAGCCTTGTTGCGTCGCTTTGTAACAAAGCATTCAAGAACTTCGCCTTCGTGATCAACGGCGCGCCAAAGGTAAAATCTCTCACCGTTTATTTTCACAAAGACTTCATCCAGGTGCCATTGCCAGTTCGAGTGGTGCCCTGCCCTATTCTTACGGATTTCTCCCGCGAACTTTGACCCAAAACGTTCAACCCAAAACCGAACTGTTTCGTGACAGATATCGACGCCGCGTTCATGCAAGATGTCTTCCACCTGACGAAAACTCAATGGATAACGTATGTAATACATCACTGCCAATCGGATGATTTCAGGTGAAGTCTTGAAATATTTGAAGGGAGAACATGTTGTCATTTACCAAAAATAGGAATCAACCGCAAAACCGTCAAGTTTGTCTGACAACACCGCAAAAGGAGGTGGCGGAGACGAAGTCCCCCATACCATTCTCTACAGAAGTACGACAAAGTCTTATTTAACTGGCTATAACAACATATTTTGCGCAGTAAATACGTTATCAGATCTGTTCAGACCTGCTGTAATCTGCTACTTTGTTGTGGGTAGCGTTGTGGGTAGGATAGATCAAGATGGCTTTTCTGAAATCAGCACGAAGTTTAGAGACTGTAACTGAGGTCGGTTACCACCGCTGTGATCGCGGCCTGTATCTACAAGTGGCTAGAAGCGGTACAAAGTCGTGGCTATTTCGCTATAAGTCCCCCGTCACTGCCAAGCAGCGCGAGATGGGCTTAGGGTCACTTAATCTCGTCTCATTAGCAGCCGCACGCGATATTGCGGTGGAATGTCGTCGGCAAGTCCTTAGTGGATTGGACCCTTTAGAAGAACGCGGACGGATCAAAAGAGCTAGGCATTTGGAACAGGCACGTTCAATAACATTCCAACAAGCTGCAGAGCTGTGCATTGCCAGTAAAAAGCCTGAATGGAAAAACGCCAAGCATGCACAGCAATGGTCAAACACTCTCAATGCTTATGCTTACCCGGTCTTTGGAGACCTATCCATTTTCGATTTAGACACTGATCTCGTCTTAAAAGCTATTGAGCCAATATGGATATCCAAAGCTGAGACCGCCAGTCGCGTTAGACAGCGTATAGAAACAGTCTGGGATTGGGCGCGCGCGCGAAAGTATGTTGAAGGAGAGAACCCTGCCCGCCTACGCGGTCACCTCGATAAAATTCTCGCCAAGACTGCTAAAG
>Ga0257126_1000865_pt1 | contig 23190 bp, 13 predicted proteins | sample SI060_120mmetaG_FD_190151 | JGI IMG/M metagenome (GOLD analysis project Ga0257126, IMG submission 190151) | Marine microbial communities from Saanich Inlet, British Columbia, Canada - SI060_120m | ecosystem: Environmental > Aquatic > Marine > Inlet | place: Canada: British Columbia | collected... | reverse complement strand
CCCGGACACCTTCGTTGGTGCCGCCAGAAATAATAACCACTTTGAGGCCCTCGTTGAGTGCACATTTCAAAACATAACCGTCTTTGGTGTCCATCTGGCGGTACATTTCACCGTCCGTCGTGATGATGACTTTACCATCGGTTAGTACGCCATCTACATCAAAAATTAAGGTGTCGATCTGTGCGAGTCGTTGCTTATAGTTTGTCATTGTATTGTTGTTGAATGGCCAGCGTGAGTTGTTGATACAATTCTTTTTGCTGGGGATTGTCTAAATGTTGCAAATGTTTTTCGAGTATGGCTATGTCTTTCCTTCGGGCGGGACCCGTTTGGGCTTCATTGGGTGAGAGCTGTTGCACCTTGGCAGCGGTTGTTTCGATCAAAGGGAAGAGTACTGAAAAAGGAATATTGTTTTTTTCACACAAATCCGCTCCAATCTGATACAGGTGATTGGTGAAATTATTCACAAATACGGCCGCGATATGCAATTGAAGACGTTGTTTGGAGTCCATCCAAAAAAAGTTTGGGCTAAGGCTTTTTGCGAGTTGCTCGAGAAGAGAGTGATGGGCTTTGTTCTCGCTTTCCAGGAAAAAGGGGATGCGATCAAAGGCAACGCTTTGTTTTTTACTAAAACTTTGCAAAGGATAAAAGACGCCTTTTCCCCCCTGATTTTTTAATACATCAAGAGGCATGCTGCCTGAAGTATGCAAAGCGATTCCTGTCGTAGGTAGTTGCGCAGAAACGGTGGCAATTTCGCGATCGGGTAGGGCTAAAACATAGGCATCGGTAGGAGTCAGGGAGTACAGTTCTTGGATCACAGCAACTCCTTTGCAGTTGGGGTGGGCATACGATCGGTTCAGCCATTGGGTTAGTTGTACTTCTGAAGACGCAGTCCACGCTTCGAACAAATGTGAACCCAAATTCCCAGCACCAATCAAAGCGATTTTTAGCATCTTCAAAAGTAATCATTATATGTTTTTGTATCTTCGTACTACCCTAATTCTTATCCTAATGATGACCAATCTATTTAATCGTATGTTTCCCACTCGTATTTTGGGTGTTTTTCTACTCTGGGTTGCCTCCATTTTTACGGCCATTGGAAATGTTTGCCTTCTATTTTTACGACCAGACCTTCCAAGAGTACTTTTTTCATTATTGATCGTTGCTTTCCCTACGGCTTTGTTGGGTGTTATGATTTCCAATGTTCGCAACTCCAATGCGGTTCGTTGGGTGATTTTGGCCTTGCTTTTTGAATTGCTCATTCTTCTTTTTCTCAGCGGACAAATGATACTTGAATAATGTCTGTATTTCAAGGAGGTGTTTTATCTTTGCGGCTGATGAAGATGTTCGCTTGATGAAACAAAACCCCTTTGAATTGCTTTTTTCCAATCGCTTGATGGGTATCCTTTTCTTGCTGTTTCCTGCAGCCATGGCATTGGGTACTTTTATAGAAACTTGGTACAGTACGGATACCGCCAAAATTTGGATTTATAACGCCCGGTGGTTTGAGGTTTTGATGGGTTTATTGATGCTCAATTTCCTTGGTAATATTTTTAAGTATCGCTTGTTGCGAAAGGAAAAATGGGCCACTCTTTCATTACACCTGTCTTTTATCCTCATCTTATTGGGGGCATTGATTACCCGTTATGTCGGATACGAAGGTGTCATGCCCATTCGGGAAGGGGAAACCACAGCTTCTTTTTTATCCGAAAAAACCTATCTCACAGTATGGGTAGATGGCGATATTGACGGAGTGCCACAGCGAAAAAAATTACAAGATGATGTGTTGCTTTCCGAACATACGGACAATGGATTTCGTTGGGACAACGATTTCAATGGGCAAGATTTCACCATCGCGTATGTTGACTACACTGAAGAAGTGGCCGAAGGATTGGTTTTGGATCCGGACGGAGAGCGCTACCTAACCATTGTAGAGGCAGGCGATGGAACGCGGCACGAACACTACCTCAAAGAAGGGGAAGTGGCGAATATCCACAACATCCTTTTCACCCTTAACAATCCTATTTCTGGAGCCATCAATATTCGCTCCGAGAGCGGATTGCACTATATAACCTCTCCTTTCGCTGGGGGCTTTATGCGAATGGCCGATCAGTTTCAAGGAAGCTTGACTGCCGATACCGAGCAAGAATTGCAACTGCGTTCTTTGTATAGCCTTCCCAATTTCCAGTTTGTGATTCCCGATCCGCCTTTGCGCAGCCGAATCGATCTGATTCCTAATGAAAACGGAGGACAAGAAACCGGTCAAGACGCTTTAAAGCTCAACATTCAAACAGCGGGAGTGGCTCAGCAAATAACCTTGTTAGGAGGAAAAGGCAATAATTTTGATCCCAAAAAAATCCGTCTTGGAGGGTTGGATTTTTACCTTCAATACGGTTCCCTTCCTTTGGAGTTGCCCTTTTCGATCCGACTCAATGATTTTATCGCAGAAAAATACCCCGGAACCGAAAACAGCTATGCTTCTTTTAAGAGTAAAATCACGGTTGAAGACAGCAATCCTTTTGACTATGAAATCTTTATGAATCATGTATTGGATCACCGTGGTTATCGTTTTTTTCAAGCGTCATTTAGTCCAGATGAAAAAGGAACGGTCCTTTCTGTAAACCATGATTATTGGGGTACCTTAGTCACCTATGCGGGGTATATCTTGCTCTATTTAAGCATGATAGGTATTTTCTTTATAGGTGATACTCGGTTCAAGCAGTTGTCAAAGACTTTGATTAAGATGAGTTCAAAAAAAGCAGTAGTGATAGCCTTACTCTTCAGTATGGGTAGTCTGCAAGCCCAAACCCATTTGCATGAAACGTCTTTAAACAGCTTCAACTTTGATTCGTTGATTCAAGCCGATGCGTTTGCCGAATCCCACGCCCAGAAATTTGGATCATTGGTGATTCAAGATGCAGGCGGGCGGATGAAACCAGCCAATACCTTTTCCTCTGAACTTCTTCGGAAAGTCAGTAAAAACGATACATACAAAGGCATGAATTCCGATCAGGTATTTTTGTCGATTTTGAATAATCCCGCGGTTTGGTACAACGTGCCAATTATTTACCTGAAGCGGGGCAATGACAGTTTGCGCAAAATTACTGGGGTTGCACCAAGTTCCAAGTATGCTCCTTTGGTTTCTTTTTTCGATGCACAAGGCAATTATAAGATTGCTTCTCAATTGGAGCAAGCCTATCGCGTGGCGGTACCCAATCAATTTCAAAAAGACTTTATTGAATTGGACAGACGGGTCAACCTGTTGTACTCCGCCTTGGAAGGGAAAATACTTCGCGTTTTTCCCATTCCCGGCGATGCCAATAACAAATGGGTAAGTTATCCAGAGTTAAACGAAGCGCCTTTTCAAGGGAATGACTCCCTTTATGTTCAGAATGTATTGCCTCTGTATTTCCAGTCGCTTCGATTGGCTAAGCAATCGGGGAATTATAAACAGTCAGACGAGTTGTTGGAGAGCCTCAAAGGCTTTCAGAAAAGATTTGGAAGTGAGGTGCTTCCCTCTGAGGACAAAATCAAAACAGAAATACTGTATAACAAATACGATATTTTTAAAAAGCTTTTTAGCTGGTATCTGTATGTAGGCACCCTGTTTTTTGTCTTTTTAATCATTCAGATTTTTTACAACAAACGATTCATTCGAGTGCTGAACACTTTTTTTACGGGGGGAATCGTTTTCCTTTTTGGTTTGCATACGGCAGGATTGATTGCCCGTTGGTTTATCTCAGGCCATGCCCCTTGGAGTGATGCCTATGAATCCATGATTTATGTGGCTTGGGCCACCATGCTCTTCGGGTTACTATTTGGTCGCAAGTCAAAACTTACCATCGCAGCCACCTCTTTTGTTACGGCTATGATTTTGATGATTGCCCACTGGAATTGGATGGATCCAGCCATTGCGAATTTACAACCCGTTCTTGATAGTTATTGGTTGATGATTCACGTTGCGGTGATTGTAGGCAGCTATGGTCCTTTTGCCTTGAGCATGATCATTGGCATTGTTTCATTGGTTCTGATGCGCCTAACGACCGCTAAAAATCAAGAAAAACTAAAACGCAACGTAAAAGAACTAACCATCGTGAATGAACTTTCATTAACCGTTGGTCTGATTATGCTGACCATAGGAAACTTCTTGGGCGGTATGTGGGCCAATGAAAGTTGGGGCCGCTACTGGGGATGGGATCCCAAGGAAACATGGGCATTGATCAGTATTATGGTCTATGCTTTTGTTCTGCACATGCGATTGATCCCAGGGATGCGCGGACGATGGCTTTTTAACCTGATGAGCGTTGTTGCGTTTGCCAGTATTTTGATGACCTATTTTGGAGTAAACTTTTATCTCTCAGGCTTGCATTCTTATGCTAGCGGGGATAAGGTCATCACCCCGGATTTCGTGTATTATTCTATTGGTTTTATTTCTCTTTTGGGATTGATTTCCTATTTTCCAGCGAAGAAATACTACTAACACACAAATTAATGTCACAAAAAACAAAATGGCTGCTCTATTCCATCGGAGGGCTGTTGCTGTTGGGTTTGGGTCTTTCGCTATTGGGGGAGGCAATTATTCAAAAAGGGCAACAGACTGCAGTATGGGTCCACTGGGGCACCTTGGCTTTGATCGTAACCAACACGGGTGTATGCCTGGTCGGGCAAGCCGTTATCGAAAAAATAAAATGGAAATCGTGGGACTAAAAGTCGGCTAAGAATTCATCTTCGTCTTTTCCACTAGCGACCAACTCAAGAGCTCTGGCAACGATTGTTTCCACCTGTGAAGGATCAAAACCAAGACCAATTACCATGCGTTTTAACAAGGCTTTTTCGGATGCGTCGGCAATTTTATCGGCATAGACCATGCGCGTTAGGTCATAAAGACGTTCCAAACGAGCTGTTTCAGTAGCAGGAGGATTTATTGGGTAGCTATCGGGGTTTTCCAAAATAGTGGCAACTTCTTCCTCTTCAATCTCTAGATAAATAGCCAAACGTTTGATAAACGCCTCTTCCTCAGGGGTAATGACATTATCAGATAAAGCAACGCGCACAATGGCAGCAAAATGATCACGATTTCGGGTTTTGAACCCAGAGGAATATAAATTGGAGATGGACATAAATATAGTATTTGGGTCAAATATAAAAAACAGCGCTTGGCTATCGTTGAAAAAGAAAAAAAAAGGCGTTTTTTTATTAACGACTGTCTTTTGAGATGCTAAATAAGCCAAGCATATTTCTTACTTTGCAGCCAAAAATAAATGCAACTTCACCTTCGTGACGAAACAGCCCCTTTGATAAGCGTCCTTATAGGTCGTGCCGACCAAATGGGGTCGCTGCCGAGTCTAACAGATCTCTACGATCCCAAATCAAAAGCGCACCTCTTGGCGGGTACTTACCCCAAAGAAGCTGATTTGATTGCGGAGATAAATGCTCTTAAAAACGTATTGGAAAAGCACGGGGTAAAGGTGTTTCAGCCCGATCTTTTAAAGGATTGTAATCAGATTTTCGCGCGCGACTTAGGCTTTGTCATCGACGATCTTTTTGTGCAATCCAATATACTTCCTCTTCGGGAAAAAGAATTGGAAGGCTTAAAAAGTCTTTATACACAATTTGATCCCAAGCAGATTATTCGCCTCCACGAAGAAGCCCACGTGGAGGGAGGTGATGTGATGCTTTTTGGGGATCATCTTTTTGTTGGGGTCTGTACCCGATTTGATTATTCCGAGATCATCACCGCACGAACCAACACCAAGGCTATTGAGGAACTTCAACGGGTGTTTCCTCACAAAAAGATCTACCCCATAGAGCTTCGCAAGTCAGAAGACCCTTATCAAAACGCACTGCATTTGGACTGTATTTTTCAACCGCTAGGACATGACCTCGCCATTTTCCACCCCGATGGGTTTTCAAATCCTGCGGACTACAAAGCGTTGCGCACTTTTTTTAAACCTGAAAATTGTTTTGAAATCACTGCTGTCGAAATGTATGAAATGAATAGCAATATTTTTTCCATTGCTCCAGATATCGTTGTATCAGACCCTAGTTTCGATCGACTCAATCAATGGCTGACAGACAAAGGCATTACAGTGGAAGAAGTGTCCTATCGCGAAGTTGCCAAGCAAGAGGGACTCTTTCGTTGTTCAACCTTACCCTTACAAAGACAAAAAACATGAATGGATTGACTTCAAAAGTATTGATGATTCGTCCGTATTCGTTTCATAAAAACGAGGAAACGGCAAAAAATAATTACTACCAAAAAGACCTTTCCGATCAAGGAAAAGAAGCGACTACCCAAGCCGCGCAAGCAGAGTTTGACGCTTTTGCAGCAATCCTCAAAGAGGAGGGAATTGAAGTGATTGTTCATCAAGACACGGAGGAATATGAAACTCCAGATTCCCTTTTCCCGAATAATTGGATTTCGTTTCATCCACAACACAAGGCGATCCTTTATCCCATGTTTGCGATCAATCGACGCTTGGAACGCAACCCCAAGGTGTTGGCAACCCTTCAAAAGGCCTACGGATCGATAGCAATTATTGCCGACTATTCAGAGGGGGAAAAGGAGGGGCTTTTTTTGGAAGGCACTGGAAGTATGGTTTTGGATCGAGAGCATAAAATTGCCTACGCTGCCCTTTCCGAGCGTACCGATTCTTCTTTGTTGCATCGCTTTTGTAAAGAACAGGGTTTTGAACCCATGGCCTTTCATTCTTATCAAACGGTGGGTTCGCAGCGCTTGCCTATTTATCACACCAATGTGATGATGAGTATAGGGCCTACTTTTGCAGTGATAGGTCTAGACACTCTAGATCGCCCCGAAGAAAAAGTAGCGGTTTTGGCAAAGCTGGAAACCACAGGCAAAGAGGTTGTGGTTTTATCAGAGGCGCAAATCAACCAATTTGCGGGAAATATGCTGACCCTAAAAGGCCAAGACGGTCCTTTGTTGGTGATGAGTTCCGCAGCCTATCATTCATTAACAACTGAGCAAATCCAATGTTTGGAAACCCATGCAAAGCTGATTCATAGTCCTCTTACGACCATTGAACATTGTGGGGGCGGAAGTGCTCGTTGTATGTTGGCAGAGTTGTTTTAGGGCTTGGGGGCTTGCCATTCAAAAAACTGTAATTCAAAATAAGGCGCTGCCGCTAGGAAATGATCCATCAAATCGGCTGCGATTTGTTCGTAGTTTCCCCAGTTTTTATCCGCACTAAAAGCGTAAATCTCCAAGGGGATTCCCTGTGCCGAAGGATTTAGTTGTCGGCACATCACCGTTAGTTTTTGATTCAATGCCGGATGCTGTTCCAAATAGGATTGGATATAATTTCGAAACAGACCAATATTGGTGAGATTCCGACCGTTAATCAAGAGGGATTTATCCACTTTTTGCGTTTTATTTTCGGTGTCGATTTCAATATTCTTGGTGTGTATAAAATCGGAAATACGTTCAATTTTATTGAGCTTATCGAGGTCTTTATTGGTTAAAAAACGAACACTGCTACTTTGAATCAAAAGTTGCCGTTTGATGCGTCGACCTTCCGATTCGGCCATGCCGCGCCAATTAACAAAAGAGTCGGAAATAAGTTTGTAAGTAGGGATGGAGGTGATGGTATTATCAAAATTCCGAACCTGAACGGTTGACAAGCTAATCCCCACCACATCACCATCTGCATTTTGATTGGGCATGCTGATCCAATCTCCGATTCGTACAGTATCGTTGACAGAGATTTGTATGCTGGCAACAAAACCCAGTAAGGTGTCTTTGAATATCAATAGGATGACGGCTGATAAGGCTCCCAAGGTAGTGAGGTAGGCCCCTATGGATTTTCCGGTTATGACTGATAGAATGGCAATTCCACCAAGAAACCAAACGATTAGTAGGATGACTTGAAAGTAACTATCTAGTGGCTTGTCTTTGAGACTATTGACACGTTTCAAGAGTTGCTTGATGGCGTTAAGAACAGCACGAATCAATAAGATGCCAATGAGCACTTCTAGGGCTTGTAAAAAATGAATGCCTTGTGTGGTTAAAAAATCGCCCTCAACAGAAAGGCTGCCTACGACCCTTCGCAACAGAAACAAGGGGAGTAGGTAACTCAACAAAACAGGCACTCGATTCTGAATCAATAAGTCGTCAAATTGGGTTTTGGTGTTTCGCGCCAAGCGATGGAATAAATTATTCAAAAGGCTTTTGATGATCCAAGCCAAAAGAAAGCAGAATATAATACTGCCGATCAGAATAGCAATAATGCTGATTGTTTCTGCCCATACTGGGGTAAGGCCTTTGTCTAGAAGAAGGTCAATAAGCTTGTTTTTCATGGCTGTTTTTGTGTAGGTTTTGTCAAACGAAAGTACAAACGCTTATCAGGCTAGCCAAATATTCGTTGGTATTCTCTAGTATTCCTCATTCTACATTCAAAATTCAAAAAGGAAGCCAAAAAGCAATGGCTGTTAGCGTTTTTGCCAAATGGAAAGTGAGGCTTTACAGCACAACTTTTTCGGCTGTAGTCCGGATGTGATCCAGCAATGATTCCAAGTGATGCAGTTGGGTGTCTGGGTGAATGAGAACGACGCGGAGGTACCGCTTTTGGTTCATTTCACAGGAAGTGATATAAAAGGTTCCCGTAGCAATCAGTTGATACCGAAGCTGCAATTGAAAGGCATCAGAAAGGTCTTTGCCTTCGTAGCGGAAGCAGAGAATATTGGACTGGGGTTGGTAGGGGACCACAAAGTCGTTTTGCTTTTGAAGGTGTTTATAGAATTCTTGTGCCAGATTATAACAGTGTTCCACATAGTCAATCAGTTTTTGTTCACCTTCTAGGGCAAAGGTCCAGAAGAGTTTGGTTCCCAATGCTGATTTGGTACACTCTACGGTGTAAGGCATAGAATCCATCCCAACCACTTCTGTAGAATGGAAGACATAGCTTCCCTTCTGGGTGAAGTTGTTGAACTGGTGGTATTGATTTTTAAAAAGCACCGCAGTACAGAGCGCTGGCACACGCATCATTTTATGGGCGTCCCAGATCAAGGAGTCGGCTTTTTCGATGCCTTTGACGTATTTTTTTTCTCGTTTGGAAAGCAAGGCAACGGCTCCGTGGGCACCATCTACATGAAACCAAAGTTGATGTTCTTGACAAAAATCTCCAATGGCATCCAAAGGGTCGTACAAGCCTGTGGAGGTAGCACAAGCATTGGCCACTACAGCCATGACTCTTTTTCCTTGGGCCATTTGCTCGTTGTAGGCGCGTTCTAAATCGGATACCAAAAGCACTTCGTTGCTGTCCACAGCAACAGGAACAAAAGCTTGGGAGCCCATACCCATAATGGAAATGGCTCGAGCGATGGAGTAGTGGGATGTACTCGGGCCTAAAACTACCAAATCGGAAGGGCTTCCTTCGGTCCAGGCTTCCGGTGCGATGGCTGCTCGTGCTGCGGATAGGGCGGTTAAGTTAGCAACGGAACCTCCATGGGTAAGGATTCCACTTCCGTTTTCGGGATATTTTTCAAAGTCAGTGTATTCTTTCCCTTTAAACCAACCGAGTTTGTCTAGCATCCAATGAATCATAAAGCCTTCTAGAGCTCCTCCAGCAGGCCCCATTTCATAGAGTGAAGAAGGATTGTTGGCAGTACCGTGAATCCAGTCCGGAATTCCAGAAAAAGGATGCGGAACCGCCACCTGATGCCCCATATATCGAGGATGGTGTAAGTGATTGGTGTTGTCCAAATAGGTGCTGACAAATGCCAATACTTCGGATTCGTTTTGAAAGCCAGATTCAAAAAGGCTTTCGGCATTTAAGGCTTTGACAATTTGCGTTGGGTCTTGTTGTTGGAGTACAGGGCCTTCTTCTTTTTGACTCGTTGCGACATAGGAATTCAATGCAGTTCCAATTTTTGTTACGGCAGCGTTCCAAAAATCTTTTTTGATGTTATTCATGTGGCTATGTCGTTTGTGTAAAAATACTTTTTTAGGAGCAATTAAACATTAGCCTTTCCAAGTTCCGCCATAGCGATAATTGCGGTTGTTTGTTTTTTGATGTTCAGTGCATTTTTTGCAGCAAAACACCCAATCTTTTCCCTGCCGGAGTTGGACGCGATAGAGCGTTGAAAACCCCTCTTGGCAACGACTGCAAATCTTGGTGCGCATCTTTTGTAATTCGGTGGTATGTTTCTAGACGAACCCAAATCCATCCTTGAAAAGCGACAATTCCTAAGGAGTCGCTAATGTGTTTCCGGTTCTGCCGTGGGACGCTGATAGGACTGAAAGGGTTGCTTCAGAAGTTCTTTGATTTGTGTGTTTTTACTTTCATCTGGAAACACATCAACGCCATAAACAATTTTTTCTCGATCAAAATCCATATAGGTGCCAAAAGCCCGATCCCAAAGGGAAAAAATATTACCATAGTTGGCATCCGTATAAGGAAGGCGGTAGTGGTGATGGGTTTTGTGCATGTCTGGAGAAACAATCACATAGCTAAGCCAACGATCCATCCGTTTTGGGAGTTGGATATTAGCATGATTGAATTGGGATAAAACCAAAGATAGTGACTGATAAAGCATCACTAGTCCGATGGGAGCCCCCACGATAAAAACACCAAGAAGGGTAAAAGTAAATCGGATAATACTTTCTAGAGGATGATGTCTATTAGCAGTGGTGGTGTCCACTACAGGATCGGAATGATGAACCAAGTGAACCATCCAAAGGATTTTGATGCGGTGCTCTACAAAATGAGGAGCATAGGCCCCGATCAAGTCCAGTAGCATTACACCAAGAGCAACAAACATCCAAAAAGGCATTTCTGGAAGCCAATATAAAATCCCAAACTCATGAGCAACGACCCAATCAGAGGTGTTAAGAAGTAAGAATGCCAGCAGAAAATTGATCACTACCGTGGTAAGGGTAAAAAACAAGTTGGGCAGGGCATGCTGCCATTTTTTATAGTTGTTTTTGAACAAGGGAACGGCCCCCTCCAAAACCCAAAAAAGGGTTAATCCACTTACTAAAATTAAACTTCGGTGTAAAGAAGGAATCGTTTCAAAATAATTAATTATCGTCTCCATAGATCCTTTTTAAAGCCATAAATATATGGAATTTTAGGCATTGAATGTTTTCCAATGGAAGTGTCAGAATATGTACATTTGGAGCGCACTATGTTTAGGTATTTTTCGAATCCACTTGTCTTTGCTTTGTTGTTTGGTGTTCTTGCTTACGGACAGCTAAGCAAGGTTCATTATATCCCTCCTTTGTCTGCGGTGGGCGGCAATTCGGTGCCTAATGAACAATTCATGTACATATCCACGCCGAGTAGTAGTATGGTAACAGTCACCATTCAGCCCATTGGTCAGCCGTTGGCCAGTGCTGTTGTAAGTCAGGTGTCGGGAACCTCTCCTTGGGTGTATGAATTGGCTACGAGTTTTGGTCAATTATTTGTACCCAGCAGCGATACAGGAACAATTACCACGGATAAAGGCTATTTAGTGGAAGCGTCGGAAGATGTATTTACCGCCATTCGATACCGGGCAGGGGGTGGTGGACGTACCCAAGCTGGCGCTTTTGTGAGTAAAGGGCTAGCCGCTTTGGGGAAGGAATTTAGAGCGGGTGGTTTTACCAATCCCGTAGCTCCTGCAGATTCAAATTATTTGACATTTGCATCGGTACTAGCCACCGAGAATAATACTGAAATCACCTTTAGTGATTTGGATTCCAATATTCAGATTGAACCTTCTGCGAGCAGTTTGGGATCAACGAACTTTACCATCAATCTTAATAAGAATGAGAGTTATATCGTTGCGCTTCGCGTTTCCGATGTTTCTGAGCCGCGTCCTGCTGAAAATTCAGATGGTTTAATAGGCGCTCGTATTCAATCAACTAAGGATATTGTAGTTAATGTGGGATCAGCCAACGGAACCATGGGAGGTACTACAGGAAGAGACCATGGAGTGGATCAGATTGTTGGAGTTGATAAGATTGGAAAAGAGTATATTTTCGTTCAAGGAGAACCCTCTGGAGGGTCGGATTGGGACAATGCCATCATTGTCGCTTCGGTTGATGGAACGGATGTGTTTATCAATGGAAATGCGACTGCTTCGGCAACCCTCAACGCAGGGGAATATCTAGAAATTGACGATGCCGAATACACAGCAAATGAAAATTTATACGTCCGTACTTCCAAAGATAGTTATGCTTTTCAAGGAATTAGTTATGGGGGCAATGCCAATCAAGGGATGTTTTTCGTTCCTCCCTTGTCTTGTACAAGCACGAATGATGTTGACAATGTCCCCAATATTTCCGAGATCGGAGGAGCCGCATTTAATGGGTATGTTACGGTAGTTGCCCAAGTAAGTGACACTATTGTTTTTTCGGATCAGGACAATACCAATATAGGGTTTACGTCACCCACATTCTCTGGAGGGGTTGTGCTGAACGGCCCTAGTACGGTGACAGGTCAGCCGAACTATGTCACCTATAAACTATCGGGTCTGGATGGCAATGTGAGTGTTTTTTCATCAGGGGAATTGTATTTGTCTTTTTTTAATCAAAATGGAAGTGCGACTTCGGGCTCTTTTTACTCCGGTTTTCCCAACCCACCTTTGGTCGAAATTGACTCCTTTATAGACCCAACCATCGGCAATTGCTCCAGTAACTCTATTTTGGGAATAGCCAACGCTTCGACCTTTGATAGTTTTCAATGGAAAGGCTATCATATTGTATTGGAAATGTGGATGAATGTGGGCACTGGTGTGTCTACAATCACAGCTTCTAACGTTTACAGTAAATACTATGTGGAAGGCACCATTTCTTGCGCCTCAAAAACAATCACTTCTCAAGTTTTTTATACCCCCGTTTGTGCAAGTGACACGGATGGTGACGGCGTGGTTGACAACCTTGATTTGGATATAGACAACGATGGCATTCGCAATATTGTAGAGTCTTTGGGAGATACAATAGTTGATTTCACAAACCTTAGCACGCCTACGATTGCCTTTAGTGACAGCACTACAGCAACTACTTTGAATGGAAGTGTAGGCCTTAGTTCGGGAACCCTTACGGGAGATAGTAGCGGCACACTGATTTCGTTTTTACCTTCTGGGACCGTCTCTAATCAATACAATTTAGAATATAATGGCACCTCCATTTTGGATCGGATGAATTTTTTCTTGCAAGAAGTGAATACTGCTTCCAATACACGTTTTAGCGAGGAGACCTTCTCAATTAGTTTGCCTGAGTTCAACAGCAATGATTTGGGAAAAACAATCACACTGGTTGACCCAGCTGGAGAAGTCTTAGTGGATACCGACTTGGATGGTATTTACGAATCAGGTGTGAATCGTTTCAGCTCTGAAGCTATTTATTTTAAATGGAGTGGCGTGATTTCATCGTCTCGGTTTTATTTTAAATCCAATGATGTGACTGAGGTTCAGTTTAAGCACATTGCTACAAACACGACTTCTGACTCCACCTTTATGGCTGAGGTGGCACTAGAGTATTATTATCTAACGTCCGATTCGGATCCCATTGCCGATTATTTTGATGGCGATAGTGATCAGGATGGTTGTATTGATGTTTTGGAAGCGGGCTTTAGTGATCCAGATAGTGATGATTTTCTTGGAACCAGTCCTGTTACGGTAGATATAGATGGTTTGGTGACTGAGGGGGGGTATTTAACTCCAATGGATGCTAACGGTAATACCATATTTGACTTTCAAGAAGCTTCGGTGATTCCTAGTTTTACAGTATCTCCTGTAGATCAATACATCTGCATGGGTGATTCCACCCAATTTGCAGCGACTGCTAGTGCTTCCAATGCCACCTATCAATGGCAAGTTGAAACAGGAGGAATTTGGACGAATCTAACCAATTCCAGTGTTTACTCTGGGGTGGCTTCTTCTGTTTTGAGCCTAACCACACCTTCCAATTCATTGGATGGCGAAAGTTATCGTGTGGTGATTAGTACTCCAGAGCATCAATGTAGCACGGTGTCTGCCACCGCTTCTTTGTATATGATCAATGCGGGTTTGGCATTGGTCCATCCCACCCTTACACTGGTGGAAGGTGGTTCAAATACCAGTTTTGGAATTGCTTTAACCGATCAACCTTCCACTACGGTAGTTATTGATGCGACAATCAACCCTGCAGCTGAGGCAGTGGTCTCTCCATCACAGTTTACTTTTACAACAATTAATTGGAATAGCACCCAATCGGGAACGATCACTGCCATTGACGACACGATTGTGGATGGAACCATCCCAGTGAATTTGATTCTTAGCGTTAACGACGCTATGAGTGATGATTGTTTTGATCCCCTAGGAGATACTGTTTACAGTTTGCAAATTCAAGACAATGAGATTCCTGGGTTTACGGTATCGACTCCAAGTTCTAGTGTTTTAGAACTGACAACTAGCACGACCAGTTTTACAGTGGTGCTGAATGTTGAACCCTCAGCAAATATTGTTTTTTCAATCAGTCTGAGTGATGCAACGGAGTTGAGTAGTACGGTGACGCAATTGGTATTTACCCCATTGAATTGGAATGTTCCCCAGACTGTTCCTTTGGCCGGAGTGTCAGACACGGAGGATGATGGCGATATTGTTTCAATAATCACTATTGCGATGACTTCTAGTCCGGCAGCTTACAGTGTAGCAGACCAAACCCTTTCAGTAACAACCTTGGATGATGATGATCCACCGCCCACGCCACCCGTAATTCCTGATGATGCTTCTTCATCTTCGGGAACAAGCTCGCCCATTACAGTTTCAATTTCTACAACCCTTACGGATAGTAGTATAACCACCGTAAGTTCGGGTACGGGTCAAGGCGTAGGTTTAGGAACCACAAGCGCAACAGTCCCAGGGGAGGATTTATCCGCCGTCCAAGATAATGACTTGGATGGAGTGCCCGATTCAATTGATCTGGATGATGATAATGATGGGATTTTGGATACTGTTGAAGGAGTAACAGATTTGGATGCGGATGGTCTTCCAAATGCTTTTGATTTGGATAGTGATGGGGATAATTGTTTTGATGTAATAGAAGCGGGCTTTACAGACTTGAATGACGACGGTCAATTGGGAGATCTACCATTTCTTGTTGACTCCAATGGGATGGTGCTGAATCAGGGAGGCTATCAAGAGCCTTTGGATGCTGATATCAACCAGCAATATGATTTTTTGGAAGCGACTCAGACCTTGGAGGTGTTCTTCTTAGAAAAGTCTCTCCCCATTGTTTTGGGATCAGTGCTAGAACTGCCAATTCAAGGTGCAGTAGAGACGATAATACGATGGGAATTTACCAGTCAATACAGCTCTCAATTAGCTATTAGCAATTGGCAGTCCGTGGATTCGCTTGGGCTTGATTTTGAGACCACAACGATTGGACTAAAGATTAATAATCCCAATTCACAAATGGCCGATTATGCCTTTCGGGTTTTTTATCGTTCCCCAACCGATCGTTGCGATCTGGGATCGTATAGCAATCCGATTCAACTTTTCTGGAACCCTTTGCGAATTCCTAATGCGATCTCTCCCAATGACGACGGTCGAAATGATTATTGGGAAATTCAAGGTTTGGAACATTACTTAAATCGATCCGTAACCATATACAATCGTTCGGGTATTGTGGTATATCGAAACCAGAACTATAAAAACGAATGGCAAGGAGAAAGCAATGTGGGGTCTTTTAAACAAGGCACTCAATTGCCCACCGAAACCTATTTTTACATTTTGGACTTAGGTCTCGAAGGACTCCGAAAAGGCTTTATTTATCTTCGACGAAATTAACCTTTAGTGATACTTTTCTAACCAAGCCAAGATATAAGCCACTTTGGATATCAGATTGCTAGGGCGCTTGGCAATGCCATGACTGGCTTCTGGAATTTCAACCAATAGGGTAGGGACCTTTCGAATTTTTAAAGCATGATACAGTTGTTTCGCCTCGCTGGGAGGGGTGCGCAAATCATCCATCCCCACCATAACGAGGGTAGGGGTTTCAATATTACCGACTAATGACAAAGGGGAAAAATTCCAATAGGCTTGAAAATTTTCCCAAGGCTGTCCTGGAAAACGTGTGTTGGCATACTGGAAATAGTTGTCGGCTACTAGGGTTTTACTGATCCAGTTCATAACGGGCTTAACAACCGCCGCCGCTTCAAAACGATTGTTCTTGCCAATCATCCAAGCAGTCATAATACCACCAGCACTTCCACCGGTTACATAGAGTTGGTCTTCATGAGCCCAGCCTTTTTGAATTAAAAAATCCACTCCATCCATAACGTCTTGATAGTCCTCGCCTGGATAGTTGTGATGCAGCAGATTGGCAAATTCTTCTCCATAGCTGGTGCTCCCTCTAGGGTTGGGGTAAAAGACAATATAGCCCGCAGCAGCGAAGAGTTGAATTTCAGCTGAAAAACGAGCTCCATAATTTGAAATAGGCCCTCCATGATTTTCAACTAAAAGAGGATATTTTTTCTTGGCGTTGTAGTCGGGTGGAAAAACAATCCATCCTTGAATCGGTCTTCCATCAAAAGTGGACGAATACCGTACTTCTTTTACTTTTCCAAGCTTACGGTTTCCCAAAAGAGCCGTATTGAGTGTTGTGAGTTTTTTGGTATTCTGATTCGTATGCAGCGCCAATTCTGCCGGAGCATAAGGACTGCTATAAGTGAAAGCAATTTTCCCTTTGCATGAAACCGAAAAAGAACCGCCTCCATAGGGTCGTCCGATGCTAGTGCCTCCAAGTTGATCTGCCATTTTTTGGATGTTACCGTCAAGTCTTAGATAGGCGATTTTGGTGTCCCCTTCTTGATCGTAACTGATATAGAGTCCTTTGCTTTGTGAATCCCATTGCAGTTGGGAAATGCTACTATCAAGCGAACTACTGAGGAGCCTTTTGTTACTACCCGAAGCATCCATTACCCAAAGCTTTCGGTTTTGGTAGGCTTGCACTCGATCTTCATAGCTTACATAGGCAATATATTTTCCGTTAGGAGCAATTTTGGCCGGAGCGTCGGGACCGTTGCGGTGTGTTAGTGCTATAATTTGCTGGGTGGCTAGGGTCAACTCATAGACTTCAGAGTTGCGAAAATCATGTTCCCAATCGAGCTTTCGATTGGAGGTAAAGTATATTTTGTTGCTTTGTGGGCTCCAGCTAATAGGGCCTCGGTGCTGAAAATCACCAGTGGTGAGTTGGCGTGCTGGTGATCCTTGCGCATCAATGACAAAAATATGGGAAAATCCTGGGGCGATATATCCACTTCCGTCTGCCTCGTGGTACAAGCGATCCGTCACTCGAGCTGGAGCTGCCCATTGTGCTCCTTTGGGTTTTTTGGGAAGTTGGATAAGGCTCGGAGGATTGGTTTTCACTTTCATTTGGAAGGCGATAGATTGTCCATCGGGAGACCAGCTCAGCGAAGAGGGGCTATTGTTGAGTTGAGTGAGTCGTGCTGTTTTTTCCGATGCAGCCCAATAGACATAAATTTCACTTCCTTCATCGGTGCTTCTGACATAGGCAAGACGATCTCCAGAAGGTGACCAAACCGCACCGTATTCACTGCCTTCAAAAGAAGTTAGTTTTTCGTGTTTATGACCATTGCTGTTGATGCGCCATAGATTTCCGATAGCACGGTCTTTCTGAATGTCCATCCGCATACGGCGATATACAATGGTGTTTCCATCTGGATTTATCTGGGGTTCTTGAACGTATTGCAGTCCAAAAACATCGATGGCAGAGAAAGGTTTTTGAGGTGTTTGAGCTGTCAAGCCAAGACCGATACACAAACCAAGGATTCGTATGATTTTCTGAATTTTCATATACAAGAAATTAGGCCGCTAAGGCTACACAAACGAAGGTACCAACATTTATTGAATCTGAATGTTTGGATAATTGGAATGAAAAGAAGGAGTTTCAGTCTTTTCGCTGAGACCAGTCTGAAAAACCACCACTGTAATCATAGATCTTTTTAAATCCCATTTTTTTAAGTCTTAGCGCGGCATTATGGCTCCGTCCACCGCTGTGACAATAGAGATAAACGGGCTTGGATGGATTCAATTTTTCTGCATAGGCTTCCAGTTTTCCAGCTTGTAAGGCATCAACATTGACCGCCCCAGTAATATAACCCTGCTGGTATTCCGTTTCTGTGCGAACATCTAGGAATTGAATGTTTTGGAGGTCTTTGTTTTTAATGACTTCGTAACTAACAACCTCAATAACAGATTCTTGCGAATAAACAAAAGGAACATTCAAACAGATACAACTGACCAGTAAAAAAAATAGTTTTTGAATATGCATTTTCTGAAAAAATTTGATTCGTTTATTAATGTATGTAGTTCGTAAATGATTAATTTTGAATTGCAATTTACGTTATTGTTTAGTATTTTTATTTTTTACTATAAAATTGAAAAACAAAGGGTTAATGATTTAGATGCTATAACCCTCCAATTCCCATGAAAAGGAAAACATCTTTTATTACGTTTCGTAATTTCTGTTTTAGCAAAGGGGTTCTTCATCAACTCTCTGTCTTGTTTTTCCTGTTGTGTGCTTCATTCGTCTATGGCAATATATCAACTGAGAATAGTGTTTCGTTTACCATTCCGACACAAACTACTTCCAGTTGGACTCCTTGGGTCTATTCTTTTAACAACAGTATTCCAGAAGGGAAGGTGATTACACGCGTCAATTTTTCATTTGAGGGAAAAGATCAAGGATGGGGAGGAACGAATAATAATGCCACAATCAAACTCAATAATACTGAGATTGGTAAAGCCAGGCTGACGCCAAATTACATTAGCTATGACGTAGATAATATCAGTGGTGATTTCAGCGACTTTGTTTTTAACGGAAGTAATGAACTGAAATTTTATTTTACCGGATACCCTGGGTGGGCATCAACGGCAAAAAACGGTGTACTTACCATATATTATGACGAAGCAACCCCAACGGTTGTTTTGAGTGATGATGATTCGGACAGCATTGTTAAGAATGGGGATCAGGTAACAATCACGGCTACTTTTTCCAAGGCGATGAGCCCTACCCCGCGAATAACTTTAGCGGGTATTGCTTCAGAGGTTCCGATGAGTGCAACATCATCGGCTTCGGTATGGACGTATTCTTGGACAGTATCAACATCTTTGACATCGACTACAGCAACGGTTTCAGGAACCAGCACCTCAGGAAGGGTTTATTCAGAAACGACTTCACTGACCTATGGGATCAATGTTTATTTAGCGAGCAATAATGTAACGGTAAAGTGTGAAGAGGCAGCAGAGGGTTCCACGGCAGTGTTAAATGGTAAGACATATACTGTGGTAAACAACACAAGTCTTCGTGCGGCAGTAGATAATGGAGACGCATTGGATTGTTTGTGTACGTCTCATGTGACCAATATGGACACCTTGTTTCAACAGGACACGAGTTTTAATGCCGATATCAGCAGTTGGGATACGGGCAATGTAACAAGGATGAATGCGATTTTCTATGGAGCGAGTTCATTCAATCAAGATATTAGCAATTGGGATGTATCCAAGGTAACGGATTTCACCTATGCCTTTTTTGCGGCATCCAGTTTTAATCAGGCTATAGGGAGTTGGAACCCGTCTTCTGCTACGACCTTTAGTTCGATGTTTTACGGCGCGAGTTCGTTCAATCAAGACTTAAACTCATGGGACACCTCGAATGTAACCAATATGGGGGGTGTTTTTTTACAGAATCCTTCATTCAATGGAAACATCAGCAATTGGGATACTTCTAGTGTTACCAATATGAGTAGGATGTTCCAAGACGCGAGTTCATTCAACCAAGACATTAGCGATTGGGACACCTCTCAAGTAACGAATATGAATGGCACCTTCCATGGTGCGAGTTCATTTAATCAAAACTTGAACAGTTGGAACACCTCCAGAGTGGCTTATATGCATTATATATTCCATGGTGCGAGCAGCTTTAACGGCTTGATAAGCAATTGGGATACTTCGAATGTTCAATGGATGAGTTTTATGTTTACGGGTGCGAGTTCGTTCAATCAAGATATTAGCGGTTGGGATGTATCTAAGGTAACATTGATGGACTTTATGTTTGCCAGTGCGAGTAGTTTTAACCAAGATATTAGCGGTTGGGATGTATCTAGAGTAACGAATATGTATTCGATGCTGGAAGGGACGTCATTATTCAATCAAGACATTGGAGGTTGGGATGTATCTCAGGTAACAGACATGACACGGATGTTTTATGGAGGGATGGCTTTTGATCAAGACCTATCGGAATGGTGTGTTCCTCAGATCAGTGATCTTCCAACAAGCTTTAATGAAAACTCTGGTTTCACCAACACCAACAAACATCCCAATTGGGGATATTGTGGTTCTCCTCCAACGGTTGTTTTGAGTGATGATGATTCGGACCGCATTGTTAAGAATGGGGATCAGGTAACAATCACGGCTACTTTTTCCAAGGCGATGAGCCCTACCCCGCGAATAACTTTAGCGGGTATTGCTTCAGAGGTTCCGATGAGTGCAACATCATCGGCTTCGGTATGGACGTATTCTTGGACAGTATCAACATCTTTGACATCGACTACAGCAACGGTTTCAGGAACCAGCACCTCAGGAAGGGTTTATTCAGAAACGACTTCACTGACCTATGGGATCAATGTTTATTTAGCGAGCAATAATGTAACGGTAAAGTGTGAAGAGGCAGCAGAGGGTTCCACGGCAGTGTTAAATGGTAAGACATATACTGTGGTAAACAACACAAGTCTTCGTGCGGCAGTAGATAATGGAGACGCATTGGATTGTTTGTGTACGTCTCATGTGACCAATATGGACACCTTGTTTCAACAGGACACGAGTTTTAATGCCGATATCAGCAGTTGGGATACGGGCAATGTAACAAGGATGAATGCGATTTTCTATGGAGCGAGTTCATTCAATCAAGATATTAGCAATTGGGATGTATCCAAGGTAACGGATTTCACCTATGCCTTTTTTGCGGCATCCAGTTTTAATCAGGCTATAGGGAGTTGGAACCCGTCTTCTGCTACGACCTTTAGTTCGATGTTTTACGGCGCGAGTTCGTTCAATCAAGACTTAAACTCATGGGACACCTCGAATGTAACCAATATGGGGGGTGTTTTTTTACAGAATCCTTCATTCAATGGAAACATCAGCAATTGGGATACTTCTAGTGTTACCAATATGAGTAGGATGTTCCAAGACGCGAGTTCATTCAACCAAGACATTAGCGATTGGGACACCTCTCAAGTAACGAATATGAATGGCACCTTCCATGGTGCGAGTTCATTTAATCAAAACTTGAACAGTTGGAACACCTCCAGAGTGGCTTATATGCATTATATATTCCATGGTGCGAGCAGTTTTAACGGCTTGATAAGCAATTGGGATACTTCGAATGTTCAATGGATGAGTTTTATGTTTACGGGCGCGAGTTCATTCAATCAAGATATTAGCGGTTGGGATGTATCTAAGGTAACATTGATGGACTTTATGTTTGCCAGTGCGAGTAGTTTCAACCAAGATATTAGCGGTTGGGATGTATCTAGAGTAACGAATATGTATTCGATGCTGGAAGGGGCGTCATTATTCAATCAAGACATTGGAGGTTGGGATGTGTCTCAGGTAACAGACATGACACGGATGTTTTATGGAGGGATAGCTTTTGATCAAGACCTATCGGAATGGTGTGTTCCTCAAATCAGTGATCTTCCAACAAGCTTTAATGAAAACTCTGGTTTAACCAACACCAACAAACATCCCAATTGGGGGTATTGTGGTTCTCCTCCAACGGTTGTTTTGAGTGATGATGATTCAGACAGCATTGTTAAGAATGGGGATCAGGTGACAATCACGGCTACTTTTTCCAAGGCGATGAGCCCTACCCCGCGAATAACTTTAGCGGGTATTGCTTCAGAGGTTCCGATGAGTGCAACATCATCGGCTTCGGTATGGACGTATTCTTGGACAGTATCAACGTCTTTGACATCGACCACTGCAACGGTTTCGGGTATAGATGTGAATGGAATAGCCTATGAAGAGTCGAAACATTTGAACTATGTTGTTTCCGATCAAGAACTTGTAATTCATTATGACGCTACCAACCCCATATCCTTCGATGAAAATCCAATCAGTACCACCACAGATAGGATTAATGATTTAAGTGGAAATGGAAATGACGGCTTTATTCAAGGGCTTGATAAAGTATATTTCGACGCAAATGAACAAGCGATCTATTTTGATGGTCAAAGTATAGTAAGTGGAAAAGGATTGTTTATTAAAAATCTCAATTATATCAGTGGGGACAGCGACCAATTGGATGAAATAACTCTTGAAACTCGTATTAAACTAAAAGCGGAGTCAAGCAATCATACAGGAGATCAGAGAATTATTATTTCCTTTGACAGGAGTGCTGTGTTTCGACTTTCAATAGGTTCAGATATCAATAACCTTAGCAGTGTCTCACCGGGTAAATTGGCATTCCATTTCACAAATTCCGAGGGAACACACGATGTTTATGACAGGGGTTACACCTCTGATTTAAGAGACAGCCAATGGCATGATGTAAAAGTTGTCTTCAAAGCAAATGTTCCTAATGGATTGAGGTTTTATGTAGACGGACAATTGACATATTCTGATCCAAACATCTACCGTCCCATAGGGGATCTCATTGATAATGAAACACCTCGTTATGGACTAATGGGTAATGGAAGCGAGATGAGTACAGAAGGAGGGCAAACAGGACCTAACGATATGTTTTATGGATGGATTCAAAAATTTAAATATTACACTAAAGCAACGACTCCAACCGATACAATACCTCCAACGGTTGTATTATCAACAACTCCTTCAACAACAACAGTATCAAATTCTACTGTACTCGATTTGACCGCTACTTTTTCGGAGCCAATGGCGCCAACACCGACAATTTCCTTTGCGGGAATCATTACAGATGGGCCTATGTCTCCAACGAATTCTGCCTCGATATGGACGTATTCATGGACGGTATCAACTTCTTTGGCTTCTACTACAGCCACAGTTTCAGGAACTGATCTAGCAGGAAATTCCTATTCTGGGAATGAGTATTTTTCATTCACTATAGATCATCCTATTGCTGATACCTTTTCACCGACTGTAACCATTAAAGTAGCGGATGATTTGCTCAATTCTACAGAACAAACATCCATTACTTTCACCCTGTCA
>Ga0257126_1000864_pt1 | contig 23211 bp, 20 predicted proteins | sample SI060_120mmetaG_FD_190151 | JGI IMG/M metagenome (GOLD analysis project Ga0257126, IMG submission 190151) | Marine microbial communities from Saanich Inlet, British Columbia, Canada - SI060_120m | ecosystem: Environmental > Aquatic > Marine > Inlet | place: Canada: British Columbia | collected... | reverse complement strand
GCGATTGCTTTGCTAAGACCAAATACAGCAACCATTATTAATGAAGCCTCCATTTCAGAGACCGACCAATGTTTTGTTAGCTCGGGCAGCAGGCTTCGCTCGAAACCTACCATGGCTCCAACAAAGGCACTCATAAGCACGAGAATGCTGAAAAGACCGGCATTCTCGCGAAGGCCTAATTGGACCTTTTGCATATTAATCCTGAATCTTTTTGATACGAATGCCCACCCAAGCATAGATTAGCGTCATGATGGGCGAAATCAGGTTAAAAAATGCATACATGAAATAGTCGCCGGTGGCAACACCAAGGACAGAGCTTTGATAAGCGCCACAGGTATTCCAAGGCACTAGAACGGAAGTTACGGTACCGCTATCTTCTAATGTACGGCTGAGGTTCTCCGGCGCTAGACCGCGTTCTCTGTACACATCTTTAAACATACGCCCCGGCACTACGATAGCCAAGTATTGGTCTGAAGCAGTAACATTTAATATACCGCAAGCAACCAGCGTTGAGGTAATGAGCGATGCGGAGCCACGTGCGAAACGGATGATGGCGTTGGTAATGGTAGCGAGGAAACCTGAGGCCTCCATTGCACCGCCAAAGGCCATTGCACTGAGAATGAGCCAGACGGTCCCCAGCATACCGCTCATGCCGGATGTACTGAGTAAATCTGAGAGTATGGGATGTTCGCTTGGAACGGCAATACTGCCATAGATACTGCGCATGGCAATTTCATAAATGGGGTGAGCGCCTGTTCCCAAATCTTGTAATAGGGGTTGTTGGAATACGATAGCAGCGGCAAGTCCACTAAAGATGCCAACAGAAATGGCCACTAATGCATCAATTTTTCTTGAAATCAGTAGGATGACTATGGCCGGTACAAGGAAGAGCCATGGTGTAATATTGAATTGTGCGCTTAAAAGGGATTGAACTTCTGCAACTTCTGCGGCATCTAAGGCACCGTCTTTATATCCCAGACCAAGCACTGTAAAAAGAATCAATGCAATAATCAAACTAGGTACGGTGGTATAGAGCATGTAACGAATGTGCGTGAACAGATCCGTCCCTGCCATTGCCGGGGCGAGATTTGTAGTATCGCTCAGCGGACTTAATTTATCTCCAAAGTAGGCCCCAGAAATTACTGCACCAGCTACAACCGGTGCAGGAATGCCAATGGTTTGACCTATGCCCATCAATGCAATACCTACGGTAGCTGTGGTTGACCAAGAAGAACCCGTGCTCAGGCTGATCAGAGCGGAGATGATTACCGCTGTGGGAAGAAAGAATTGGACGTTAATTAAATCTAGGCCATAGTAAATCATCGCGGGTACAACACCGCCTAAAAGCCAGGTTCCGGCCAATCCTCCGATAAGAATCAGGATAAATATTGCCTGTGTTGTATCGTGAATATTGGTTTTTATTTTTGCGAATACGGCTTCCACCGAACTTCCATTGAAAACACCAATCACCGCTGCTACAAAGGCAGCGAGCATTAGAATAACTTGGTTTGAACCGGAAAGCGCATCGTCGCCATAGACTTCACCCACATTGAACCATAAAAGCAGCATGAGCACTACAAGTGGTGTAAGAGCGAGAAGGAGTTGGGCGGTAGGATTCTTTTGCTTCATGGTCGATTCATAGGCACTTGCTATTAGCTCATTGCCGTAATTATATCTTGTTTAGTAATGATGTGGTAGCCTTGTTCCACTTCTACGAGCACAGCGCGGTGGCCGCTTTTTACCATTTTCGCGACTTCTTCGATGCTGGTGGTTAAATCCACGACAGGATAGGGCGCACCCATGATATCCCCAATAAGTTTACTATTTACCGGGTGGTCGAGCATGCACGAAAGCATGGTATGGTCGTCTATAGAGCCGACTTGCTTGCCGTTTTGCATTACCGGAATCTGGGTAATGTCGTGAACTTTCATAAGGCGAGCGGCATTGCTCAAAGGCTCAGTAGGACTTACCGTAACGAGCGGGAGGTGACTGTGGTTGTCTATCAAGTCTTTTGCCAATTTATTCGCAGGCGCCAGAAATCCTCTATCGCGCATCCAGTCGTCGTTGTAAACTTTACCGACGTAACGCGATCCGTGATCATGAAACAGCACCACGACCACATCTTCGGGAGTGAGTCGATCTTTAAGCTGTCGTAAGCCTTGGAAGGCGGAACCACAACTGTAACCCAAGAATAGCCCTTCTTTACGTGCCAATTCTCTTGTGGCTAATGCGCCGTCTTTATCCGTGACTTTTTCAAAGAAGTCAATGACATCAAAATCTACATTTTTCGGCAGGATGTCTTCACCAATGCCTTCGGTGATATAACTGTAGATTTCCTTCTCGTCAAATTCACCCGTTTCATGGTATTTCTTGAATACTGAACCGTAAGAATCCACGCCCCAGACTTTGACATTTGGGTTCTTTTCTTTTAAATATTTTCCGACCCCTGAAATGGTACCACCGGTGCCCACGCCTACTACAAAATGCGTCACCTTGCCTTCGGTTTGCTCCCAAATCTCGGGACCTGTAGAATCGTAATGTGCTTGGCGGTTGCTCAGGTTATCGTATTGGTAGGGATAAAAAGAGTTTGGAATTTCTTTGTTTAGTCGCGAGGCTACACTGTAGTAGCTGTCGGGATGCTCAGGAGCAACGTTCGTGGGGCAGACATAAACTTCAGCACCCATGGCACGCAGAATGTCCATCTTTTCTTTTGATTGCTTGTCACTCAATGTACAAATGAGCTTGTATCCTTTTACAATAGCGGCTAAAGCTAGACCCATTCCAGTATTACCTGAAGTACATTCGATAATGGTACCTCCCGGCTTAATGTCCCCGCGTGCCTCTGCATCTTCGATCATCTGTAAAGCCATACGGTCTTTTACGCTGTGGCCGGGGTTGAAGTATTCCACCTTCGCATAAACCGGACAAGGGAAATCTTCGGCAACTTTGTTGAGTTTGATCATGGGCGTGTTGCCAATGGTCTCAAGGATATTGTTGTAAATGGGGCGCATGGGCCAATCTGTTTTGTATTAGGTCCCGTAAAGATAACCGATTGTGCGCCTGGAACAAGGGTTCTTAAGAGAAACGAATGCTCTGGATAGGGTGCAACCTAGCAATCCAACGAACGGGAAGTAGCAGCACCAGGTAGGCGATGACAATAAACACGGCATTCGCACCGAGAATCCATGCCCAGTCGAAGGTGATGGGTGCGGTTGCGATGTAATAGGTTTCAGGGTCTAATTGGACCCAGCTGAATTGCCATTGTAAAAAGCTCAATCCCAATCCCAGTGCATTTCCCCAAACCAATCCGCGTGTTAAAATTCGAATACTGAGCCATTGAAACACTTGTAAGATTAGACGGTCGCTGCCGCCAAGGGCTTTGAGTGTCCCAATCATTCGGGTGCGGTCAATAATTAATACTAACAATGCCGTAATAAGGTTAGCCACAGCTACAATAAGAACTATTGCGAGCACTAGGATAATGTTTGTGTCAAAAAGTGCGAGCCAGCCAAAAATAGCAGGGTGACGGCCTTCTATACTCCGCGCCTGCATGGTGTACGGAATGATAGCATTCCAATAGGATGAAATAATTTCGCGCCCTTCACGGTCATTCAGGAGCACCATATAACTGCTTACACTGTCTGAACGCCAACCGTTGAGTCTGGCAACATCTTCCGCATTCATTAAAATGGTCTGCCGGTCAAATTCGTCTAATCCTGTCGTAAAAAGTCCTTCAACGATGGACTTCCGTAGACGAGGCATTTCTCCTTGATTCTTTAAAACTGTCAATAAAGCGGTATCCCCAATGCCCAGAGCCAATTCTCGTGCTAGGGTGGTAGATAGGAAGGCACCGTAGCGCGAGGTGGGAGAAGAGGCACCGTTACCGGTCCCGTATTGGGCAGAGAACGTTTCCAAATAATCAGTCTCGAGACCTTTGATTTGAATGCCGTCGAAGGCATCTTCAATAGGATTTACCAGCAACGCCATTTTTTGAACCACTGGATAAATAGACTGAACGTAAGGGGCTTCCCGTAGAGCACCTGTTAAACTATCCGTTAAGCGTATGGGTTTGAGTTCTTCGGTTCGGTTCGGTGCATAAGCGCTAATGGTAAAATCGCCTTCTAAGGCACTGAATTTATCCATGATGGCGTGCTGCAAGCCTTTACCGGAAGTAATGGACAGAAGTACAAGCGCCATACCTAATGCCGTAGCGACAATACTCAATTTTAGCAGCGGTCCAATCACTTTGGAACCCGTGCTCTTTTGTATCTTCCTTGCTATGAAAAACGCCTCTTTCATCTTCTCGCAATTTAGAACAACTCTCGCGTTATTCGCGGTATTGCTCCTGTGCTTTTCTGCGCGCGGGCAAGAAAGTTACTTGCCGGGTATTGCGCAGCCTGGAGCGTACTTCATGAAGCTGACCGAAAAATCTGTGGCGGTAGTAGCCAATGCGACATCGTTACTACCCAACGGCACCCATACGGTGGATCATTTGATTTCGCTGAGTGTTGATGTTAGGCAAGTTTGGGCGCCGGAACACGGCTTCAGGGGACAGCAAGATGCTGGAGAGCATGTGGAAGACGGCCGCGATCCGAAAACAGGCATACCTATCAAGAGTCTTTATGGTAAAACCAAGCGTCCACCTTCGGATTGGTTGGAGGGCCTAGATTGGGTCATCTATGATATTCAAGACGTCGGGGTTCGATTCTATACCTACAGCACTACGTTGAGCTATGTGATTGATGCATGTGTAGAAGCCGGAGTCCCGCTCATGATCATGGACAGGGGTAATCCAAACGGTCATTACATCGACGGTCCCATCTTAAAACCAGGCTTCGAGAGTATGGTAGGTTTGCACCCCATACCGGTAGTACACGGCCTAACCATGGGGGAATATGCTTCTATGGTCTATGGCGAGCATTGGATGCCTTCGACAGAGAATGAGGAGTGGCGCACGGCATTTGAGAAAAAAGGCGGCATAGAGGTTATTCATTGCAAAGGGTATTCTCATCGTGAGGTTTTCAAGGAATTCCAAGTCCCTCCGTCGCCCAATTTGCGCTCCATAGCCGCCATCTGGCATTACCCGAGCTTGTGTTATTTCGAGGGTACACCCATTTCCTGTGGGCGGGGTACGGATGCCCCATTCATCCGTTTTGGTGCACCGTGGCTTGGTGGGGAAGGGTACGAGCATCAATTCACACCTGCGCCAGATCACGGATCGAAGTATCCCAAATTTCAAGGAAAGCAATGTGGTGGGGTTCAATTGTCTCAGGACCTAAGTACTGCCCCAAAGGAAATAGATTGGAACCATTTATTTGATGCCTATGCATACTGGAAAGAGAATGCTCCACAGGAGGCGCCAGAATTTTTCAATGCGTTCTTCAGAAAATTAGCCGGTTCAAATGAACTACAAGAAGCCTTGGAATCTGGTATGAGCGTCGAGGAGTGGGTGAACTCTTATTATGGAGAGTTGACCCAATACAAGCAAAAGGCTTCTAAGTACTCAATGTATTCTCTTGTCGAGATGAAGTAGTCACACTAGGCATATTAAAAACCCCGCTCGAGGCGGGGTTTCTTTATGAATTGTAAAAAGGCGGTTTATTTCCAGCCTTTCATTTCTTTCTCGTAGCCGGATCTGTAAGAATCAGGTGCTCCCATGTCCATGGCTTTTTTACCCTGCTTTAGTGCGGCTTTGGTATCGCCTGCTGCGTAAAGTATTTTAGCCTTTACCCAGTTCGTATACCAGTACTCTGGATCTAACTGTAAGGCAATTTCGATCGTTGCGAGTGCTTTTTCGTGATCGCCTTGACCGCTGTAGTAGTTTGCTGCATTTCTATATGCACGCTTAGCATCAGATAGTGCTCTCTCCACATTTTTACCGCTTTCGCCGTCAGAATCTACTCCTAGGTTAACGCTTACTTCCGTATTTGCCCATTCAATGACTAATTCACCACCGGTTGTGCTCAATGATTTGAAGCCCATAGTAAAGCTTTCGTCAAAATCCCCTGTTGTGGCAGGTAAAGTGGTGCGTAGCACATCGCTTTCTTGCGTGTAACCGGTATTTCCCCAAAGATCAGTTTGGGTAGAGAGTATAATGGTCCACTCATTCTCTCCTGGAATGGTAAACAAGGCATATTCTCCAGCACTCACAGCATTACCGTTCATTGTGAAATCTGTGGAAGCGTTAAGAATAACACATCTGTTCGCCCCGGTGCGCCATACTTCATTGTAAGGCACGAGATCGCCGAAAATGGCACGGTCGCGTGCCGCGGGACGAGAATAAGTAATACTAAAATCAGTTAGACCAATTCTTTGATCAACAGTAGAAGTTGGTGAGGGTTGCGGAAGTTCTTGTGCATTTGCAGGCAACGTGAATGCCAATGCAGCAAGTCCGAGAATCCAATTTTTCATTTGTACTTTTTTAGGGTTTGCCTAAATGTAACAAGAAAAGTGGTCGATGGTTGATTAGAGCGCCATCATTTTTAGCGCGGCCACTGCAGCTTCTACTCCTTTGTTGCCGTGAATACCACCTGAACGTGCACGACTTTGTTCAATAGTATTATCCGTGAGCACACAGAAGATAGTTGGTGCGTCGTAGCTGAGGTTCAGTTCGGTAATACCGTACGTCACGCTCTGGCAGACATAGTCGAAGTGCTTTGTCTCCCCTTGAATGACACAACCTACTACAATAACCGCATCAGGTTCTTCCTGCTCGTGAAGGCGTTTTGCACCATAGGTGAGTTCCACAGCACCCGGTACATCTATTCGAAGGATGTGCTTTGGATCTACGCCATGTGCCACGAGTGTATCGTGCGCACCTTGAGCAAGACCGTTTGTGATTTCATGATTCCACTCAGCGCGTACAATAGCTACGAGTTTACCTTCTCCGGAAGGAACCTGCTCGTTGTTGGTGCTATCCAAATGCTGGTGTGCGGTTGCCATCTTATTTCAGTGCAGCAATCACGCTAGCGATTCCAGAAGCTTGACGGCTTTTTGGGTAATCATCGGCAATACGCTCGTAAAGCTTAACTGCTTTAGCATTTTCACCTAACGCTTCATAGGCCAACCCTGCTTTCCACAAAAATAGCGGAGTAGTAAAGTCGTTCTCCGTGGCATTAGCGGCTTTGTTGTAAAAATCCACGGCATCATTCATTTGACCCAACTCAACAAATGCATCGCCAATAACACCATAGGCAGTTGCGGAAGTGGCGGCATCAGATTTATCGTAATCGTCCAAGAATGCGATGGCATTTTCGTAATCACCCAATGTGTAATACGCTACACCAGCATAGTAATGAGCACTGTTTCCTGCGGCAGTTCCGCCGAATTCGTCAATAATATCGAGGAAACCATAGTAGGCACCGTTGCCGTTTAGGGCTAATTCCATAGAATCGGTCTCGAACCATTTTATGGCTTTCGCGATCTCTGTGGCACCTTCTTTTGCTTTAGGCTCTACGATGTAAGTGCTGTAAGCGAAATAGGCCAATACCACGGCAACTACTGCTGCTACTGCCATACCAACTTGACGTGCATTGTTTTCGAGGAACTGTTCCGTCTTCGTTAGTGTTTGTTCTACGTTATCAAATCCAAGGTTATCCTGTTCTGCAGGCGCGTTCTTCTTAGCCATAGCTAGTTTAAATTGAGTCCGCCAAAAATAGTATAAATTTTCATGCTTTGAGCCCTATTTTTGTTCCTATGGAAAACCTGCTTGTTCACGCATTAGAATTAACTCACTTCAAGAACCACAGAGCTTCTTCTTGGCTGTTCAATCCTAAAGTAAACATCATTTCGGGTAATAACGGTAATGGCAAGACTAACGTCTTAGATGCGTTGCATTATCTGTCCTTAACAAAAAGTTATCTAAACACCACTGATGCTCAGAATATCACCCATGGTGAGAGTATGGCCTTACTCAAGGCGAAATTAGAACGCAAGGGCAACGAACACATGCTCGATTTGGGACTTAAAAAGGGGCAGAAAAAGAAAGTTCGGCTCGATGGAAAGGAGATTGATCGATTAGCAGATCACGTGGGCTACATGCCTGTGGTGATGATTACACCCATGGACCGCGATTTGATTATCGACGCTGCTGAGACTCGAAGGAAATTGATGGATACCACCGTTTCTCAAAACGACAAACAGTACCTAAATGCATTGATGGCCTACAATAGAGCCCTAACACAACGCAATACAACGCTCAAATATTTTGCTTCAAACCGTACATACGATGCAGAAATGATTGGGTTATACAACGACCAATTAGCGCAAAATGCAGCTATTATTTTCGAGGCACGCAAATCATTTGCTGCAGAATTATTGCCTCTGCTCACGCATTATTATCAGTTTCTCTCGGGAGGAAAAGAGACTGTGGGAGTGCGCTATAAAAGCACATTACACGAGTCGTCTATGCAGGACTTATTGGCTGAGAATGAGGCTAAAGACCGCGTACTGCAATACACTTCGAGCGGAACACATCGCGATGATCTTGTTTTTCATTTGGGCGAACATCCTATCAAGCGTGTGGGTTCCCAGGGACAGCAGAAGAGTTTCTTGATCGCATTGAAATTGGCCCAATTCGAAATTACCAAGCGGCATTTAGGGATGCCACCGCTCTTATTACTCGATGATATTTTCGATAAATTGGACGAAGGCCGCGTGGCCAATCTACTGAGCTTAGTGCATACGGAAGAGTTCGGTCAAATTTTTATTACCGATACGCATCCGGAGCGAATGCTTGAGTTGAGTGAAAATCTTAAACTCAACCACAGCACCTTTGAAATAACTGATAATGGCGAAATACAAAGTCTCTAACGAACAATCCATGGGAGAGGCGCTATCGCTGTGGCTCGACCGCTACCGTCTTCGTAGAGGGACGGATGAAACGCGCGTATTGCAAGCGTGGGATGAGTTAATGGGGCCTTCTATTGTGCGCCAAACCACCAAGAAAAAGGTGCAAAATCAAATTCTTTACGTTCAATTAGAAAGTGCAGTCGTGCGCAAAGAGCTGCTCATGGTCAAGTCAAAAATCATAAGTAGTATCAACGAACATCTCGGTCGCGAAGCCATCAAAGACGTGCACCTGTACTAATCTTCTAAAAGATCTGGACGTCTCGCTTTAGTACGCTGGTACGCCTGTTCTTCCCGCCATAAATCAATGGCTTTGGTATTTCCACTTAGTAGCACTTCTGGTACGATGTGGCCGCGGAAGTCCTCCGGCCGCGTATATACCGGTGGCGCCAGTAAATTGTCTTGAAAACTGTCTGTAAGTGCTGAGGTTTCGTCATTAAGAACGCCAGGGAGTAGACGTATAACTGCATCTGAGATGACGGCAGCTGCAAGTTCACCGCCACTTAAGACATAGTCCCCTATACTGTATTCGTGTGTGATCCAATGGTCGCGCACGCGCTGATCTATACCCTTATAATGTCCACAGATGATGATCATGTCGCCCAATAAACTTAGGGCATTTGCATCCTGCTGATTGAATCGGGTGCCGTCGGGTGTCATGTACAGAACCGCATCGTAGTTGCGTTCTTTTTGCAATGCCTCAATGCAATTTACAAGAGGTTCACATTGCATCACCATGCCCGCACCACCGCCGTATTGATAGTCATCGACTTGCTGGTGTTTGCCCGCGCCAAACTCGCGCAATTGGTGCACGTGAACTTCTGCAAGTTCCTTGTCTTTCGCACGCTTTAAGATGCTGTGTGCGAACGGCCCTTCCAGCAATTCCGGTAGTACAGTAATGATATCAATGCGCACGTTATTTCTTTTTTAGGCCAATTTCTACCAAGCGCTCATCTAAATAATCTCCAGCGGTGATATCCGTAAAAGCTTTCGGACGAGCTTCGCTGATGCATTGCGCTAAAGCATTTAGCGGCATCTTTCCTACAGGGTGAAGGAAGAATGGAATACTGTATCTGGGTTGTGCCCACTTTTCCTGCGGAGGATTCACTACGCGGTGCGTGGTTGATTTTAAATAGCCGTTGGTTAACCGTTGGAGCATATCACCAACATTGACAACTAAAGACCCTGGAATGGCTGTAATTCCCACCCATTCACCTTGTTTGTTAAGTACCTCTAAACCTTCAGCACTAGCGCCCATGAGAAGTGTGATGAGGTTGATGTCTTCGTGTTGCCCAGCACGTACACTATCGCCTGGATCGGTCGTGATGGGAGGGTAGTGAATGGCACGTATGATACTGTTTCCGCCTTTTACCCATGGCTCAAAGTAGTCGGTATCTAATTCCAAATAACTCGCTATAGCACTGAGCAATTCCATACCTATCCGCTCTAATTGTTGGTAGGCGTTGACAAAGGTTGGTGCCAATTCTGGGCGCTCACTGACTGAAATATTGTCGTGGTATTCGGGGCCGTTGTAAGCCGGTGCTGGTTGCCCAACTTGCCAAAATTCTTTTAAATCTGCAGCGGCAATACCTTTTGCATGCTCCCGTCCAAAACTTGTATAGCCGCGCTGACCGGCTAATTTTTCAAGCTCATACTTCTTTTTCGTTTCGGTATCTAGTGCGAAAAATGCAGCCACTTCTTCGTACAGTTGGTCTTGCATTGCATCGCTAAAACCATGATTCTTAATGGTTACGAATCCTATATCGGTGTAGGCTTTTCCTAAATCTGCGGCAAAGGCTTTTTTATCAGCAGTTGACCCGCTCATCCAGTTGGATAAATCTAAATTTGGAATGAGTGACATACGGTTTGTAAATAGGTTATATACAACAAAAATAACTACCTTTTCGCAGTCGTTCGAATGGAACTTAATGACACCAACAGAAGTTATGAACCACCCGCTACCGCCTGAGCTTCTTCAGGATTTTTTGCAAACCCGTGCTATTGAGGAAAAAATGCTCATCTACCTGCGTCAAGGTAAAATCTCAAAGTGGTTCAGCTCCTTTGGACAAGAGGCCATTTCAGTTGCCGCCGTTCATGCCTTGAAAAAGGATGAATACATCTGCACTATGCACCGAAATCTTGGTGTTTTTGTGGCGAGAGAGGTTCAGTTAGAACGTCTTTTTGCTCAATTTCAAGGAAAGCCAGAGGGATTTACTAAAGGTCGCGATCGTAGCTTTCATTTTGGTAGTAAAGACCATCACATCGTAGGAATGATTTCTCATTTAGGAGCCCAGTTGGGTTTAGCCTGCGGATTAGCGTTACGTGAACAGCAAATGGGTACGGGCAAATGCGTTGTCGCGTTTACAGGCGACGGATCAACCTCTCAAGGAGATTTTCATGAAGCTCTGAACGTAGCAGCTGTGTGGTCATTACCAGTAGTTTTTATCGTAGAGCGTAATTACTGGGGGTTAAGTACCCCAGAAGAGGAGCAATTTAAATTCAAAAGTTTTGTAGATAAGGGACCTGCTTATGGCATGGAGGCCCGAAGTTTTGACGGTAATAATTTAGCTGAATGTTATTCGGAGTTGACCAATGCCGCGGCCTATGCTCGCGAGCAGGGCAAACCGATTTTATTAGAAGCAAATACGTTCAGAATACGAGGGCACGAAGAGGCCAGTGGTACTAAGTATTATCCAGAAGGCATGATCGATACAGCCATGTCGGACGAGCCTATGGTGAAGATTCTTCACGAGCCAGATCGCTATGCAACAGATGAAAAATCGCTGCAACTTGCTATGGAGAGGGCTAAAGCGCGCGTGGATGTAGCGTTTCATGCGGCTTTGGCTCTTGATGGACCAAGCTACAACGCAGCGGAGAGTACCAGCGATCTGTTTGCTGCGGTACCGGCTCTTCCAGAAAATGCTACAGGCGGATCGCGTGAGATGCGGCTTATCGACGCCATTCACGATGGATTGAAGGAAAGTTTAGCCCTGTGGCCGGAATTGGTCTATATGGGACAAGATATAGGTCCTTATGGCGGAGTTTTCAAAGCAACAGAAGGATTGGCCGATTTATTTGGTTCAAACAGGGTGCGCAATACGCCGCTCTGCGAGAGTGCGATAGTAGGCGCATCTTTGGGTTGGAGCATCGCCGGCGGCAAGGCTATGATGGAAATGCAGTTTTCTGATTTTGTCACCACTGGGTTTAACCAGATCGTCAATAACCTCGCGAAACTCCATTGGCGTTGGGGTCAAGCGGTGGACGTAGTGGTACGAATGCCTACGGGAGCAGGCGTCGCTGCCGGTCCGTTTCATTCGCAAAGTACGGAGGCATGGTTTACTCACGTCCCAGGCTTAAAGGTGGTTTACCCGGCTTTTCCTGGAGAGGCGAAAGGACTTCTGATGGCCAGCTTCAATGAACCCAATCCTGTTTTGTTTTTCGAACACAAGGCCATGTACCGCACTGTCCGTGAAGAAGTGAAGGAGGGTCCGCAATTCATCGAACTAGGTAAAGCGGATGTTGTTCATTCAGGGACAGATTTAACCGTGATTACCTATGGAATGGGCATTCATTGGACATTAGACTTGATAGAAGAAGAAGGCTTAACGGGCCGATTAGATTTGATTAACCTACGCACCCTCGTCCCCTTAGACTTTGATGCCATTCGCTCCAGTGTAGAGCGCACCGGTAAGGTTATTGTTTTGCAAGAAGATGTCGCCGTGGGCGGCTATGCCGAACACATTGCCTCGCGCATCGCACAGGAATGCTGGGAGGCGCTTGACGGCCCGGTGATTACGGTAAGTTCGGACCCAACTCCAGTGCCTTTTCATGCCGCGCTAGAGGAAGGATTTTTAGCGAAGTCCAAGCTGAAAGAAGCGGTAGATCAGTTACTTAAATATTAAAATTTACTGAAGGGTAAAGACCCGTCGCGCGGCCGCGCGGTAGGCGTATAAAAAAACACCCCCGAGGCGGAAGCCTCGGGGGTGTTTGCTTATGAAAAAAATCGCGCTTATTCCACGATTAGTTTTTTCGTGATTTTGCTTCCTGCGCTTTCGATAGTGTAGAAGTATACACCAGCGGCGTAGTTGGTCACATCAATTGTTTGAATGTGACGGCCAGCGTCAAGGCGACCGAAATCTTTCATCTCAACAAGACGACCAGTCATGTCCATAACTACCATGTTGTAGTTTGCTGCTTCTGCAGATTCGATAGCCAGTTTCGTAATACCTGAAGCTGGGTTAGGGAAGTTTTGGCTCACAGCGAAGTTGTTGCGCTCAAGCTCTTCCAGACCGATGTTGTTCGGGTAAGGCTGACCTAAGTAGTAGAAGTCGATAGAATTCAATACACTAAACGAACCGAAATCTTCAATAGGCGAATAAGTCATGTGCAATTGGTGTGTGCCGTCGCCATTGTCAAATGCCCAATCGGCTACGTTACCCCAAGTCGCATCTCCAAAAGTCCCCATCACTGCCTGTGGACCCTCTAAAGAATCACCGATAACATTGTATCCTTGGCATCTCCAGTCAGGAAATTGGTTATCAGTTGTTCCGCTTGCATAGGCTGTATCTGTTTCAAACCATGAGAAGAACATCATGTCTCTATCAGCGTTCATTGAGATGTATGGACGGTTTGCTTCTGACACAGGACCGTTGGTTGGATCGAAATCAAAGTCAAACGTAAATACCTGGCTCACGATGTTACAATCCCAAGAAAGACCACCATCAGTGGTAAAGATGTCTACTAAAAGATTGACACCTGGGAAGTAATTAAAATCAGCTGCAGGCGTGCCACCAGAGGCAGCAGTTCCTGTACCTGGGAATACGTGCACAAACATGTGCGGGTTGCCATTGGCATCAACAGCTAAGTCGTGACCGCGCGTAGACGAGGTCAAGTGACCGATACTCCAAGTTCCGCCAGTGATTTGGTCGAAAATGGTAACCAAGCTATCGCCTGAACCATTATCAACTAATTCATCAAGATTAGGTCCCATTATTGAACCCCAAGAAGAACCGCCGTTGGTTGTTTTAATTAAGTATGGGTGTATGACTTTAGCAGGCGCTAGGGTACTGTCGTATGCTTCAAGGCTTATGTAGCCTGTGGTGCCATTCGCAGCAAAGAAAATATTGGCATCACCTACAATTTTCCCATTCGCAGTTTCGTTGGTTACCGGCATGTAGGCTCTGTGCTCTACATAGGTCATAGAGTCAGTGCTCCAGTCCATAGTTCCTTTCCAAACCAATACGGTATCTGTGTACTCTTCTACGTCGTAGTCTGGTTGATGGAAGCTCAGTCCCCAAAAATTACCGCCATCGACGTATGAATTATCTAATGTCAAGTGACCACCTGTAGTATCAACAGAAACATTGGTTGTCGTATTGTCCATTTTATGGGTACCCATTAAAGCGCCACCCCAAGAACCACCATTGGTTCCAACAAGAGTTGGTGCCCAAACAGCTACACTTGCATTGAGGGGGTTAGTATTCCCTGTTTCATTAAGAATACCAATTCTCGGGTAACGAGCGAATCCTGGATATGCGTAACCACTTAAGTTAGGATTCCAAATGGGACCAGCATTAGAAGTCCATGTAGAACCTCCGTTGGTGCTGTAGTCAAAACGCAAACTACCTGAACTATTATCTCCGTTACTTGAGTAGTCGGAGCGGTGAATGAATGCAATGGTATTTAAATCTTCGTCCGCCCAAATATTGGTTTTCGGCCCAAAGCCGGCACCATAAACGTTAGGTGCAGTACCTATTGCTACTGCAGAACTCTGCTTATGTGCAGAGGTTTTGTAAGGAATGCCGTCTGCATGCGATGCAGTGTACATTTCTGAGCTGCGTCCTAGGTCCGTACGCACTTCTTGTGCAGTAGCACCAATAACACTAAGACCAGCAAAAGCGAGTATTAATTTCTTCATAAAAGATGTTTTTTGTGGTTATATAAATATAAGGGGAAATCCTTAAACCGCTTCATTCTATGCGTAGAAAAGTTTTGAATAGATCGTCATCAGCTTCTTACCAATACTGTGAGATGATAAATCCTTGAATTCTGCTGCTTCTGGGCGCGGTAATTCCCTCACTTTTTCGAGTGCTGTTTGGAGTGCTTCATCCGAGGTAACTATGATACAGCCTTCATCGTAAAAAGGCGCACAACCAAACTCACTCTTTACGATCGCCCACAATCCCGCTTGCCGTGCTTCCAACACCGTTATCCCGAAGGTTTCATAGGCGCTGTAAAGAACGAGCGCATGGTGTTGTGGAAGTAAATCAAGAATTTCAGCGTTGGATTTGCGACCGTGAATAAAGACATTCGAGTGGTTTTTAACCAATTGCGAAAGGGTAGATTCATCGGGTCCGCCGCCGTAAAAATGAAGTTCGAACTGCATCCTTGGTAAGGCAGAGAAGGCGGCAAATATTTTATCTTGCTGTTTGATGGAAAAGACGACATCAGCAACCACACAAATGCTGGTACATGGGCGTTTCTCGGTGTCTTTTCTAACTCCACTGTCGATGATATTCGGTACAATATTCCTTCTTGAGTCAGGCGCAAGTGCTTTAATGCCATCAGATAGTACCGAGCTTACCGGCAGTACGATGTGGCACTGATTCATATACCAACGGGCCAATGATTTACGCCAACCTTGTAAGGGTCTGGGATGTTGCGCCAAGAAGCCGGACCAGTGTTCCGAATGCACGGTTTTGATGCCTGCACGTTTTGCAAACCAAAGCAAAGGGGCTAGATCAGGTGCATAACAGTGGAAGTGAATTAGCTCGGGTTGAACGGACTTAACCTTCGCGAAATAGGCACCCCATTTAGCCGCCGTACTCATGTTTGTACTCCCATATAAGGTACACATTCCGTCGTGCTCAGGCGGACCAGCATGGTTAAGGAATCCAAGCACCAAAGGATTGGAATCGGTGGCGTAGATGTGCTTACGAACGAATACTCCATTTTGAGGATCCGCTGCGTGTGGGTACCATTTGACAATATGTAAAACCCTAGGTGTCTTCACTTGCGCCAAGTTACGCTTAAAGTCAAATCAAATGAAAGTTGGAGAGGAGATTGGTATTTAAAGGGCTTCAGTTCTGTTTTCTGCACTAAATTGGTCCATTCGAACGCTAAACGCGCTTACACATGCTGAACGGAACAGATTACATCGTTGTTGGAATTTATTTTATCCTCGTTTTTATTATTGCCTTTTATAGTGGTTCTAGAAAAAGCGAAAACGGCGAAGCTGCAGATTATTTTTTAGGAGGCAGAAACTTAGGCTGGTTCGTTATTGGCGCCTCGCTCTTTGCATCAAATATTGGTTCTGAACACCTCGTTGGGTTAGCGGGACAGGGCGCCGCAGGTGAACTGGTCGCGGGCCAATTTGAACTGTTAGCTTCTTTAATTCTCATTCTGTTAGGCTGGGTTTTTGTCCCTTTTTACTTGCGTTCCGGTGTGTTTACAATGCCTGAATTTTTAGAAAAACGTTACAACGGATGGGCGCGTACTTATTTATCTTATGTCAGCATTGTGGCCTATGTTCTGACAAAAATATCTGTTACCATTTTCGCAGGAGCAATAGTTTTTACTGCATTGCTGGGTATTAATTTTTGGACGGGTGCCATTGTTATTGTCGTTGCGACGGGGGTGTATACCATTTTCGGTGGATTCAAGGCTGTGGTTTATACTGATTTGATGCAAATGTTTGTCCTCGTTGGTGGCTCCATTGTGCTCACCGTTTTTGGATTAAGAGAATTGGGAGGAGTAGAAGAATTGGTTGCGAATACCACGCCGGAGCATTGGAGTTTGTGGCGCCCTGCGAGCGATACGAGCTACCCGTGGACTGGAATTATGTTTGGGGCTCCCATTTTAGGTGTCTGGTATTGGTGTACGGACCAATTCATTGTTCAGCGCGTGCTTGCTGCAAAAGATATCGATACCGCTCGCAAAGGCGCACTGTTTGGTGGTTATATGAAATTACTACCCATCTTCATCTTTATGCTTCCTGGTGTTATTGCCTATGCGCTAGCGCAAAAGAACCCTGAATTGCTTACGTTCGTTGTGGACGGAGAAACTCGCTATGATGCAGCTTTGCCGTTGATGGTAAAAACAGTGCTTCCGGCAGGACTTCGCGGTCTGGTAGTGGCAGGATTGTTGGCAGCTCTGATGTCTTCGTTGAGTTCGGTTTTTAACAGTTGTTCCACGCTCATAACCTTCGACGTATATAAAAAGTACCGTCCGGAAGCTTCAGATAAGGAATTGGTCAATGCCGGACGCATTTCAACGGTTGTCTTAGTGGCTCTTGGTATCGGTTGGATTCCATTAATGCAAGCTATTCAAGGCGGTTTGTTTCAGCAGCTTCAGTCCATACAGGCCTACATTTCACCGCCGATTGCAGCAGTGTTCTTACTAGGTATTTTCTTCAAAAAGATCAATGCTGCCGGTGCTAAATGGGCACTATTAACCGGCGCAGTTCTTGGCGTTAGCCGGTTATCTTTAGAGGTAGCAGCAGGGGAGTATACCGGCTTTATTGGTTGGATGGTAAACATGAACTTCCTTCACTACGCCCTATTGCTTTTTGCCATATGTTCGGTAATCTTGGTAGGTGTAAGTCTTTTGCGTCCCGATGCGGAGAGTTACGACGACGAGACGTTGGTTTGGAGTAAGGCTAATGTTGTGCCAATGAGCAGTACCACAAGGGCTTTGACCTTCTTGTTGGTATTGTGCGTATTAACCTTATGGGTGGTCTTTTAAAAAAGTAAATATTGGTTGCACATATTCTCGGTTTCCGATTATATTTGCGGCCCTAAACATGGTGATTGTAGCTCAGCTGGTTAGAGCGCCGGATTGTGGTTCCGGAGGTCGCGGGTTCGAACCCCGTCTTTCACCCTTTTAAAAAGCCCTGTCTGATGACGGGGCTTTTTTGTTCTAAATCTTTAGCTGTACTGGCTTTGCGGTAAGACGCGATATATCACAACTTTTATTAAAACGAAAAGTTATGAAAGCGATTATACTATCTATCCTTATTTTTATTGGGATTGAATGCGAAGCACAAGAGCAATTCACCTCTTTGGAGTGGAATACTGGCGTCAGCTACATAGATTTGGACGGATATTTTCCAGGTTGCTCATACCTAATTGGCACTACTTACATTACGAAAAGCAATCTGGTTTTAGATGCACAGATTGGATTAGCCTTTCCAACCTTTGTAACGGGTAAAATTGGGTTTGGTTTAAAGGCTAAAAATTCCATTATTACCGCGGGAATAAGGCCGTTTCCTGCACACGCATATATTCAAATGCAGTGGTCGCCAAACAACAAGCATCGTTCATTTATATTTTCATTTGAGGAATCTGCTTATAGTATGACTAATGACTATGATTGGGACGGATTGAGCGCCTACTCAATCAGATTAGCCACGGTGGGGTATCGCTGGAATCTCGGGTCTAAATTTGGACGCAAATAACTTAAGTGTTTGATAAACTACAACTCTGGCAAGTCCTCAACATCTAACTCCTTTACTTCTAATCCTCATAAATAGTTGAGTGACACTTTTATCTACTTGCCGAAAAGAAATAAAAAAGCCCCTTCCGAAGAAGAGACTTTGTGAAAAAGTTAATATGAATTATCGCTACAATAAAAAAACACCTCTAGGAACCTTGAAGTATTAGGTTTCTATTGTTTGATAAAAGAAATGGGAGTGCCTTGGTCTAATGTTAGTATGCTATCAGTTACATCATATTCACTTACAAAAACACCTGCGCTTTGCGAGATTTGATGCAAATAATTATTTATTGTATACCATTCCATTGGTTGATACTGACCTTCTATTACGCCAGTTACAACATTTAAATAAAAAAATGCACTGCGCCCTTCAGAGTCAAAAGTGATCACTTCTCTTCTGTCGTCTGTTGTTTGTTCTTGCCACTCGCCGATTAGGTCAGGGTCTAGATTTTCATCTTCATATGGACCACTGTCCGCACAACTTGTTATTGCGAAAAACGAAATAGAAAGGAGTATAAATTGGATTTGTTTAACCATTTTTTTGCTTTTATTTTTCTAAAAGTAGGATTTTAATAGTAGCTTCTTGTTTCATTTTGACCATTTACATCTCTGGAAAACCCTCAACATCCAACTGCTTCACTTCTAATCCTATAATAGGTAAGAGATAATGTCACATAGCTATGACCCACTGCCTGCTGTAGCTTGAGCAGAGAACCCGTTTTTCTCTATTAACTTGGCCTTTTAGATTGTAATATTTTCGTAGTAAGGAAAAGTGTTAGGATAGCAAGCGGAATTATTAGCCATCCAAAAAAGACAAGATTCATTAAAGTCATGCTAGCAGGAGATAGTAGCATCATTATTGGATTTTCAATAAACGTTAATCTAGTTTCTTTATTGACTAAGGAATCAAAAGCAAAAGCAATCATCCAACAAGTATAAGGACTTACAAAACCAATTGTAAAACCACTGATTATTAATCTTGAGAAACTATAATTATTAGGCTTCATTATGAGCCAGCTGGAGACAAGGTAGCCACCAATCAAACCGCCTAATCCGGTGTAGATATATAAATATTCAAAGTTTGTATCTTCTTGTCCACCGAAAATAAATCCAGCAAATGCTGAGAGCAAACCGAAAAAAGAACTAAAGGTCAACGAAAAATTAGATCTTATTCTCCTCATCTTCCAAAGATAGGCAAGTCATCAACATCTTGTGGCTTTTTCATTACAATTGGCTTGCGTCACACTAGTATATGGTATCTTTCATTTTGAATTTAAGCATCTTTGAATGAGAGCATTGGTCATCGTCTTCGTCCTTGCGGCCTTACTTCCGTTAAATGCGCAGGAGTCTGGGTCTAAAACTGGACTCCCACTGTATACCTATTTTGACCGGTTACTCAACGATACCTTGCGCGATCCTGCTAAACCTAAATTGATTAATTACCCAACCATTGCGTATTCTCCTGAAACGCGCTGGGAATTGGGCGTTTCGAGTCTGTACATCTATTCCGCGAAGAATGATTTATCGAATCGGTTGAGCGAATTAAAGGCATTCACCTTTTATACGTTAGAGAATCAATATGGTCTATGGCTCGATCACGCGGTATACACTGACGAAAATTTGTGGTTTTTCTATGGGAAGGTGAGGTACCAGAGTTTTCCCTTGTTTTATTATGGGGTTGGGCCAGATTCGCCACAAGAATATACCGCCCTGATAGACGGTAATTACACGTTAGTGAAAGAACGCTTCTTACGCGCAATACTTCCTTCGTTGTATGTTGGTTTGGAACTGGACTACCAGCGCCTTGGTAATGTCTCCTATCAAAACACGTCGACTAATTTTCAGGCTCCGGAGTTAGGTGCTAATGGTTCAACGAATTTTGGATTGGGTTTAGGGATACTTTATGATAATATTCATAATGCAATGAATCCTCGTAAAGGAGTGTATAGCGAGTGGGCATTTCTGAATTATACGGAAGCCTTTGGCAGCGATTTTTCTTTTACCTCATATATCACAGACAATCGACTCTATCGGCCCTTAGGTAAAAATCGTGTCCTAGCCGGGCAGGTCTACGCCCAGTTTACTGCGGGAGAAGCACCCTTTAATATGTTGGCGCTGATGGGCGGTGAGAGTTTAATGCGTGGGTATTATTTAGGTAGGTACCGTGACCAAAATATTCTTGCGGCCCAATTAGAATATCGCATTTTACCGTTTTCCTTCTCGAAAAAGTGGGGTGCGAGTGCCTTTCTGGCTGCCGGTCAGGTCTATGGAACACAGACCAATTTTGAATGGAACGCCATGCTGCCTACTGCAGGTGCTGGCATCCGTTACTTGATATTCCCAGAAAAAGACATTTACACACGTATTGATATTGCCTTCACGCGCGAGGGAAGTGGCGTTTACTTTTTTATCGGTGAGGCGTTCTAGCACTATTTTTTCTTTTTTAGTTTCCTTTATTACGGCCTAGAACAAAATTCAATTTTCATGCGTTGTATAGGTTCATCTTGGGACTTGTTGTTTAAAAACTATTGATTTTACTATAAGTTAACATAAAAACAGTGGTCCCAATATGACATTTTATATTTTTGCATTAAAATAGAGTAGTATGAAATTTGATGTTGCCTTAGGGACTTCAGTAGTATTAATGGCGTTCGACGGAGAACGCTTAGTGGCGTTAATTGGCGAAAAATCACAAGAGCCGTATAAAGGCGCTCCGATGTTGCCTAGTAATTGGGTATCGGCTGGAGAGAGTGTTGAAGAAGTTGCGAAACGCATGATGAATCGGATACTAGGTGTGGAGAAAATATACTTAGAGCAGCTGAATGCATTTGCAAAGGTGTACCGCAATCCTATGGGGCGTGTGGTGAATATTGCCTATTTCGCTTTATTGAATTGGGATTTGGTCAAAGAGGTGAAAACGCCAGGGTATAAGTGGGTTGCATTAGCCGACAGGCCTGAAATGATATTCGACCACAACGAAATCTTAGAGATGGCTTACGAGCGTCTTAAGCGTCGCGTGAAGCACCGTCCCATAGGTTTTGTGATGTTGCCTAAACAGTTCACTTTTAATATGATTCACTCGCTATACGAGCAATGTCTAGGTAAAGATTTAGATAAGCGCAACTTCCGCAAGAAATTCATGCGTAGCGAGCTTTTGATTGATACCGAAGAAACCATATTTGAGGCGCCAGGAAATAAGAAACCCAGTCGATTATATGAATTCAATCAGCAGAAATACGATAAATTAACCTTGAAGGGTTACGATTTTAAGTTCTAACAAAAAGCCCCGCATTGCAGGGCTTTTTGTTGTGTTATTGTTTTGCGTATTCCTCCCAAGGCACCGTTTGATAAATATCATCGCCAAAGAAGGTTGCTACCTTTAAAAATGGTGTAGCCTCTTGGTAACCAGGAACTGGGCTGAGCATTTCAAATTTAGGATTCATAAAGACTACCGTGGGGTAGCTCATCTTGCCGTTCAATAGCGCTGCGGCCAATTCGTGGTAACCTCTGCTTCCTTGCGGCACAAATTCAAAGGTGTTGCCGAGTATTTCAATACTTTCTTTCTGCTCAGCGTCGAACTTCACATTATAATAATGTTCGTTCATGTACGCGGCAACTTCTGGGTTTTGAAAGGTGGCCTTATCCATGCGCTTGCACCAGCCGCACCAATCGGTATATACGTCGATGAAAATTTTCTTCGGGGTCGATTCCGTTAAAGTCAGCGCATACGCTTCTTCCATGGACATCCATTCAATTTTCTCTTGCGCGTTCGTAATGGCGGCAAGACTCAGTAAGAGGAGTAAAGCAAATTTTCTCATTCCCCTAAAATAGAAAACCCCGCGCCATAGCGCAGGGTTTTACTGATAAATTTATGCTAAAGCTTATACTACGCCGTGCATTAATTTGTTGAGTGGTTTACTCAATAGCGCAATAAGTACTGCGAATCCAATGAGTACAAAACCTAAGGTAGAGAAGGTGTCTACATACTTGTGTAGGCCTTCCTGTGCGGAAAGTACAATGGTTTCACCGCCATGGCTTTCACCACCCGTTAATGTTGCAATTGCGCCGGCCAGATAGTTTGCCATAGCAAAGGATAAGAACCAGCCGCCCATTGCGGTACCTGCAATATTTTTAGGTGCAAGTTTAGTTACCATAGAAAGACCGATGGGACTCAAGAATAATTCACCAGTGGTATGAAGCATGTATAAGAATACAAGCGTTATTAAAGGAACTTGGAACGCATCATTCGCAAAATTTATTGCGACTAACGTTACCAAAAAACCAGCACCTAACTGCAGAATACCATAGCTAAACTTCATGGGGATAGAAGGGTTTTTACCCATAGCATCTAATTTGATCCACATCCAAGAGAACAACGAACCAAAGGTGATGATGAAGAATGGGTTAAAGAATTGTGTCATGGTTGCCGGCATTTCCCAGCTACCTACCATACGATTCACATTTTCCTTTGCGAAGAGCGTCAATGAAGTTCCTGCTTGCTCGAAGGCTGCCCAGAAAATGATGTTGATGACCATCATGATGGTTAATGCAATCATACGGTCTCTCCAAACGCCGCCTTCTTTTACTCCCGCTGATATTAATTGGAATACCACCAATACGAAGATGCCAATCAAAAGATAAATGAGCCAATTGTTTTGAGATATGAGTACGTAACACAAAGGAATCAGTAATAGGGATAGGATGGTGATGCTTTTCCAGCGTTCCATTCCTAACCATTTTTCGCGTCCGGCTTCCGTAATATTAATATTTGGCACATGCGCATATTTCTTGCGTCCACTCCAGAAAATGAAAAGACCGGCAAGCATACCTAATCCTGCCAAACCGAAACCGTATTCAAACCCGTATTGTTTA
>Ga0257126_1000863_pt1 | contig 23219 bp, 31 predicted proteins | sample SI060_120mmetaG_FD_190151 | JGI IMG/M metagenome (GOLD analysis project Ga0257126, IMG submission 190151) | Marine microbial communities from Saanich Inlet, British Columbia, Canada - SI060_120m | ecosystem: Environmental > Aquatic > Marine > Inlet | place: Canada: British Columbia | collected... | reverse complement strand
TTTTACATTTAAATTACCAGCAGAAAATACAACTCCATTTTCAATTTGAGTATTTCCAATACTTATTGGTTGATTACTTATAAATGCATCAGTACCTTGTCCAGAAAATGTTTCATTCTTAAACCACTTAAATTGCTTATAAGTATTAGGTGTAGTATTAATTCCAGGGACTTGTAAATCTGCAAGAAAATATCCTTCAGTTGAAGCAACCGCAATACCAGCAGCATTTGCAGTATCATCATTCGGAGTAATTGTTGTAGTGAATCCAATTAATAATTCTTGACCCTCAATACGAATAGTTTCAGTATCTAATGTAACTCCTGTTCCACCGACAGAAATATTACCAGAAACAAATAAGTTATCAAATATATTAACTGCACCATCAAATCTTGCAGTATTTCCAAATGTAGAAAATCCAGTTACCTTTAAATTTGTAATAATACCAGAATTGATTGTTGCAATACCTGATACATCTAGATTATCCAATTCAAGATTTGTAAAATCTCCTGTAGTTGCACTTACAATACCATTACCAATCGTAACTGCAGTGCCAATTTTTACAGTATTATTATCACCAAGAATATCTACATTACCACCATTTATAGTAAGTGCATTGTCATCAAGATTAGTAGAAGTTCCAATACCAACTAAAGTATTAACAAAAAGACTCGCACCAATACTTACATTCTTATTAATCCCAACTCCACCATCAATTTGTACTGCACCAGTATCGGGATCACCAAGTGTATTATCATCTTCTCCCTTAAATGTTGCAAGACCTGATACATTAAGATTTTGTGTATCAATATCAAACTCACCAACAAAAGATCTTGCACTTACAACACCAGAAAATATCGCATCTCCAAGAACATCTAATTTTACCTCAGTAAGAATTCCAACAGGTCCAAGTCTAGGTTGTGTGAGACCAATACCAACTGTTCCTGTAGTATAAATTCCTCCTCCACCACCAGGAGTTCTATCTCTAAACCATCTAGGATCAATTCTTATATCAGCAATGGTGCTGTTATCAGGATTTGTAGAAATTCCAAGGAGTTGATCACTTATAATATTAAATCCTGTAAAAGAACTAACACCTACAAAATCACTATTTTCTGAAATAAAAATTGAATTAGATTGAATAGGAGTAACAGCTACCCATTTCAATCCATCAGCATCTTTCGAAAGAAAATATCCAAATTCACCACTAAATCCGTCAAAATCTAGAATATCCTCCCTAATTCTAATACTATTAGTATCAATATTAGCTGTTGCACTCTCCCCGATACCTACAGCAATTCTTCCGTCTACATTGACTACCGTGTCATTTGTAGTAAAATCAGGAATACCAAAATCCTGACTAATTCTTCTTCCTGATATGTATTGCATTTTTTAAATCAACCCTTTGCTGTTTCTAATACACTCATAGTAATCTGGAGAACACCGTTCTCATTTGAACTCACTCGAATTTCATCATCAGTTTCTAAAACTAAACGACCCGTAAGAGGACTCAAAGCATCCCTTGCAGGAATGCCCCCATTTTTTATCAGGTCAAATTGTCCACCCTCTGTTCTAAAATGAGAAAATGTTGCAAGATAAGTGGTATTTCCGGTAGATACATTTGCAATCTGTGCCGAAACAATAATACTAGCAACTCCAATTGGAGCAGTATAAATTCCAACAGTAGAGTTCGTAAGATTGTATCGTATAGTCTTAAAAGTATTAAGTGCTACTGCTGCCATTTTTTTTATCCTAGTGCGATAATTAGGGGATTTACTTTATTTATGATACTCTGATCGAAAGATCTACCAGAGATAGTTCCTGTTAGTTGATTTGCAACCAAACCATCACCAATTCTGAAGTTTCCTGCCTGATCAGTACTTGTGTAAACAACTTGACCACCTCCAACTTCTATCACTTCATTTTCTGGAATAACGACACCACCAAGAGCAGGTTTTGCAGGATTGATTGTATTACCAGATCCGACCCACTCAAATGAATGAGAAGATGTAATCTGTAAACTCACACGACTGAAGAATATCGTGGTGCCTGCACCTATAGTATTGTTCAATCTTTGATTCAGAACAATCGTAGAAATACCGACAGATGGTTTCGTTGCACTCTCAATAGAATAATAAATTGGGAACAATTCCAATTCTCCTGTTGCGGTTACTCCAACACCAGGAGGAGCATCAAATACAACTTGAGGATTATCAGTAAGACGATACTGACTTCCATCGGCAATAATATCAACTGAGGCAACTTGTCCCGATGAATTAATATTAGGAGAACCTTCGGCAGTAGCTCCTTGTGGTCCACTTGGACTATCAATCGTCACCCTTGGTGGTTTTGCATATCCAGAACCAGGATTAGTAACTTTAATTCCTTTTACAAAGTAAAAGAGTTCCCCAAAATAAAGTGCCTGACCATCATAAGGTCTTTGTTGTCCAAGACCTGATACTACAAGAATATCATTATCAATTAATGATTCCGTATTTGCAATTCCAGTGTAACGATAAATTGATTTAGAAGTTTCGTCACCAACACCCTCAGAATATAATCCAAAAGTTCCGAATGATGCATTAGAGTTCGTTAAATCACACTGACCACCAGAATTAGTATAGATTGCTATCTCATCACAAATTGTGAAGATAGATACTAACTGAGCATAAGCACCGTTCGTAATCGAAACTCCAATTCCACCCTGATTAAACTGAGTAAATGAGTCCACACTCATCGAACCAGTAACACCAATATCTTCTTGGTCTGCTGGTTCAGCATCAAATCCATTAATTCTCATTCCAATACTCTTTGGAATAAAGTTGGTACAGTTTCTTACATAAGGACCTTGTGTAATCGGTCCAACACCAGGAGAATATGGAGGTCTTACAATTCCACTAGAAACATAAGTATGTGGAAGAGTTGATGTTCCGACATTTACTGAGAAAGTATTTCCGACACCAGTAAGAACTTTAAAGTCATATCCATTTTTACCCGAAGGAAATTCTTGTGTTGTGGTTCCAATTCCTGCTCCAGAGTCACAAGAGAATAATAAGTTTCTTAAAGTAATGAATTCATTTACTTTTAAATTAGCACCAGGTGAAGTGAATGTAATAATACCACTCACATTATCATATGATGCTGTTGTTATCGCAACAGAACGATCAACAATAAATCCACCAGAAACATAGGTATGTGGAAGAGTTGATGTTCCAACATTTACAACAAAGGATTCGTCAGCATTTACTCTATCAACATAAAACTCATTTCCATATTTACCGGAAGGGAAGAATTGAGTAGTAGTTCCAACTCCTGCTCCAGAGTCACAAGAGAATATTAAATCACGAATCTCAAATCTATCTCCTTTAACTACAGAAATTCCTGGTGCCTCAAGATAAAGATTACCTGTTCTCTCATTATATAATGCACTTGTAACTCCAATGGTTCCAGTAAAACCAGACCCACCATTTCCTGGATAGTTAGTTGTTAATCCAGTTGTTGACGGATTTCCATCAATACCATTCTGAATAATGTTAGTTACAATTCCTACACAAGTATAAACTGCAGAGATCACATTAGAACATGAAGGAATTGCATTATTAAATCCAGTAAAGGGATCAGGTTGAATCGATAAATCTCTTAATTGTAAAAATTCTGATTGATGATTTTGATGCTTCTCTACCGTTCCCCCAGTATCATAACTATGATCAATTGTAGATATTCCAACAACTACCTCAAAAGTATTAACACCGACAACATTTTTTACAGGGAAAATAGATCCATATTTTCCGTCAGGGAATATTGTAGTTGTAATTCCAGATCCACCAGGACAAGTAAATGCTAATCCTACTAATTTAACTGGATCATCTTTTAAAAGACCATGAGAAACAGATGTTACAGTTAAAATTCCAGTAGTCTTACCATACTGAGCCCCAGTTACATTTGTAGTAGATCCAGCACCAGTTGCACCCCAAGTTGCATTATTAATTACTGCTCTTGCTATTTGTCTAGAATAATTGAATGCATCAATTGTAGTAGAACCAAATCCAACAATATGATCTAAGTTTCCATTAATATCAAAATACTTTTTACCTGCATCAATACACTTAGAATTTCCACCTCTTGTTATATCATGACAAATTGCACGATAAACATCTTTAATATCATCGGCACAATTAGTTGAGTCAATACTAATTGCAGGATTTTTATAATCTGTACTTGTAATATATCCTACCGTTTCATTCGCAATATAATCTAAATTATAACGAATCATTCTTGCAGCATCAAAAAATCTATCTGATGTTACACCAACTAATGGTTCAAAAGAAAGCACTGCTGCTCCATCGGTCATATCACGACCATCATCCAATCTAAAACTCATGTCAGTGACATGAACACTATTGTTTACATAAAATAAATCTCTATCAACGTTCTTTGGTGTTACGATACAGTTACGAAGTTCTGTTCCCTCTAATGAAACACTCCTATCAAGAATGATTGGATTATCTTCGACATAGATACCAGGATAAACTTTAATTGTGTCACCAGGAAGTGAAATTGCAGCAGCACCTTTAATAGTTGCCTTTGAATCAATCTCATTCAATCCACTATTTTCATCATTACCAGTAGCGGTAACAAAAATAGTTTTTCCTAAAACAGAACCAGCACCTACCTCAATAACACGAGTACTAATTCCTAACTTACCTTGATCTTGCTTTAAGAATACTCTTCCATCAAAAGTATTCAGACCTAATTCAGCAAAAAGCAAGTCATTATTAAGTGGTTTTTTTGCTGGAACTGCAGACCTTCTGATTCTAATGGGTGTTGCCATCTATTCTATTCCAGATTCTTTACATTTTCTCTTCAAATTATTTATAATAAATTCAAGAGACCTTATTTGTTCTTGATCCATATCGATAAAGGTTTACTGCTGGTTCTGGTTTCATCCACTTCTTAATTTTTTCATACCTATCAACATTAAAAAACTCCTGCGAAAGATACCACTCTTCCATAGGAGAATATGCTTTATCTTGATTGCAATCATGGCAGGCACATAAAAGATTTTTTGTAAAATCTGGTCCACCCTTTGCCTTTGGAACAATATGGTCTATCGTAAGATTATCTTGCGATCCACAATAGGCACACTCATAACCCCATTCTTCCTTTATCTTTGACCTCCATAACCTTTTTGCTTCTGCAGAACTTGTTGTTTGGAGGTTGAAGACATAGGCTTGAGGAGAATTGTAGAGAGGCATAAAAGATTGCGTCTTACGATTATTTAGATAAACTCACCCATATCATAGATATACATTCTTCCCATCATAATCCAATATGAAGTGAACATATCCTCAAAATGTTCCGCAAAAAATCTAAACTTCTCATCAATAAGTTTACGACCTAATACTTGGAAGTGTGCCTTTGATAATGCAAAAAATTCTTCGAGTGCTTCTTCATCTCCTTGCTTAAATCCACGAACATATAAATCCCGTGCAGTATTCATAATCTCATGACATTCTTCTGGAAGTATAACCTTCGTTCTTCCATCAGGTAATGGCAATACCTTATTCTTAATTGTTCCCATAGAGAGTTTCATACACTCTCGACTCTGTTCGACAGACAATGCTCTCTCATCACCATCTCTAAATGCATGTTGCACACATCCATTCGTGCATTCCACAACACGAATAAGTGCAGTCGCATCTAATACTTCTTGAGATTGAGAACTCCAAATGTCCTTCCAATACTTATAATACTGTTGATTAACTTCCATAATATTCACTCATTTGTTTCTAACAGTTCCAATGACCCATGATCTCATGCCAAATGGATGATTAATTGCAACCGTTCCATCAGTTGCTCTACTAACAGGCCCGTTGATATCAGCAATTAAGAGCTGAGCCAATGTTGCTGCCCAATCTGGCACCAATAAACAGAATCCAATACCACAGTTGAATACATTACGCATCTCCTCCTCAGCAATATCTCCTGCCTCCTGAATCTTGTTAAAGAGTTCTGGTCGTTCCCAAGCAGACCAATCAATATCGACAGTCAGATGCTCTGGAAGGCATCGTGGGAGGTTCTCAGGCAGTCCTCCACCTGTGATGTGTGCCATACCTGAGATGGGAACTTGTTCCAACAACAGATTCCGAATCAGACGGGCATAGATGGTAGTGGGTCTCAGCAACTCGGGCATCTCTTTATAGTAAATATAATTTCTCCACAGCATATCATTGACAAGAGTATATCCATTACTATGAAGTCCACTACTCTCAATACCAATGACTACATCACCTTCTCCGATATTACTGCCGTCAACAATCTCATTCTTCTCTACAATACCAGTGCAGAAACCAGCAAGGTCATAGTCATTTGCTCTATAATGCTCTGCAGTTTCTCCACCTAGCAATTCCATTCCTGCCATAGCACAACCAGTGGCAATTCCATTTACAATGTCAGTGACATTATCATCGAGTTTCTTAGTAGAGATATAATCTAAAAAATATAATGGTTTAGCACCAGAACATATAACGTCATTGACGCACATAGCAACGAGATCCTGACCAATAGAGGTGTAATCATTAGCAATCCTACAGATATTAATTTTAGTTCCAACACCATCAGCACCAGATACCAACACAGGTTTCTCATATCCTGATGGGATCTCCATCATTCCACTGAACCCACCAATATTAGGTGCTAATGCTTTGATATAATCTACAAAAGATCTACCTTTGATAATGTCAACACCAGAAGTTTTGTAATCCATTAGTAAATCTCTCCTTTAGATAATTGTTTGCGATATCGAGACATGACATCACGCGAGTATTTTTCTGCTTTAATCTTACTAAAACCTGCTAGTTTCCATACGATGTAATCCATTGTTGGGACACACATAGGATTCCAACCTACAAACCCATGTGTCTCACCAGAATTCATAACCCAACAAGGAGCATCATCATTCTCAAGGTCTAATGACTCACGATATGCTTCATCACCGAGTAAAACAACTGCTCTCTCTGCTTCATTTAAACTCTTGAAACAATCAAAGCAATTCTTTCTAATCTCATCAGGGACGTGGTGTTTCATTTTCAGTTTTCTAAAAATTTGTCAAGAGGATTAAATTTTGCAATTCTATTTTCTGCTACTACACAATAGGTCTCACTCATATCAATACCAATATATTTTCTACCCAATTTGTTTGCTATAAATGTAGTTGTTCCTGCTCCATTGAAGGGATCAAGGACAACATCATCTTTGTAAGAAAACAATTTTAAACAACGTTCTACCAATTCTTCTGGAAACATTGCTGGATGTCCATACTCTTTCATCTTTGTTTCTGGTGCCATTGACCAGTGTCCATTAACATACTTAATGAACTCATCTTTAGTAATGTCAATCTTCTCTTTGTCTCCATGATGTTTCAAAGTATCTTTACTATACACCTCAATAAATTCAAATGGATATGAAAGATAAGGACATGATGGTGACTTCCAACTACCCCAAGCAGTTAGTTTTCTAATATTATTTTTCAACCAAATGATCTCACCTCGCCAGATCATACCTTCAGAAATCATTCTTTCAGTAATTTTATGATGAGTAGGTGAGTATTGTTTATAATTTGGTTGAATATTAATAATTAACCTACCACCAGACTTTAGAACACGTTTACACTCAACAAATACTTCCATGATCTGATCAAAGTATTCATCTGCATCACCACTATCATCATGAGTATCGTACTCCATACCATAATTGTATGGAGGAGATGTTAAAACAATATCAACAGATTCCTCATCCATCTCTTTCAATGCAATGAGAGAATCTGAACAGATAATTTTATTCATACAATTTTGAGTCCGTTTTTTCCGTTAATGTAGTAGATAATTCTATATGGAATGTGTTCCTTACCATAGTTAGGTGTCTTCTTGTAAGTGTTTGGTTTGATTGACACTGGTTCATCGACAATGAAACCATCAATACCTTTTGATTCTTCTTCTACGTTAGCAAGACGGTAGGGTTGACCATCAGCACATAATTTTAACACGTCAAGTTGAATCTGTAAACCCGAATGAGTCTTATTAATGATAAGATCTTTGGTCCATGCACGAACATCATCTTTAGTGAGTAGATCAAGGTTCTCTTTCATATCGAGAACACATTCCCAGATCTTTTCTGATGCAGCATCAATCTTGTCGTCACCATCATAGAACTTCTCCCAGTCATCAACTTTGTGACTGTCACACTCATCTCTAAACTGCTGAATCAGTTCACTCATCTGACCTACATGTTTAGGTCTGGTAGATTGAGAAAAACTGTTAGCAAGGTTGATGACGGATCCTATGTATTTTAGAAGTGCCACTCGGTTTGATTTCGTATGAACCTATTATAAGGCAGATTGAGACGAATCAGTGATAGAATGGACAGTTCCTCAATTGGTTTCATTAGTTGTCTTCCATTAGTATAGCATACGATTAATACTTTCCAAAGATTTTCTCATATTTTCACGACCTACTGGATTGTCTGTATGAAATGTGATGATTGGAAAGTCGTCTTTAGTATATTCACCAGAGAAAACTGCCTCTTCTAACCAACACATAAAGTCATATCCAGTATGATCTGGATCTGTATCTCCAAGGTCGTGATCTAAAGAGATATGAGTAGGATTTTCAGTTGCTGTTAAGAACATCATATCCTTTACAGTTGATACGAGAGTCCAACCTTCTGGTGGTGTTCTTACATCATCAAGGTAGAGTTTCATTGAATTGCTAAAGGTTGTAGTCGGTCAAGAATCTCTCGATAAGCAGGAACGATGTCACCTTCATCGTTTCTGAATAGATCTTTATCAAATCTTTCCTCACCACCAATCTTCCACAATCTCATACTATCAGGACTAATCTCATCAGCAAGATACAAATCACCATGAGCATCATAACCATACTCAATCTTGAAGTCAACCAAATCAATGCCCATGATGTAAAACATCTGCCGAAGGTAATCATTGATTCGTAGTGTCATCTCAATGAAAGGTTCTGGATCGTATCCCATCAGACGTACACGATCTTTTGTGAGTAGAGGATCATGCTTACTATCATCCTTCAGAAAGAACTCAACAATAGGATGTGGTAGTGAGTAACCTTCTTGGAGAGTTGTCTCACGAACAATAGATCCAGCAGCACGATTACGACAGATAACTTCCAGTGGAACGATCTCTACCTTTCTACAGATCATCTTATTAGCTCCAACCATATTAATGTAATGAGTTGGGATATGTTCTTTGGCAAGTGTCTCAAAGATAAGAGCAGAGATACTACAGCAGAGAGATCCTTTACCCAATGGATGATCAACCATCTCGCCATTACCAGCAGTTACCTTATCATGGTACTCAATGATGACACGATCAGCATCATCACCCTGATAAACAGTTTTGACCTTGCCTTCTATAATTACTTCCATAAAAAAGAGGGTTTCTAACCCTCGTATTATACCATAGATTATTTGTTGGGTCTAGGTGGTGGTGTAACACTTAACACGTTGTCTTTGATGTGTTAAAGATATGAGATTTCTTTAACACATTGTCTTTGATGTGTTAAGTTTAAAAGTTACAGAGCATTTCCGCGAGGTAGAACCTCCTCTGGAAAAATAAAATTCTCATGTGGTTGATCAGCAGGTGCTAACCATGCTCTCAATCCTTCGTTAAGAAGTATGTTCTTTGTATAGAACGTCTCAAATTCAGGATCTTCTGCTGCTCTGATCTCTTGACTCACAAAATCATAAGCACGAAGATTAAGAGCAAGCCCAATAATGCCAATAGAGGAGACCCAAAGACCCATAACAGGCACAAACAACATGAAAAAATGAAGCCACCGCTTGTTAGAAAACGCAACACCGAAGATCTGCGACCAGAAGCGGTTTGCAGTGACCATAGAATAAGTCTCTTCTTCCTGTGTCGAATCAAACGCCTTAAAGGTGTTTGCTTGTTCTCCATCTTCATACAATGTGTTCTCTACAGTTACACCATGGATAGCACTGAGCAGTGCTCCACCCAGTATACCAGCAACTCCCATCATATGGAAGGGGTTGAGCGTCCAGTTATGAAAGCCCTGGAGGAAGAGAAGGAACCTGAAAATCGCCGCAACACCGAAACTCGGCGCAAAGAACCAAGATGACTGTCCCAAAGGATAGATGAGGAATACAGACACGAATACAGCAATAGGACCAGAAAAAGCAATCGCATTGTAGGGACGGATTCCGATAAGACGTGATAGTTCAAACTGACGAAGCATGAAACCTATAAGTGCAAAGGCACCGTGGAGAGCAACAAAGGCCCAAAGCCCTCCAAGTTGGAGCCACCGCTGAAAGTCCCCCTGAGACTCAGGACCCCAAAGTAGAAGAAGAGAATGACCCATAGCATCAGCAGGCGTTGACACAGCCGCTGTAAGGAAATTAGCACCCTCAAGATAGGAACTTGCCAACCCGTGGGTGTACCACGACGTAACGAAAGTTGTGCCAGTAAGCCAGCCACCAATTGACAAATAAGCAGTGGGAAGAAGTAGTAGTCCAGACCAGCCCACAAAGACAAAACGATCCCGTTTAAGCCAGTCATCCAAGATGTCAAACCATCCCCTCCCTGATTGTTGTAATGTTGAAGTAGTCATAACTCCGTAATAAACTTATGATATTTAGTTTACACTTCTTTACAATTGGTGTCAATAAGAAGTTATACCTACTTTTTGTTTTCGATAGAGTTGAGGCCAGGTGTCCCGAATAATCTCTGCCAGTTTATCGGGTGTAGATGAACTAATCACAGACCCTTAACAGAGTTCCAGTCTTGCTGAAACTGCTCCAGACCTTGATCCGTTAGAACATGATTATACATTCCCCAGAATACTTTTGGAGGGATAGTGCAAATGTTCGCACCAGCATCAAAACATCTTCCTACCTGATGAACATCACGAACTGATGCGGCAAGAACTTGAGTCGTGCTGAAGTGACGATCATAAACACCGGCAATTGCCTGGACAAGTGCGACCCCAGAAACAGAGTTATCATTTAGTCTCCCCACAAAAGGAGAAACATATGCGGCACCTGCACGACGAGCAAGGATTGCCTGTGCTACAGAGAAGATAAGAGTTACATTAACTTTCTTTCCAACGGTAGCAAGTGCAGTACATGCCTTCAGTCCTTCTACAGTGCAAGGAACTTTGATTGTAACATTCCATAGTCCTTCAAATTCCATTGCCTGATCAATCATCTCCTCGGCAGTATCAGCAACAACTTCTGCTGATACGGATTCAAATTGATTACTCATAGAAGAAATCTCTTTGATAACTTCCACAGGATCACGACCACTTCTTTTTATCAAAGTAGGATTGGTTGTGATTCCTTCAATCATTCCTGTTGTATTTGCCTTGCTGATTTCATCGATATCAGCAGTATCTAAAAATATTTTCATTAGTTAACGTGAATAGTTCCTGTCATTCCGGCACCCTGATGAGGAGCACAGAAAAAAGTATAATCTCCGGCATCGGCAAAAACAATGTCTTGTGATTCTCCAGGATTAAACATTAGTGATTCTCTTGAGAGATCAGCACGTCCCTCAACAATAATGTTGTGGGGTGGAAGCATACCATTCACAAAATGAACGGTATCTCCAGCATTAATTGTAACATCTGATGGGTCAAAAATCAAGTTTCCACCAGAACCCATTGTAACATCAATTGCCCATGCGGGTGCGGCAAGAAAGAGTGTAGCAAGAAATGCAAAAAGAAATTTCATTGAATATTTGCAAGTACTCTATCTATCACATTCTTATGTCTGGGTACTTTGGATGTGTTATGAATCCCTGATTAGAAAATTCATTATCATTCCAATGTCTTACTGCATTTGAAACGATTGCAATATTAGTAATAAGGTATGTAAGAAAAACAAATGTTCGGATGATCGCAACAACATCAGATTCTTTATCATTATCTGATGCTTTCTGTCCAAGTGCTTTACACCACAATCTCCAAAATAATTTACTCTTTTTCTTTTTACTCATATTCGACCATTAAAAAAGGACTCATCCGGAGTCCTTATTACATTAATATTTAGTTTTTATATCAATCAAGACCCATTGCAGCATAATGTTCGGGGAATGCTTCAGCAGTGACTTCAATATCATTTTGCTGAAGCCATACTGCTTCTTTGATTAACTGAATCCGTTGAGATGCTGCACGACGACGAACCTCATTACGTGCTGCTTCACGAAACTCACCAGCACCAAGAGGAACACTGAAACCAGCAGTTACACCAGTAGCATTACGACTTGTACCACTCCCATATCCAGCATTGTCATCATTGGAATAGAAAGCACCAACTTGGAAACCAGGCAAAGGAACTACAATATCACCAATACCACCACTACCAGCATTCCCAACAGGAAGAGGTGCTACTGCTGCTTCCGGAAGTTCAACATAGGTGTTGGTGCTACGGTTTGAAGCATCAACAAATGTTCCTTGAGAGTTTCCGTTATTAGCAGAGGTTTGAGACTGACTGGAGGAAGCCTGTTGAGATTGATCTTGTCCTTGGTCAGAGGTAGCTTGTTGTGCTTGACCTTGGAGTTGACCTTGACCCTGCAACTGTCCTTGACCTTGAAGTTGACCTTGACTATTGCTGTTGGTATTATCAGCACTATTACGATTACGATTGCTGTTGTCAGCAGTGTTGCTATTAAAGTTGTCGTTCTTATTGCGATTTCGATTGGTATTATCGCTACTATTATCAATGGAGTTACGATTGGTATTTTCTACTTTATTGCGATTAGTATTTTCTACATCGTTGCCATTTTTAATGGTTTGACCAGATGCAAAAACAGGAGTGGTTAGAGTTCCGAGGATTGCAAGAGTAGACAAAAATACTTTGGTTTTCATTTAATTTTTCTGAGAAGTGCCTGAACTTGTGTTCGAGATCATTATAAGGCATTACGGGTGAGGTGTCAAGTGCTTTCCACAAAAAAAGGACTCTTGAGGAGTCCTTAATATATTAATATTTGAATAAGACCATATGCATCATTCCCTAAGAACTTCCCGACATATACGTTTGCATGATGACTGATTATCATCACACTCAATTAGACAATTATAATAATCATTGATTAGATCCGATTCCTCTATACTTCTGTCTAGAGTTTTACCGAACCTTTTAAAACTTTCTTTCCATCCTGCTAATTGATTATAGGATATTAGATTATGCACAATAACCTCCACGAATAAAATTTACTCATAATAAAAATCGACTTAGTTACACTTTGCTCAACTCTCCAATTCTACCACTATATAGATGATTTGTGTGTAAATCAATACAATTAGGAAACAAAAATTTATGCCTACGAATTTATACTTACACATAAAAAAAGAGACCCGAAGGTCTCTTTCTTGTTATTCAGTTTTTACTTTATCAATCTTTCCCAAATCCCTTTAATTTATTTGATTTTATTGGAATACATTCAATTGCCTTTAAACAATATCCATATTGAGCATAAATTTTATCTGCAACATCATCAGGAGACTTACCAACCCAAGGTACAGAAGTAACTTCATTTACAATTTTGAGTTGCTTTGATAAATCGGGAGGATTAATACATTTATTTAATTCCCAATCAAATTCAACAGATTTCAATAACCATTTCATAAGATAACACAATGTTCTTGTAGATATTCTATCATACTTTGGAGAGTTTGGGTGTTGTCTCCCAACAGACCCAGTGTTCTATTGCAACTATAGCAAAGAAGTCCCCTGACTTTACCCGTTTCATGGTCGTGGTCTACAACAAATACATCAGCACCTCCACCTCTACCAGATTTTCTACCTCCTGGTTCAGTAGTTCCACAAGTCATACATTTGTTATTTTGGTTTTCCAACATTTCATTATACTCATTAAGTGAGATACCATAACACCGTCTCAAGTTTTTATCCCTACCCTTTTCGGGAGTATAATCCTTTTGTTTTGCCTTAATGAAACAAGATTTACACTTTCCATGATAATAGGTTTTATCAGGAAACTCCTTACTCTTAAATTGTGTTGGATAATAATCCGAAAGTGGTTTTGCTTCACCACAGACCTTACATGTTTTCATAGTTTGATTATTTAACATTAAACTTATTATGCCATAAGTTTAACTATTTAGTCAAGTAGTCATAAAAAAAGAGACCCGTGAAGGTCTCTTTCTTGTTATTCAGTTTTTCTAACTAACTCAACCGATAGAAGGAGCAGTAAGTGCAACAGGAGTTGACTCAGCAGCAGCAAGATCCAAAGGAAAGTTATGGGCGTTCCTTTCATGTATCACTTCTAAACCAAGACCGGCACGGTTCAATACGTCTGCCCATGTGTTCAGGACGCGGCCCTGACCATCAAGGATGGACTGATTAAAGTTAAACCCGTTGAGATTGAATGCCATCGTGGATACACCAAGTGCGGTGAACCAGATACCAACAACGGGCCATGCAGCAAGGAAGAAGTGCAAGGAACGTGAGTTGTTGAACGAAGCATATTGGAAGATCAAACGACCGAAGTAACCATGGGCTGCGACGATGTTATAGGTCTCTTCTTCTTGACCGAACTTATAACCATAGTTCTGTGACTCAGTTTCAGTCGTCTCACGGACGAGTGAAGATGTAACCAGACTTCCGTGCATAGCAGAGAAAAGAGATCCACCGAATACCCCAGCAACACCGAGCATGTGGAACGGGTGCATAAGGATATTGTGTTCTGCCTGGAATACAAGCATGTAGTTAAAAGTACCAGAGATACCAAGAGGCATAGCATCGGAGAAAGAACCTTGACCGAAAGGATAGACGAGGAATACTGCACTCGCAGCAGCGACTGGAGCAGAATATGCCACACAGATCCATGGACGCATACCTAAACGATATGAGAGTTCCCATTCACGTCCCATATAAGCATAGATGCCGATAAGGAAGTGAAAGACTACCAGTTGGAAAGGACCACCGTTGTACAACCACTCATCGAGTGATGCTGCTTCCCAGATTGGGTAGAAGTGGAGACCGATTGCGTTTGAACTTGGGACAACTGCACCAGAAATGATGTTGTTGCCATACATGAGTGAACCTGCTACGGGTTCACGAATACCGTCAATATCGACGGGTGGTGCTGCGATGAATGCAACGATGAAGCAAGTAGTTGCTGCCAACAGTGTTGGAATCATCAGTACACCGAACCAACCAACATACAAACGGTTGTTAGTTGATGTCACCCACTCACAGAAATTCTGCCATGGAGATGTAGATTGTTGCCTTGAAAGAGTTGTTGCCATTGTTTTGAACGAAAAAGTAAGACCATCAGGGAATGGTGGAGTTACTATTTCCTAGACACCCTAAGTCTAGGATATGAAAGACGTGTTTAGACACCCTAGAGGTCTTGGTTTGAGGGGTGTTAAGAACAGTTAAGAAATGTGTTGATTTCTTAACTTGCTGACTTATTTAGTATACTACGGTTTCCCATCTCTGTCAACCCCCCCGTGTTGGGAGTGTTTTGAGGTGGTTTCCCGAAGACCCGTCTATCATACAGGTCTTTGAAAATTCCGTCAAGCCCTAGTATCGATACTCTTGAATCCGATCCAACACCTTATTGAGATACTTGTGTGCCAAGTCCTTTTCTTTCTGCCAAACTGATTTCGATTCTGTATCAACTTCATTCTTAAGTTTAAGAACATGGCATATCAGTTCATCCTTATTCAATTGATTCTTTGGCATATAATAAAAAAAGACTCTACTCAGTATATAGAGTAAAGTCCTTTTTGTCTGTTATTGAATTGGGTTTTGTGCTGGTATCAACATACCACCACCCATATCATCGTCATCATCAATATCTTCTGTAAATACGGAATGAATTATAAAAGCACCCAACATAAAGGTTGCTAATATCATCATTTTACCATACTCCAGGGATAATGTCGCCAGTAAGGGCATATGATCCCATTGCGGCAATGACACCAATCATTGCTGCCCAACCATTAATACGTTCTGCTCTTTCGTTCATTGTTCTTGCTCCTGTGTTTTGTTGTAAATAATGACTCTACCATTTTCATGAGTGAATACTAATTCATCATCATGTGCCCAGCAGAGTTCTTCGTATAGGGCATTTAGTCTCTCCATATCATCATAGAGTTGATTTGGATTAAACATTCTTTACTGGTTCATATGGATGTTGAGGTTTGTGCTCTCTATCCATAGGTTTAGAAGACTCAAAAGGATCTCTTGAGAGATTTTTGATAACAATAAATGCCTCTTTGTTACACTTACGAGTTCCAATAGGTGATTGCCATTTCTTGTTATACACTTCACCTACATCAATACCAGAAACTTGAGTTCCTGCCATTTCAACTACAATATCATCACCTTCTTCCCACCCATATTTTTGGGCAAGAGAAGCAACTTGTTCATAAACAGATGGAGTGTCCATTACTCGATCTTCTGGTTCAAGACTTCCGTGCATCAGTAGAGGTTTTCTTCTTGTTCAGTTTCAAGTATAACATCAGAAGTTGGATATGCAACACAAGTGAGCACAAATCCTTCTTCCATTTGATCATCATCCAAGAATGATTGATCACTTTGATCTACTGTACCCGATACAATCTTACCTGCACAAGAAGAGCAAGCACCGGCACGGCAAGAGTAGTTTAAATCAACTCCACCTTCCTCTGCTGCATCAAGGATGTATTGATCATCTTCGCAAGTGACAGTGGTTTCAGCACCATCTGGAGTGCGGAGAGTAATATTAAAAGACATTAGTAAGTTTCAGATAATTTTTCGATGGAATATGCCAACAATACGAAGAAGGCAATACTGGTCATTGTAAACAAGATTTGATACATTGTCAAGTGCTCAGAAACCGAAAAGTCCAAAAAAGAACACACTACCAGTCGTGGCATAAGAAATCAGGGCAGCAGCAAATCCAATCATTGCCGTGCGACCATTGAGTTTCTCTGCACGTTCTGCATGTGTCTCAAGACCATATGCCTCAGTATAAGAGGGATCAACATACATGCGGGGTTCGGTAGCCCACATGTTTGTGCGTCCACCGTCTTCGGTTGTTACAGTCATTTGAGTTTTGTTAAGAAACATTACAATATTATATAGGAAACATAAAGTCTTGTCAACCTTTTATTGGGTATTTGGAGAATGTTCACTAATTCTATTCAGGTATGGATCATATGTCATAAATTGGTCCAAAGACATTTCACATCCATTAGTTTTCCAAAAATTTTCCAAGGCATTATAACTTCCTCTATGGTAAATGTCAATATGTTCTGGATGAATAGCAGATCCTAAATCAAGACGATATAAGAAAATAGGAATTGAATATGTGACTCCAGATCCAAAAACAGTATCTTCAGAAACTGCACGAGGTTTGATACCATTATCCAATTTAAATTTATCACCACGCACATGGTTCTTGACAATTTTAGATGCATGATGTCTTGTAATCAAATATGCCGCAGCAGAAAAATCATTAATAAAATAATGATGAAGACAAACATGAATATTTCCAGTACAAATAGTAGTCAATTGAACACAGTCCCAATTGTATGGAAGTTTTGCTACAAAATCTTTCCAATTAAAATTCCAGTACTTTACAATATCTAAAACAACATCATCCTCAAAGATGAGGCAATATTCATCATCAGTTTCTTGATAAAAATGTTTAATTGCTTTCAAATGAGACAAACAACATCCCAATTCATTTGTTGATACATTATCTGGGGCAATTCCTGTAATATGCTCACACACATCATCAGTCCTTCCATCATATCCAGAAATACGAGTATGATTTTTAATCTGCCAGTACTCAAACTGTTCCTCCATATACTCACGACGATGAGCATCTGCATCCAGATTTAACCAATAAATTGCAGGAAGTCCTTTAATTTTAAATACTGATTTATTTTTATCCATTTTTCTTAATCCAATCTAGAACTTTTATACTATAATTCCAACCAAACCATTCCTTTACTTTGTCAATATTTGCCGTTGAATGCATGACTTCACCAGATCTTTCAGGTATTTTAATTTGATAATCTGACATCAAATCAGCAATCTCTTGAATTTCAGTTCTAGTTCCAGTACCAATATTAAATACTTCACCATAAACATCAATATTTTTTTGTGATGCAAGGATATTTGCATAAACCACATCAGAAACATACACAAAGTCTCTGGTCTGATATCCCGGATCAATAACTGTTAGTGGTTCTTTATTATCTTTCTGCCTTTTAAAGATAGACATTACGGGAGCATATTGACCCGTCTTATGCTGACCTTCACCATAAACATTAAAATACCTAAAGATTACTGTCTTAAGTCCATACAAATCATAGTACATCTTACACAATTGCTCACCCGAATACTTAGAAATAGAATAAGTATTCAGACATTGTACCTGATTTGTCTCATAGTTGGGATTAAACATAGAATTTCCATATATTGCAGAAGTAGATGAGAATATAAACTTATTAATATTATGAACTCTTGCGCACTCAAGTACATTCATAGTAGACAAAACATTATTTGCCATACTTTCATTGGGTTTTTCTACGCAATACGGAATTGAAACTTCCGATGCCATATGAAAAACATTATTAACACTTTCAAATAAATGAATATATTTTGCATAATTTTCTGAAAGATCTTGAAGATAATATATTACTTTTGGATTTGGATTGGAAGGATGCACCTTATCCAAAACAATAACCTCATGCCCAATTTCAACTAAACGATTTGCAAGATTGGAACCAATAAATCCACATCCACCTGTAATTAATGATTTCATATCAATTTTGCTCCGGAATCACTCAAACTATAAATTGGACTATCATCAGAAGTATAACCCTGACCAATAAAATTGTCAACGTTTCTTCCCACATTTATCCAGTCAGTCTCCTTAAGACCATGAATAATACAATCATTTTGTGCAATTGGCCAAACAACATCTTTGAGGAATACTTGATCTACCGCATATTGATGATGCTCAGAATACTTTTTCATAAGATCATACACTCTATCATCCAACATTCCCTTCATTCCCCACATACCACCCATCATTGGCCAATCATAATGTCTCTCATGATCTCTAATAATTGAAAACTTTTTATCACTTTCTAACCATTCATCTAGACACCTAACTTCTCTCTCAGTAATTCTGGAGTCAGAATCTCTAGAAATACAGATATTATCATTACTCTCAAACATAGAATAAAATCTCCAAAACATACCATAAGTGCCATCACAATTAAGTTCAGCAACTTCAACATTATCCATATCATACAACTGTTGCTGATATTCAATAGGAACAGTCTGATCGACAAAAATTCTACATTTCCAATCTGGCATTAACTTCTTAGCCAATTGTGCATTCTTAATGGCACCCATACAATACTGAGATTTTGAACCCCAGACGCTAATTGAAATAATTTTATTCATCAGTTTTTAGTAATTTTATATAAAGATTTCATTCTATCAGGAGAAATATGATGATATGTAACTACATTATTCACATCTTCATCACCTTTTCCGTAAAAGTCTGGTGGTTGTGAGTTAAATAATTCGGAATTAACTAGAGGAACATTGTTTCTACTAAAGATTACTCCCACAGTAACATCATCATGAATAGTACCACAATCTTCAAATTCAATATTCATTAATAATTTACTTGGAATCAACATACCACCACCAGTAGAATGATATGTATAATCATGATCTAATATGAGGTTTTTCCATATTGGATTATCTGGATTATTCTGTGGGGTTAATAAGTCACCATAAACAGAATCGTCATCAATTCCATCAATATACTCATGAAGTTTTTTAATATTGACAAATGTATCATCATCGACTACACATATCCAATCATAACACTCCAAGACATTCTTATCTGAAAGATAAATGTTTTTTAAATTATTAAGAGTCCAAATAGTTTTTTGGAGGCAACCAAAGTAGGAAGAATCTGTGCTCGACAAAATCACATTCTTTTCCATATCCCCATGATCGGAATAAAATATAAAATCATCAATACCACTTAACCATGTATCCAAAATAGTATCAATTCTATTTTGATATTTTTCTGTCGTTTTTATACAAAAAAGAATTTTATTTTTCATTTAAAATAATTTGATAGTTGTTCTCTATCACCTTTAATATGAGATATTGCAATTCTCATATCGTTATCAAGTCTATTCCATAAAATATTCATCTCTCTGCTAGCTTGTTCTTTATTATAATTTGTTCCTGAAGGATGATTCACAGTATGACCATAATCCCTAATAACAGGTCTACCAGAAATAAATGAAAGAGCACATAAAGTAAGATCAATACCCCATCCCATTTTTTGATCAGTCATATCAATTTTACGATCCTTAAATGCATTAATAATATCCTTGTGAATAAACCAACAAGTACAGTCAGGATCAGCGACCATCTTAATATTTGGGTAAGATGATTGTAATGATTGAATATCAGTATTTTCCGAAGTATACCAAGTATAATCTACGTTCGGTGCGTAAATTCCCCACTCATATTCATCATAATATTTTTTAGCATCTTCAATTAATTCAGACAACCTTTCATAACTAGCATCTCCCTGAATATGAAATAAAATGTCCCCATCAAATAATTCCAAAGCTTTAAGGAACTGATCGGTATAATAACATTCATCCCCAATGTTTATCCAATCATCCTTTTCATTAGTATCATCACTATTAATTACAGTGACGTTATCAAATATTTTTTTAAGTTGTGATTCCTTTTCACAAGTTTTTTCAAACTGCCGTTTCCAGTTAAAGATGAAGGGGTGAATTTTCATTTCAATTTTTGCAAAATTTTATTCCACTGAGTGTATATATAATCTCTTCTAAAGTCTCTATTATCATTATCAAAAGTACCAGGAGTCTTTGTCATAGACACTAATTCTTCAAAATTATCAAAATGTCTTATAGCTGGCATCCATTCATTGTCATAGTAATCACATAGATTTAAAAAATTATCAATCGTTTTTTCGGAAAGAAAATCATTGGGATCCAAATCAGAGTATTTTGGTTTCAATGAAGATTTATTCCCCATAGAACATAATCTATTAAATGACATTTCATGAAGAATACTATTTTGCCCCAAATCCAAATATTCAAAATATAGTTCTTTCATCAACTCTTTACTAGGAAAAATCATAGGAAATCCTGCAGTATATTGTTCAAATATTGACATAGTTGAATTGCAATAAGGAAACTCAACCAATCCAGCATATTGATAAAATTCTTTCCAGGAATATCCAGAATTTAATTTAGATTTTTTGTGAAAGACATTTATTCCATCTATATCAAATTCTAATCTACTATTCAATAACCATTCACTATACCTATTATCATAATTAGAATTAGTATATTCACATAAACTGGGAATATACTTAACATCAACATCAATCCAATTTCTCACATAAGATTTATCATACTTATTATTAGATATCAAAATAACATTTTTTGATTCTGTCAGATATTCATTTAACCATTTCCATTTTTCTGGTGATGAGGTAAAAGGATATTCATATCTAATAGGAATCTGAACTATAATTGGTTTATTAAATTTTTCATATAAAAGAGCAAATGGAGTTGGATATGTAACTATAAATCCATCATAATGATCCAATTCATGTTTATATCTTTCATAAAATTTATCACACATCTCCTGATCCAATCCTCTCCAAAGATTTCCGCCAATAATATCAACATTCTTCGAAGATTCATTAAAAATCCAAGTATGGCCAGATAAACTCCAACTGACTACATCATGACCAAGATTTGAAAAAATATTTTTTATGTCGCTAATAACAGAAACATGGCAATCAACATTAAAAAATTTCATGCCTGCAATACCGTCCAATTGCTCATATAAAGATCCCTTAAATTGCATGGAAATCCAAACCAACGATTTGGAGCAATAATTCTTTTAGTATCATTTTTATTTAAATAAGAAGCCCACCAACTATATGAACTATTGGCAATGATATTATCATCACACATACTCATAATACAAAAATCAATGTATGCATCGTTAGTATCAGAAAATACTACATTACTCTTACCAAATATATTTTGTTGTTTACACCATTCAATATCATCAGAAAAAATAAAAAATATAGAATCTTCAAATATATCCATAGCATTTTTATAATATTCTAAAGGTGGGGGAACATGAAAATGTTTTTTATCAACATAATCAGTCCTTCTCAAATGAACAGATACTTTATTAGTGTTAATATACTTGGAAAGAAAATCTTTTGCAGAATCTTCAATATGATCAAGAAATTCAAAATCCTTTAGAATGTCTTGTTTAATATTCCTAAAGTATTTTTCTGTTTGAAAATATCCAAGTAAATCTACATCATCAGGACAATTATCAAAAAGATTTTGACTAAAATGAAAGTGAGGTTCATTTAAAGTTTTTTGATCAACAAATCCAATATTTTTTAACGAATGCAACTTGAAACAATCGTATATACTACTTCTCAAATTATAAAATTTTCCAAAAGAATCTTTTGGAGGAATACACCAATCATAATTTCTATTCGAAGATATTCCTCTCAAAGATGCATATTGAAACATTTGATTTCCCAAATGTCCATGATTTCCCAAGTTATTAAATCCAATCATTTTCTAGTTGCGTAATAAATGTAATTTGTATGAGAAGGTCTAACTTCTTGTTCGGTAATAATATCAAATTTTCTTGAAGCAAAATCAAAGAAATTATTTGAATTCATATTGTCAGGAGTAATATTATTATACACCATATAAAAGTATTCTGAATTTGAAATTACATCATCATAATACTTCATTTGAGCAGAATAACTACACTCCGAAAAAGCATAATTACTAATTACTAAATCAATATTTTCAATTTCATCTAATTCATCAAGAGATAATTGTAATACCTTTCCATTTAATTTGGAAAATTTATCAGTATATTTTTTTGACAATTTTTTCGCTTCAGGTAAATCAAGTAAAACATAGTTATCATAATCAAAAATAACATTCATGGTTTTGCAAAGACCACCATATCCACCACCAATCTCAACGATATTTTTAATATCTTTATTACCAACAAAGTTAAAAATATCTAAAGTATTCTTGATATATCTAATAGTTGATGGTGACATATTTCCAAAAAATTCATATTCA
>Ga0257126_1000862_pt1 | contig 23251 bp, 16 predicted proteins | sample SI060_120mmetaG_FD_190151 | JGI IMG/M metagenome (GOLD analysis project Ga0257126, IMG submission 190151) | Marine microbial communities from Saanich Inlet, British Columbia, Canada - SI060_120m | ecosystem: Environmental > Aquatic > Marine > Inlet | place: Canada: British Columbia | collected... | reverse complement strand
TAGCCAAAGTAGCGCACCCGTAAATGCCACAACTGAGCCGGTCGAAAGCGCAGCGACCCACCCTATGTGTTGTGCCAAAAAAGGCATGAGGGGTGCCACGACAATACCCGCTGCATTACCCCCCGTATTCATCAAGCCGCAGGCGGGCGCGGTATAGGGTCCGGCAACGAAAGTTTGTGCCGACCAGAAGGCGCCCTCTGCAAACTGTGTCGATGCGAAACACAGTGACAGCAGTGCGACCGCCACGTAGGGCGAGGTTGAATAAAGCCCTGCATAGAGAAAGCAGGCTGCGCTTATCAGCCCTACCATGGCCGGGATACGGCAGCCCAAGCTGGGTCCAAGGCGTCGGCACAATGCATCGCAGGTGAGGCCTCCCAGGGTGGCTACGAAGGCGCCAGTGACCCAGGGTAAGGCCGCTAGAAATCCGGTTTCGAGAATACTAAATCCCAATTCTGTTACTAAGTAATGGAAAAACCAGGTAAAGAATAGGTAGAAAACGTAGTTTAGGGCGAAGTAAGAAAAGGTAAGCAGCAGCGTTTCACGATTTCGAATCAACGTTTTCCAGGCATCAAATCCAGCCGCTTGAGTCAGGTTGTCACGGTTGGCCTGAATGACTTGGAGCTCCTCGTCACTCATCGCTGGATGCTCGATCGGGTTGTCACGTGCGTACCACCACCATAGACCGAAAAGCCCTAACCCCAGCGGAATGAAAACGTAAAAAGAGGTGCGCCAGCCCCAATAGACCATAACCAAAGCGACCAGAGGCTGCGCCGCGGCCGCACCTAGGGTCAGGCCGGTGCTCGATACGGCATTGGGAAGCGCCCACTGACCCACGGGAAACCAGCGTTCAACGACTGCGGCCTGAATGGGATACATGGGCGCATGGGCTATGCCCATGATAAATCGCACCAACATTAATACCGCGATAACACCGGTTGTCGATTGAAAAAGCAGCCCGGGTAATAGCCCGGTTAATCCTGAGGCCAATACGCCCAGCAAACCGACAACCAATAAGGTTCGCCGCGGGCCAAATCGATTGCCAGCAATACCGCCCGGCAACTGAAACAGGGCATAGCCCCAAATGAAGCTGGCATAAATCCATCCCATCTCCAGCTCGCTCAGCTGCAGCTCGGGCATCATGAGTTCACCAGCAACCTGAATATTTTGCCGCATCAGGTAGGAGAGAAAGCTGAGCAAAAACAACACACCGAACAAACGCCAGCGCACGGGTATCTGCCGCCAATTCATTGTCGCACTGCCCGGCGGTTCGATGGGTGTTTACTCATTCAGGGGGTACCGATGGTGTTATGGGGTTCATGGGGAGATGCGCTGTCTTCATTGAGGCAGGCCGTAACGTAGCGGCGTATGTCTAAGCTGTAATCTTCCATCGGTGCGTAATAACCGTGTTTAAAGACGGCGTTGTGCATACCCCTTTGCACGCTCTCGCAGATTGACCAGTCTTGTTTGTTGATAAGGTCCCAGAAGTCGACGGCATCCATAGGATCGAAACTGGGTTTGTTGATTTCGCTAGGGTGAAATAAAAAGTTGCAGCGTATGTTTGTGACCTCTGCAGACTCTGGCCAGAGGTAAAAAGCTGCCACATGGTCCATAGCCAAACTGAGCATTAGATTGGGGTAAAACAACTCACCCTTATGATGGGTTTTCTCAGTATCACTAAGCCCGGGAAACGGTGCTCGAAGCGTATCGCCGCTGGCGGTAAACGTATTGGCACCCTTTCGGTGAGGCACGCCAAGGTCCCAGTCCAGCTGGTCACCCCCACCCTGGCGGAATGCGGGCACAACTTTACACAGTTCGGGATGGACAGGGCCGCAGTGATAGCACTCGTTGTAATTCTCAAGAATAACTTTCCAGTTGGCGTGAACGCGATAGTCAATGCTGTGTCCAAGACGAAGGTCTGTTAACGGATAATTTTTGATGCCCTCAGTGCCGGCTCCCAAAGCATCGACGAGAGAGTCGCCGCGGCGATCATTAAGACGGATAAAGATAAAGCCGCCCCAATCGGCTACCGACACCGAGTGTAGCGCCTTGCCTCCGGGTTCAATGGCTAAATGCGGTGTCCCGCGTAGAGTGCCATCGAGTTGATAGCTCCAGGCGTGATACGGGCAAGTAATGCGTCGGTCAAAGTGACCCGTTCGTGTCTGTGCGTCGGGCATGGGAATCAGTTCAGCACCCCGATGGCGGCACACATTGTAAAAGGCCTTTAATTCTTGGTCTTCACCGCGAAGTACGACTACAGATTGTTCGCCAAAGCGAACCGCTTGATAGTCTCCGGCATCAGAGAGCGCCTCAGTTCTGCCAATGCAAACCCAACCAGCATGAAAGACAGCGGCATATTCCCTCAGATAACAAGCAGCGTCGAGATAATGCTCCCGAGGCAATGTTTTCTCTAATGTGTCTAGAGTTACGCCTGCCATTGACTGTTTTCTATTTCATCCCATCGTGTTTTGAGGTCATAGTTTTAGCTCTCGATAAATACAGGCTGCGGTTCGGTCAAAGTAATAGGCTCATCCCGCAAATAGATGTCGTCGCCACCGAGAAGCGATCGAGCGAAATCATGGCCACTGTGAACCGCATGCGCGATAGCCCCGGGTGCTAGGGCATCTCCAATCAAAGTGATAGTAGTGTTGCCCCTTGGCTTGTCGCCGCCCGTGCGCGCCCGCTGTAACGACTGGTACAGATCGAGGTTGGGCTGGCGTAGCCCAACGATCACAACGGCATCAATAGTGCGCTCCAGGGGCTGCTGGTTAAATAGATTGCTGAGTTGAGCTTGACGTCCATCAAAGTGGTCAAGGTTTGTTGTCGTCAGAATTTCCACGCCTTGTTCGCCAAGGGCTTTGTAAACATAGGGTAGCTCGTTAGTCATAAACGTCCAGGCAGAGGCATGACCCGCCGGCGTTGCATACACAACTTGCGCGCCCTCTCGCCCAAAATGTTCGGCGATGACGCCTCCAAGGTAGTAGTTGTCGTAGTCGAAGACCAGAATACGTTCACCAGTTACTCGACCCGCGAAAACATCCTCGGGGGTGAATACCTGAGGCCCCAACAGCGGCACCGAGGGAATTTCCAGGGGAGAATATAAATGCTTCGTCCAGTGGGCACCCGTGGCGACGGCAATGTGCTGGGAGTCTAGGTCGCTGATCTCATCGATGCCCATGGAGCTGTCGGTATACATCCCCACATTTCCCAGTTGCGACAGCGCCCACACTCGGTAGTCACGGACCCGGCGCCATACCGCCAGGCCTGGGAGTTGGCTTTCTTGAAGTACCCGCCCACCCCAGTCGCTACTTTGTTCTGCGAGGGTGACCTCATAACCCTGGCGGGCTGCTACTAGTGCGGCTTCTAGGCCGGCAGGGCCGCCGCCAATCACTAGCACGGTTTCCGGCTTTTTAGTGTGTTGAAACTTTTCGGGATGCCAGCCTCGACGCCACTCTTCACCCGCGGTCGCATTTTGCGTGCAACGTACCGGTACGCCGTCATGCCAGCTCGCGATACACATATTGCACCCGATACACTCACGAATCGCATCGGTTTCGCCTTTGCGTATCTTCTCGGGCAGGAAGGGGTCGGCGATGCTGGCCCGAGCGCCACCAATCAAATCGAGAACGCCCCGTTTGATTTGCGAGACCATGGTGTCAGGGGAGGTAAATCGGCCGACACCCACAACCGGCCGATCGGTTACGGTTCTGACAAAGTCAATGATAGGCTCGTGGGCGCCCTCTGGGCGAAACCGTGAGGCGCCGCAATCGTTGGGACTGGAGTCCATTTTGACATCCCATAAATCAGGGACATCAGAGAGCAGGCTGACCACGCCATGGGCTTCACTTGCGTAGTGGTCACTGGGTTTGGCCCGAAGTTCTTCAAGGCTAATTCGCAAGGCGACAGCGGCCTGGCCACCGGCTTCATCCCGAGTGACTTCGAGCATCTCCCGAACAAAGCGCGTTCTATTTTCTAGGCTGCCGCCATAACCATCGGTGCGCCAGTTGTATTCGGGAAGCAAAAACTCATAGCCGAGATACCCCATACCGGCGTAGACATAAATGATGTCAAAGCCCGCATCGAGCGCCCTGCGCGTCGCCGCACGCTGCCAATTGAGCACGGCATCAATATCCCGACCGTCCATAGGCTTGGGTCGCTGCTGTCCCATGAACCCAATGTGCGTTGCCGCCCATGGCACGCCCGAGGGTGACAGCGGCGGCAATCTCGAGGTTCGATTCATGACCACAGCGCCGCCATGCCACAGTTCAACCGCGGCCAGACTTCCATGCTTGTGGACGGCTTCAGTGGTTAACGCATGGGAGGCAATGTCGGCGTCGTTCCAGAGCCTAGCGAAGGGTAGGGGTGAATCATCGGAGCTGGGATGAATCGATACCGCCCCGGTACTAACTACGCCCCAGCCACCCTCTGCTTTGGTCCCTCGAAAAGCAGCTCGAACTCTTGGGTTGGACTCGGTCATGCCACTGGCATGAGGAACCTGATAAAAGCGGTTGGGTGCAACGACCGGTCCGATCTTAATGGGATCAAACAGGATGCGGTGATGAGGATGGCAGTCGTCTAGACTTGAAGGTCCTTTTTCGACTTGGTCAGGATTTTGTTGCGGCATCATTCCCCCAGATGCTGTTTTATTCTTAGCGCGTGACGGAACAATGCGGGGTGTATCGGTAGAATGCAATCGTTTCTGAGGGTGCAGAGCTGGAGTATGGGCTTATGCCCCACGGGTACCACTTGCAGATACCAACAGTCGTCAAATCACCCGGAGGTGTTAAGCTCGAGCTTCAGTAGGTAACAGACAATAAAAACGACGCCATGGCTATGACTCCTCGGGTAGACCGCTTCAATTTTACGCTTACGATTGCTGTACTACTGGGTATCTCCATACCCCTACTGTTGCTACCTGAAGACAGCGCGCTGTTGTTAAAAACTGCGTATAGCTGGATTGGCCAGACCTTTGGGTGGTTTTATATTCTTACCGGCGCGACAGCTCTGGGCGTATCCCTATACCTCGCCTTTGGACCGCATTCGGGAATTCGTCTGGGAGACGGACCACCGGAATTCAGCTTCACAAGCTGGGCGTCGATGCTATTTGCCGCGGGAATTGGTGCGGGACTTATGTACTGGAGCGGTATCGAATGGGCGCACTATGCCGCAGCGCCTCCCTTTGGTGCTGAACCTAAGTCCCCTGAAGCCTTCCAGTGGGCGGCGTCCTACGGTATGCACCATTGGGGTATTGTCGCTTGGGCGCTGTATTGCCTGCCCACACTGGCGATTGCGTACCCGTTTTATGTTCGGCGGGTGCCCTATTTGAAATACAGCACGGCGGCAGATTACTGGCTGAAAGGTCGGGAAAACAGTTGGGCGGCAAAACTCATGGACGGCATGTTCATGGTGGCATTAATTGGCGGTGCAGGGAGCTCGCTGGGTTTTTCTACGCCGTTAATTGCGGCATTAATATCGCGGCTCACGGGTTTGCCAGCGAGCTTTGGTCTAGAGATGGCCGTGGTGGTCCTCTGCGTTGTCATCTTTTCCACCAGCGTCGCTCTGGGGCTGGGCCGAGGAATTCGGAGGCTCAGCGACCTCAATATGATTGTGGCTTTGGTGCTTTTGGTGACGATCTTATTTGCAGGGGACACCCTGTTCCTGCTGCGTATGGCTATTAACTCTGTGGGCCATATGCTGCAAAACACCATTGCCATGACATTTTGGACCGACCCTATTGGACGCTCCGGGTTTGTCGAAGATTGGACCATTTTTTACTGGGCGTGGTGGGTGTCCTATGGCCCCTTTGTGGGTCTGTTTGTCAGTCGCATATCTCGAGGCCGAACCATACGAGAGGTTGTTCTGGGCATGTTGGTGCTTGGGTCTCTGGGCTGTTGGTTGTTTTATATGCTGCTGGGGAACCACAGTCTTGGTCTACAGGTTCAGGGTGAGCTCGATGTTATGGCCGTCATGGAAAGTTCCGGCGGCAATGCCGCCATTATTGCCGGACTCGACACCCTGCCTCTCGCAGGGCTAATCATTGGACTGTTGTGTTTTGTTTCGGTGATTTTTTGTGCAACCACCTACGACAGCGCGTCTTACACACTTGCCGCGAGCGCCACCGAGCAATTACATCCTTCTGAGGATCCGCCCCGCTGGCATCGCTTATTTTGGGCGATTGCGCTTGCGATATTACCCATTGCGTTGATGTATGCCGGGGGTATTCGCGAGGCTCAAACGGCCGTGTTGGTCGTGTCACTGCCTCTGGTGTTGACGCTGTGGCCCGCGGGTTATGGTTTGCTGAAATCCTTGCAGGCAGACCGCCAGAGCCAAAGTGTTCCCGATCGTTCCGGCGAAGTTTAAGGACGGTAGTCGTGTTTTCTCGACGATTACAGCCAGTTGAATGTATTATTGGCGAGGCGGGTGAAGCCGGTCGGCCGGGCTGCGTTGCCCGTGTTATTTGCCACCCAATAAGTCATGGTCCAGCAGCGAGGGGACTCCCATGTCGTCTGATCAACCGGTAGCGATTATTTCTGCGGGAGGCTCAGGTATTGGTCTAGCGATTGCCCAGTCACTCCACGCGCTGGGTTACGGTCTATTTGTTCTTGATATTGACCCTCATCATGTCGCCGAGTTTCAGCGTGTTTATGGTGAGGGTAGCGCTACTGTGTGTGATGTCTCTGACCCCCAGAAGGTCGACAGCGCTTTTGGCGCATTTCGCGCTCGGCATCAGCGCCTCGATTTGCTGGTGAATAACGCGGGTATCGCCGGTCCACAAGGTGCCCTTGAAGATCTTGCGGTTGATGATTGGCAGCGGACGATCGATACCGACCTCAATAGTCTCTTTTATATGACGCGACATGCTATTCCTGTCATGAAGGCACAGCGCAGCGGCGTTATCATCAATATGTCCTCTAATGCGGGCCTGTCGGGTTGTCCATTGCGTTCGCCTTATGCCGCCTCTAAATGGGCTGCTATTGGTTTGGCTAAGACCTGGGCAATGGAATTGGGCCCTTGGAACATTCGGGTGAATGCTCTGTGCCCGGGGAGCGTATCGGGCCCTAGAATTGAAGGGGTTATTCATCGGGACGCCGAGGCGAGGGGCCTGGCACCGGAGGATATTCGTCGGGTGTATCAGCGGCAGGGTTCGTTACGCCAGTTCACTGATCCCGAGGATATTGCAGCGATGGTGTGTTTTCTTGCGGGTCCCGGGGGTAAGCAGGTATCTGGTCAGGCGATAGCCATCGACGGCCATACAGAGTCATTAGCAAACTGGCTCGATCCTTGAGGGTTAAGCGTCACTGGGCATAGGGAAAAGTTCCATGCAGGCATTTTGGTTTGAGCAGTTTGGGCAGGCAGCAGCGGTATTAGAGCAGGGTGATCGGCCAATGCCGCAGCCCGCCGCGGGGGAAGTCTTGGTGCGTATGCACACCACGGCGGTCAACCCTTCCGACGTGAAGAAACGTGCGGGAGCATTTCCCGATTTGCTCGATACTGGGCCGGTGATTCCCCACAGCGATGGTGCTGGGGTCATTGAAGCTGTCGGTGATGGCGTATCCCCGGCCCGTGTGGGTGATCGGGTTTTTGTTTATCAGGCACAGCATGGTCGCTCAGGTGGTACTGCTGCACAGTGGGTCTGCATTGACAGTCACCGCGCACCGACCCTGCCAGACAGCGCTTCTTTTGAGGTTGGTGCCTGTATCGGTATTCCTATGATGACGGCCCACCGCTGCGTCACTGCAGACGGGCCTGTGACAGGACAGTGGCTGCTGGTGACGGGTGGTGCAGGTCGCGTTGGGTATTATGCCATTCAATGGGCTCGGTACTTTGGTGCTCGGGTTGTAGCCACAGCGGGGAACCCCAGTGATCGGGCGCTGTGTTTTGATTTGGGCGCTGAAGTTGTTGTCGATCATCACCAGCCGGGTTGGGGAGTGCAGCTTCGTGAGCAGCTTCAAGGCGAGCGGGTGCAACGGGTTGTTGATGTCGAGTTTGGCGCTAACCTTCCGGAGGTCATTGAGTGCATTGCTACCGGTGGTGTTATTGCCACCTATGCAAGTACGCGTGTGCCCGAACCGACACTGCCTTTTCGAACCCTCATGTTCATGGATCTCACGCTGCGGTTAGTTATTGTGTATGACATGCCTGAGACGGCAAAACAGCAGGCGATTGCCGATACTCAAGCAGCTCTGAGTGCCGATAAACTTAAACATCGGCTGAGCGCTGTACTGCCTTTTGAAGCGATGGTTCAAGCTCATGAGTGTATTGAGGCTGGAGGGACTGAGGGATGTGTTGTCGTCAAAGTACCCTAGGTCGTCGCGATAACCCGCTGTTGTGGTTCCAGCTGATTTGCCTTTGTCTGTTTCTTGCTGGCTGTGAGAAGACAGATAAGGGTGGGGAAGCCCCGGAGCCAAAACTAGGGATAACCCGTGCGTTACTGCCACAGGTTACATTGGCAGACACCGTGCTTATCGGAACTCGTGATGCGCAGGGAACCGCAGGCTTCTTGGGTATACCCTTCGCTAAGCCCCCCGTAGGGGAGGCCCGATGGCAGCGCCCGGTACCCTATGCTCTCGATGGTGGGAGGCTCGATGCGACACAATTCGCCCCGGCCTGCATGCAGTCAGGTAGCGGACTGAATTGGTATCACGGCATGATGCGGCGGGTAGGGGTAGATCCAGCGCTGATGGAAGGCCCCGAGTACTCGGAGGATTGTTTGTACCTCAACGTCTGGACTGATGTTGATGACGCGACGTTGCACAGCCAACGGTCTGATGATCTGCAGCTGCGCCCGGTTTTGATGTTTATTCACGGAGGTTCAAATACCGGGGGCTGGAGTTATGAACCCAACTATCATGGCGGGCCGCTGGCTAGAAAAGGTGCGGTAGTGGTGACCGTTGCCTACAGACTGGGTGTATTTGGGTGGATGAACCACCCCGAAATGACCACGAGAAACCTGGCGTTGCATGATCTATCTCTGGCCTTAGATTGGGTACATACCCACATTGCCAAGTTTGGCGGGGATCCTGAGCGGATTACCGTTTCCGGGGAATCTGCAGGCGCTGCTAACGCGCTACATCTGGCTTTGTCGCCACTGAGTGGGACTAAAATACATGGGGTTATTCATCAGAGTGGGGGTTGGCCTGCAGTCGGGGGTCCAACACCCAAAGAAACCCGATCTCGAGCCCAGCAACTGCAGCAAGTGCTGTTGGGTCCAGAAGGCTCCCTTGAAGGTTTACGGGACCTACCGGCGCAAAAACTTATGGACGTCACGGGCGATATTTATAGCGGCATGCGTTTCGGCGCTATTGAAGATACCGAAAGTTTGCCGCGCACCTTACAGCAGCGGGTTGCCGACGGTGACTTACCTCCTCTGAATATCATCATCGGGACCAATGCCAATGAGTCGTTGATGTATATCAAACCCGAAGCAACGGTTGCTTCATATCTGCAGGACCGTATCCCAGCTCACCGTTGGTCTGCAGTCGTTGCAGCTGCGGGGGATGGCCTCGATGAGCGCACCACTTTTGATCGATTGGGAACCGCGGTGACCTTTCTGTGTCCTTCATTGATGCTGGCAGATGCGATGGGTTCGGCGGGTGGTCGTGTTTTTGTTTACCGTTTTGATCGGGTTCGCCCCAACTTTGACAGCATTGGCGCCTACCACGGTGCGGAATTACCCTACGTTTTTGATCGGCACGATGCCTGGCTACCCACCGAGGCTGTTGATAACGGCCTCACGGAAATGATGGTGGGTTATTGGCATCGCTTTATTTCCCAAGGCGATCCCAACGGACCTGATCTGATGGTCTGGCCGCAGTGGCAGCCGACCGATCAAAAAGCCGTAATTTTTTCTGAAGACTCCAGTGTCATGCTGCATCCGGATTCTGAATTTTGCGCGGTGCTGTCAGACACATAGTCGTCTGCTGATGGGTTGGTCTCCGACTCGCTCGAGCGAGGATCTTGCTGTAAAGCAATAGGGGCCATGGCCGAGGTGGTGCCCACAAATTCGCTTTGTTCCTCGGTTGCGACTGCGGTCTTACCTCGCGGTTGTAGTGACGTAAAGACACCGAACAACAGGCTTGAGAGTCCTACTGCGATAAAGAGTGACTCGTTGCCAAACCAGCGAATCGCAAAACCGAAGAGCAAAGCGCCCGCTGAGGCTCCCAAGGCGTTTAGCAAAAGCGCGGAGGAGCCCAACATAACGAACTCATCGCGTTTAGAGTTATCGGCAGCCTTAGCCAGCGACACGGCGTATAGAGAATTACCCGCTGCGCCAAAGGCGGCGGAACACCAAAGTAACGTACTTTGCTCGACGGCTTGTGACAGTGCCAGTGCCGTTCCACAGCAGGCAATGCACAGAAATGTCAGCACATAGCGGCGGTCGATACGATCTGATGCTACGCCAATAGGGTACTGGGCCAGAGCGCCGCCAATGATATTGGCAGAAATGAACCAAGGCACAAAGCTTGGGTCGCTGGTGAGGTCAAGGACATAGACAGCCCCTAGCGACCAAAAGCTACCCATGATTAATCCTGACCCTAAGGCGCCGGCAAAGGCGGTGTGGGATCGACGATAAAGCTTGGAAAAACTGAAGCGCGTCGCGGGCACGGGGGCCGGCGCCGGAGAACGCGTCAGGCTGACGGGAATAATCGCCAGGCCAACCATGAGTGCAACTAAGATGAAAGGGTGCAGCGGATTGCTGTCGGTAAGATTCAATAGATACTGCCCCAGTGCCATAGAGGCCAGTACGATGACCGTATAAATCGATAGGACCCGCCCGTGTGCTTTAGGGTCGGTTTGCGCGGTAAGCCAGCTTTCGATCACGGTGTAGGCACCACACATTGCCGCGCCCAAGACAAACCTCACCACAATCCATAGCACCCCACCGTCAAATAAGCTCAGTACGAGGAAACTGCAGACGAATGTCGCCATGAGCGCGGTGAAACTACGAATGTAACCAACGTTGGCAATAATTCGAGGCGTCACGAGTGCGCCCGTGAGAAATCCGGCAAAGTATGCTGAGCCGCTTAGACCCACCAGCATTGTCGACATACCCAATTCCACCGCCCGCAGAGGTAGAAAGGTCATATGTAGACCGTGCCCCGCCAGCAAAAAAGCTGTGGTCAACAGTAAAGAGGATACGGAACGCAGGCTGCCCATGATTGCGACTTCGAAATGTTAAAAGGAGAGCAGCATTCTCGTCAGAATCACGTCTGGGACAAGCACGATTTTTGGTAAGTGTTGGCAGATTTTGCGGCGATTGGCGGCAACGGTTACCGCGGTAGGTCTCGGTGACCAAAAGGGGCTCTCAGATCACCGATCGACCCCTTGTTTTTAGGTGTTTTTACCACTTTCCCCGGGTTGTCCCTGACTGACGACGACGCTTTAGCCTGAACTAAGTTTTCAGGATTTAGGCGGTCACCTAAAGCTCAACGGATTTTATCGTTAGGGGGTGCCTGAAGCCCCCGCGAGTTCCTCAACCATCGACCGCCAAAAGATGAGAGATTGGCGTAGGCTGTTTTTGGGAACGCGCTCGTTTAGTCCGTGAGCAAAAGCGTCTTTAGGATTGATAAAAATACCCGTCAGGCTATAGCTGGGAATACCGGCTGCCCGAAAGAATGCACCGTCGGTGGTACCCGAACCCATTTGCGGAATGACCGGTATGCCGGGATAAATCGGCTCGAGACTTGCTTTAACGGCATCCATGACTTCGCTGTTAAAAGGAGAGGCGTCACTGGAAACCGGCATGCCGACAACGCTCCAATCAAGTTCGGGGTTCTCCGCGACTCGTTGCAGGGTACCCATAATATCGGCAACGGCATTGCCGGGAAAAATTCGGCAATTAATGGTGGCAGTCGCCGATTGAGGCAAGGCGTTTTCAGCGTGGCCGCCGTCCAGCATGGTGGGAATACAGGTTGTACCCAAGGTTCCCACGTATTCAGGCTTCTGACGCAGCACCTCGATGGCCTCTGCATTCGATGGATCAGCAACGAGTTGAGCCATGGCAGCCCCCACTTCCCCGCCCAGCAGCGGCGCGGTTCGCTCAAAGTAGGTCAGGGTGATTTCATTGGTCTCCACAGGGAAACGAAAACGTTGCAGCCGTTTCAGCGCATCGGTGAGATCAAAAATCGCATTATCTGACCTCGGTAAAGACGAATGGCCGCCGGGGTTACGGGCGGTGACGGCGAAGGTGGCATAAGTCTTTTCGGCAAATCCAACCTTGTATTGAATGGCCTCTCCTGCGTCGTTGAGAACGCCGCCGCCGCCGTCTACAACAAATGCAAACTCGGCATTAATCGCTTCACGGTAGTCTCGGGTTAGCTGTTGAACCGTCTCTTGAAAAGACTCTTCATCTCCGGTGAAGGCAATGACCAGATCACGGTTGGGAACGTAACCGTCTTCTTTAAGCCAAATAAATAGTGTGGTGAGTACCGAGACGTCAAATTTGTTGTCGACTACGCCACGGCCAAAGTAAAAGGTCTCGTCTTCTTGCAGCTCAAAGGGATTGCGCACCCAGTCATTGGGGTCGGCCGGTACCACATCCATATGGGACGAAAACAGAATGGGTTGGCGATTGCTGCTGCCGTCCCCGGGGTAGCGCACGATGAGCGATGCGGTGCCCTTGTAGGGCACTATCGTGACGTCTTCGGGATTAAAGCCAGCGGTTAGAAACTGTTTGCGTAAAAATTCGGCATAGGCTGGAACTTGACCCAAACCGTGGACCGTTTCTCGGGCAATACTGTCGCGCAATAAATCTTCCACCATGGTCTCGTAACGCGGGGGCGCGGGTTCTTGCGCCGGCAACTGCATGCTCATGAATAGCAGGCATAGGGTGCCAAGTTTGGTGAGGCATTGCGTGTGAAACATAAATCGTCCTTAACAATGGGGGTAATGGAGCTAGCTAATGCCCCTTAGTATCCCGCGCACGGTCCACCAAAGCACCTGCTTTTTACCCAGATCACATAGTCACGCTTGGGTATCAGCTTTTTTTGGGGGGTAAAGAATTTCAGTCGATGCCCGAAAAGACGATAAAAACTTACTGGAAGGCGCTGATAAATGCTGACGTAGCGTACGGGATTGGAGTACCTTCTGGTCCGGACGGATTGCTGCATCAAGTTTGGACTCGTGGGTTAATGGGATCTTGAGTAGCGGTTGATTGTGGGCTGTAGCCGGTCGGGGGAAGGTCTTGCTCTATTGACGATAGACCGCGCTCGCCACTACTGTCCCGAATAACCCAAAGCCGAAAGCCCGAAGGCCAAAAGCCGAATGACTAAAAGCCGAATAACTAAAAGATAGAGATGAGTATTGCCATGGAGACGGGTATGACTCAAATGCACAATACTAATAACAGGGTTGATGTCCCCGATTTTTACGCTTACCCCGCAGCACCCTTGGCCGCGGTGGAGCATCATGGAGACTTTCTTCACCTAAGCTGGGATGACGGCCAGCGCCTGCATTGTCATCGATTTTGGCTGCGTGAAAATGCTTTGGGTCTGGGCGGTATTGATCCTGCAACCCGTGAAGGTCTGTTGGACCCGGCAGACCTTACCGATGCCATGACGATGGGCCTTGCTGATGTTACCGATGCCGGTGATCTCTCTATTCTTTGGCAACCTGAGGCACAGCGCTGTGTTTACCATGCTGGATGGCTGCGCCATATTGCCGATGGCCAGCACCTACCTGAAAGCTGGTTACCCAAACCAGAGGCCTGGGATGCAAAAATTCTGCCCCAGCCACCGCGTAGACAGGCCTCTGGAGCTCTAGAAAGTGATGCAGAGCTTTGTGAGGTCCTGAACGATTTAATTCGCTATGGCGTGTGCGTGCTTGAGAACGCACCGAGTGAGGAAGGGTTTCTCAATAAGCTTGCCGCCAGAATTGGACCGGTTCGGGACAGTAACTTCGGCGCGTTATGGGATGTCATCGCAGACATTAGTTTAGCGGGTGATGCTAAAACGAATACCACGGCGAATACGGGGCTGCGTCTGGGGCCTCATACCGACCTGCCCACTCGAGAAATTCCCCCCGGTTACCAGTTTCTTCATTGTCTGGTTAACGAGGCCGATGGCGGCGAGTCAACACTGACAGATGGTGCTGCCCTGGTTCAGGAGTTGCAGACCTACCATGCGGCTGATTACGAATTACTCTCCACCCGGCGCTGGGTCTTTTTCAATCGGGGGCCCGGTATTGATCATCGGTGGTCAGCGCCGATTATTGATACTTCTGGGGTGCATGCGTTTCCTACCTTGCGGGCTTTTTATCCGGTTCGTGCCTTTCCAGATATGCCCGAATGCGATATTGCAGAAGCCTATGAGGCCCTGCGGCGCTTTCACAAGCTCGCCGACGATCCGCGTTTTGAGCTGACCTTCCGACTGGGAGCGGGGGATATTATGTGTTTCGATAATCGCCGCGTGATGCACGGTCGCAAAGGTTTCTCAGGATCTGGCAAACGGCACTTGCAGGGTGTTTATATTGATCGCGATGAAATTCTGTCTCGGGCCCGGGCTTTGAACCGCAGTCATGGACCTGAAGTTAACGGTGCAGGCCGTTAAGCAATAGCAACAAGCGGCGCGCGAGATTGCGCTGACGCATTTTATTCACCTACAAAAGCGAATTTAATTATGCCATTGGCCATGCGAAAAAAAGTATTTATTACGGCGGCCCTCACGGGGTCTGGCAGTACTCAGGATCGAAGCGATAAGGTGCCGCGCAGTCCTCAGCAAATTGCCGAGTCGGCAATTGACGCCGCTCGCGCTGGTGCTGCGGTCGTTCATTGTCACGTTCGTGATCCCGACACTGGCGTCCCTTCACGAGATGTTCACCTCTACCGAGAAGTTGTGGAGCGTATTCGGGCTTCGGAGGTTGATGTTGTTGTGAATCTGACTGCAGGGATGGGTGGTGACTTAGTGTTTGGTCCCACCGATGCGCCTTTACCCCTTAAACCCGAAGGAACCGATATGGTTTCTGCCGCTGAGCGGGTAGCGCATTTGGAAGCGTGTTTGCCGGAAATTGCCACCCTCGATTGCGGGACCATGAACTTTGCTGAAGCCGACTATGTCATGACCAATACTCCGGGCATGCTTCGGGATATGGCGCAGCGCATGACAGATTTAGGCATCCAAATTGAAATAGAAGCTTTTGATACGGGACACCTGTGGTTTGCCAAGGAGCTGGTGAAAGAGGGCATTATTCCAGCGCCGGTTATGGTGCAGCTGTGTATGGGTGTGCCCTGGGGTGCCCCCGACGACCTCAATACCTTTATGGCCATGGTCAATAATGTCCCCGGTGATTGGGTGCATTCGGCCTTTTCGATCGGGCGCCATCAAATGGCCTATGTGGCGGCGGCCGTGCTCTCAGGCGGCAATGTTCGAGTCGGACTCGAAGATAATCTATGGCTTGCTAAAGGACGACTCGCCACCAACGCCGAGTTGGTAGAACGTGCTGCCACGATCATCCGAGCTATGGGCATTGAGATCATGACCCCCGCTGAAGTGCGTCAAGAATTGAACCTGACACAGCGAGCGTTACCCTAATGCCGGTTGCAGCGATTATTGGCGGCGGTGTTATTGGTTCGGGCTGGGCCGCTCGGTTTTTGCTCAACGGTTGGGATGTCCGATTTTATGATCCCGCGCCCGCCGCTGATGAAGCCCTGGTGAGAACCTTGGAAAAGGCCCGGCGCTGGGTTCCCGAGATCTACGATGGTTTACCGCCCGAAGGGCAACTCGAGACCTTTACGACCCTAGAAGCAGCGGTAACCGGAGTTGATTGGATACAGGAGTCGACCCCCGAGCGATTACCTCTGAAACACCAGGTGCTCGCCGCTGTGCAGGCAGTCTGTCCTGAGTCGGCAGTGATTGGCTCATCGACCTCGGGTTTTATGCCTTCAGAACTTCAGGCTGAGTCACAGCGACCCGAACAGATACTGGTGACCCATCCTTACAACCCGGTTTACCTGTTGCCCATCGTGGAATGTGTGCCATCCCCGGCAACTTCGCCGTCAATACAAGCTAAGGCAATGGCAATCCTAGAGCAGGTTGGTATGAAGCCGGTAGCGGTGGGGGCTGAGGTCCCCGCCCATATTGGCGACCGTTTGATGGAGGCGCTGTGGCGCGAGGCGCTATGGCTGATCAAGGATGGCGTCGCCACGACCGAACAAATTGATGACATTATGACCCACGGATTTGGTTTGCGCTGGGCACAAAAGGGGCTCTTTGAAACTTATCGTGTGGCTGGAGGTGAAGCGGGGATGCAGCATTTTCTCGAGCAATTTGGACCTTGTCTCTCTTGGCCATGGACCAAGTTAATGGATGTTCCCGATCTTGATGATGCCCTGATAGGACGCATTGTCGAGCAGTCTGATGCACAGGCGGGGGGACGCTCGGTGAGTACTTTAGAAGCCGAGCGCGATGCCAATTTGGTGGCTTTGCTCAAAGTGTTAAGAGAGCAAGACACGGCGGCAGGGGCCTTTCTTAATCGAGTCGGATCCAAGCCGTAAAAACATTTTGGTCGTCTCTGCACGCAGGCTAGTAGTGGGGGCAAGTGCGCCCCGGGGCTTGTTTGCCGGGCAATGTCCTAAAACCCAGCGCTAGTCCGTGAGGGTGCCCAAATCAAAATGCTGGTTACTGGGTTGGGTGTCGGGCCAGTTGGTGCGCCATACCTCTCGGGATACCGCACCCACCGGGACTGCCGTACGATCGAAATCCTTTTGCGGGGGTATCAGTGGTGTCACTGTGACATCGTGTCGAGGCACTGTGAAAAAGGGAAAACTGTAGCGCTCTTGTCCCGACTGATTCACCACTTTATGGGGTGTTGATACGAAATAACCGCCAGACCACAGCTCGAGTAAGTCGCCAATGTTCACCACAAGAATATCTTCCCCAGCGACCACTTCAAGCCACTCATCTTGACCTCTGGGGCGCAGCCAAAGCCCCCCCACCGGATCGGGAAACAACAGGGTTAAGGCATCGGTGTCTTTATGGGGGTGAATACCATAGCCGGCTTCTTCCGGTGGTTTAGCCGGCATAGAGGGATAGTGCAGCAGCGTCATATTGGTTAACGGCGATTTAAACAGTGATAAAAAACCCTGCGCGTTCACACCCATGATTTGCGCCAGCAAACGCAGTAGTCGATGGCTAACTCGATCGCATTCCTGCCAATAATTCAGAATAGTATTTTTGAAATGCGCGGGTTCCTGTGGCCAGCGATTGGGTCCGTATAAATCACACTGCGCAACAATCGAGTCGGTTTCTGAAACTTCATAATGCAGCTTATAACCCTCGTAGTGATCGGTTAGCGTGTTGTCACTGTTGGCGGAAAAGAAGCCTAGGGGAATATAGCCGCGGTAATTATCAGGGGTTATCGACTCCATTAATTTATCGGCTTCAGGGCGCTCAAAGTACGTCTTTAGCAGCTGCCGCATTTCCGCTACTTGCTGCGATGCAATGCCATGGCCGCTAATTAAGGCAAAACCAATTGAGGTAAAAGCTGATTCCAAGGCGGGTTTAACCTCTTGGTCGCTGGCGCGTAGATCAATCACGGGAAGGTGGGTGTTGTTCATGATTTTCTTCTCGGGTTCTTTGCCCGCCAGCGCCCAACCCTGTTGCGATGGGTTGCCATAGTTTAATGTGTTCTACCGCGGCAAAACGTTGTTGTGTACCCTATGTTATCTGGGGGCTTTCGCGGTCTCCAGTGCTGGCCCCATAATCAGGACTTCAATGGGGAGTGCTTTATGAACATATTGAATGCCCAATGCACCGAAAAGCCTCAGTATGCTGATCACACCGGCGGTGTCGAGCACCCTAGCGCTAGTGACCAAAGCGAATATGCGGGAGGTGTTAGTTGTCCTTCAGAGTTGCAGTTCAAAATCCCCTCGGGGCTTATGGCAATCTGCCTGCCTGTCTTTATAGGGGTCCTGAGTTGGTTGTTAATACCCCAGGCTCAGGCCGATAACGTGGGGTCGCGTCACAAGGCCATTTTTATGATTCTCGACGGTATTCCCGCCGATGTTATCGAGCGGGTGGCCACGCCTAATTTAGACGCAATTGCTGCTATCGGCGGTTATCATCGTGCAGAAGTGGGTGGTCCTATCGGTGGCCCGGCAGAAACCCCAACTGTGTCTGCACCGGGCTATATGAGTTTGGTGACGGGAACCTGGGCGAACAAACATAATGTCTATGACAATACCCAACTGGCCCCCAACTATGACTATTGGAATCTGTTCCGTTTAGCGAAAGCTGCTGAGCCTCCGTTAAAGACAGGGATTTTTTCAACGTGGACAGATAACCGAACCGTGTTACTGGGCGCGGGGATGGCAAGTGCAGGGAATCTAACGATCGATTTTGTAGCCGATGGCTTTGAGACAGACGCCACGGGGTTTCCCCACGAGGCCGACGACCGCCAGATACAGTCGATTGATCGCCATGTCGCTGAGGAAGCCGCTCGTACCGTTACATTGGAAGGGCCAGATTTATCCTGGGTTTACCTACAATACACCGATGACGTGGCCCATGCTCACGGCGACAGTGCTGCCTTTGATACAGCCGTTGAGGTGATGGACCAGTTGGTCGGTACCGTTTGGACGGCGGTTCAGACCCGGGCCGCAGCCCAGGACGAGGACTGGTTGATCTTGGTCACCACTGACCATGGTCGTGATAGTGAGACGGGGCGGGATCATGGGGGCCAGAGCGATCGGGAGCGCATCACCTGGATTACGACGAACAGTGAGCGTTTGAATTCGCGCTTTCATGGGCAACCCACTATTGTTGATATCTTTCCTTCAATTGCGAGCCACCTGGGTATCCCAATTCCTTTGCCGGTCGCTGAGTCACTCGATGGCCGCTCGTTTATTGATTAATCGCATTGTGTATTAAGCTGGCGACCCATCAGGAGTTGCAGCGGTGGTCAAAGAACTCGCCGCCGAGGCGGGTGGTGATCAGCGGATAGCGCTGAATCATGCCGGGCTCGCCTGAGGCCAATAATAAAATGATACGGGTTGCCAACGTGGAGTTTGCGCCCTGGTAACCCAGAGACGGAGCACGACAGCATTGACCGAGTTTGACTACATCATCGTGGGCGCTGGCTCAGCGGGCTGTGTATTAGCCAATCGTCTGACTGAAGATGGTCAGCACTCGGTGTTGCTGATCGAGGCGGGAAAGGATGATCGAAGTCTTTTCATCCGTATGCCCACTGCACTGTCCATTCCTATGAATACCCCACGCTTTAATTGGGGTTATTGGGGCGAGCCAGAGCCCGGCCTAGACGGTCGTAAGATGGACTGTGCTCGGGGCAAGGTGTTGGGTGGATCTTCAGCCATTAACGGCATGGTTTACGTGCGAGGTCATGCCAAAGACTTCGACAGCTGGGTAGAGCGGGGCGCTGATGGTTGGAGTTACGCCGATTGTTTGCCCTATTTTCGTCGCGCTGAACGCTGGATGTCAGGGGCTGACGCCTATCGCGGTGGTGACGGTCCGCTTGATACCTGCAATGGCAATCGCATGCGCAACCCCTTATATCAGGCCTTCGTCGATGCCGGCTGCGATGCCGGCTATGGCAGCACGACCGACTACAACGGTTTTCGTCAGGAAGGTTTTGGCCCTATGCACATGACGGTTCGTCATGGTGAGCGCTGTTCAACCGATCTGGCTTACCTTAAACCCGCGCGCAAGCGGCCAAACCTAACGCTGGTGACGTGTGCTGAGGTTGAGCGCGTGGTGGTGTCAGGTAGTCGCGTAACCGGTGTGCAGTATCGTCGTAAGGGCCAGTCAGCTACCGTGTCGGCTCGACGTGAAGTTCTCGTCAGTGCCGGTTCCGTGGGGTCGCCGCTGCTGCTACAGCGCTCAGGCATTGGTCCCGCGGCGGTGCTTAAGGCTGCCGGTGTCGAGGTGCTTCATGACTTGCCCGGAGTCGGAGAAAATTTACAGGACCATTTGGAGGTCTATTTTCAGTATCGCTGCCGACAGCCGATTACCGTAAATGGTCATCTCGACTGGTTCTCTAAGTTGCGTATTGGTGTGCGCTGGATACTGACAAAGTCGGGTCTCGGTGCCACCAATCATTTTGAATCTTGCGGATTCATTCGCTCTAAAGCCGGTTTGTCTGCCCCCGATATTCAATACCATTTTATGCCTGCCGCGATTCGCTACGATGGGCGAGCGGCCTTCGATGGCCACGGTTTTCAAGTTCATGTAGGTCCCAATAAACCCGAGAGCCGAGGTCATGTGCGAATTACCGGGCCTGCCCCCGACGATGCTCCCGAGATTTTATTTAATTATCTGGCGACCGAGCAGGACCGGCAGGATTGGCGCAACTGTTTGCGCCTGACGCGAGAAATACTGCAGCAGCCCGCCCTCGACGCATACCGTGCCGAGGAGATTCAGCCGGCTATTGATTTGGCCGATGACGCTGCCGTCGATGCCTGGGTGCGAGAAAACGTAGAGACGGCATATCATCCGTCGTGCTCCTGTCGAATGGGCGCAATCAACGATGCCTTAGCCGTGGTCGACCCCCAGTGCCGGGTGCGTGGTCTGCAGGGGTTACGAGTTGTCGACTCATCAATTTTTCCGCTCATCCCCAACGGCAACCTCAACGCGCCGACCATCATGGTGGCAGAGCGTGCCGCCGATCTAATTTTGGGCAAGACGCCTGAGCGTCAGGAGGTCCCGGTTTGGGCGCCGCCAGATTGGCAGACTCAGCAGCGCACCGGGCAGCCTCTGCGTCCTATTACCGTTGGGCCCCCTCCCAGTCTTTGATTGAGGTCTTTGATAATGAATTTTATTCTTTCGACAGCGATTGTGGTCACCACGCTGACCTCGTTGTTTTTAGTGATTCGCTATCGCAACACCCCAATTCAGGGCAGCGTGCCGGTGCCCCTAATCACTTTTCTGGCGATTCTCTTCACCTCAGGTCTCGACGTTGGCCTGATTATGTTTCCCTTGGTTGATTTTCAGTCTTTTGCCAGCGAGCCGGACTACGCCTTTGCCAACCCGCTGGCCCTTGAATTTGGCTTCTGGGGTTTTTTGGTTTGGGGCTTTTATTTTTTGACGACTTTTTACTTTTGCGTGATCGAACCCAAACTTAAATTGTTCGAGATCCCGGCGATTAAGCTGGCCAACAACGTTTCTATTATTGGAACCTGTGCCTTTACGGGTTATCTATTCCTTCATTACCTACCCGATTACGTTAAGGGTATTTCAGATATTTGGCGCTTTAGTGGAGTCGCCTTGGTGGTGCTGCTGGCGGTGCTGTCCAGTACACACCTACGCTTTGTGAAGGCCCTCAGTCTGGGATCGACAGGGTTATTTTTCCTGCTCATTTTGGGCGCCTTCCTGGCTTCAGATATGGGTATTGCCGGCTTGGGTAACGCTTTAGCAGGTCTGGGAGATTATTTTGGTCAGATTCACCGCTTTGTTTTGCCGCTCAATGACTACCACGCGTTTTATCTGTTTTGGTGGTTTGCCTGGAGCATCATGATCGGTCAGTTTGTCTCTCGTTTTGTGGGCGGGCTAACGGCTTGGCAGCTTTTATTGGCGCTGCTGGTCGTGCCGTCAATTCCAATTGCCCTTTGGTTTGCCGTGCTCTATGGATACTTCAGCCGAAGCATCGATGTCACGGGTGGGCTGGGCTGGGCCATGATTGCGGTGGGTGTTTTATTTGTCGTGAACTCTTTAGATTCACTGACGCGCCTTTACACCCAGAATATTGGACTGACGGTAGAGCGTTTGGGTACCGGCCGCTACGTAGCTATCAACTGGTTGATTCTTTTTGTGCTGGTGCTGTCCTTTCAATTTACACCCTTTAAGATCGAATGGGTGGGACTGCTTGTGATCGCTATTTACGCGGCGGTCTATGCTCTTGTCTATCGGCATCGGGCGCTCTTGCAGGGTTAGCTATTTTGACGCGCCGCCCAATTGGGTTAGGGCTTGATAGGTAGCTACCTTTAAGTCAAAGCGCAACGCATCGCCATAGGGTGCGCCCATCACCTGGGTCATGAGAATCACGATGAGATCTTCTTCCGGATCTATCCAGAATTTTGTGTTGGCCGCGCCACCCCAGGAGTAGGCCCCCTTGGAAGAGATTACCCCGGTCTGTGCGGGGTCGGTAATGACGCCAAAACCCAACCCCGCGGACTGTCCGGGATAAAGATGGGAATCAGGGAACTCACTGGCGCCGTTGTTGCGAACCCTCGGGGTGAGCTGATCTGTCGTCATAAACTGTACGGTCTTAGGGCCTAAGATTCGCACGCCGTTGAAGTGGCCACCACGACGCAGCATTTCGCAAAAAATCCAGTAGTCTCTGGCGGTAGACACCAAGCCACCGCCACCCGAAAAAACCGTGACCCCGATAAAGGGTTGTGCCATTGCTTTGGGTATTGGGGCGATGGTGCCCCGTTGCGCATCCCAATAGTGATTGGTGGCAAAGCGGTCCACCTTATCGGCTGGCACGTTGAAGAAGGTATCGGTCATGCCCAAGGGCGTAAAAATGCGCGTTTGAAAAAAGGTCTCGAGGCTCATGCCTGACAAACGCTCTACCAGCACCCCCAGAACATCGGTGGCCACGCTGTAGTGATAACGGCTGCCGGGTTCAAAGCGTAGGGGGAGGCCGGCCAAACGTTCAATAAAGTCATCACTGCTATTACTGTTGATCAGGTCGGCTTTTTCATAGGCTTGATCGACTGGGTCATCAGGGTGCCAGCCATACGAGAGCCCGGCTGTATGGGTCATCAGCTGCCCTATCGTCATGGACCGTTCGGGTGCGACCAACTCACCATCACGTAGCAGCTGCACGGTTTCGAATTCTGGTAGGTAGCGGTCAATCGGGTCACCCAGGTGAAAGGCGCCCTCCTCGTAGAGCATCATGGCCGCCACCGTGGTGATAGGTTTGGTCATGGAGTAAATGCGAAATAGTGTATCGACATCGAGTGGTCGGGGGTCATCACTGCCAAAGTTGCCCTGAGCGGAAAAATGCACCAATTGACCGTGTCGAGCCACTAGGGTCACCGCACCAGAGATTCTTCCTGCGTCGATATCGCGCTGCACAAAGGCATTAATTTTTTGCAGCCGTTCCGGGGCAAAGCCGGCGCGCTCAATGGTCTCGGATGAAATCTCCCCCTGAGCCGTGGCGTACAGAAAAAGCACACACATAACCGTACTGATCTTAAAGAGACGTCGTTTCATTATATTTTCCGATGTTATATTTTTTGATGCCGATGCCGATGCCGATGCCGATGCCGATGCCGATGCCGATGCGCCCAAAGTTTAGGTAG
>Ga0257126_1000856_pt1 | contig 23321 bp, 16 predicted proteins | sample SI060_120mmetaG_FD_190151 | JGI IMG/M metagenome (GOLD analysis project Ga0257126, IMG submission 190151) | Marine microbial communities from Saanich Inlet, British Columbia, Canada - SI060_120m | ecosystem: Environmental > Aquatic > Marine > Inlet | place: Canada: British Columbia | collected... | reverse complement strand
TTTATCAAAATTTTAGCTATATCTACTACTGAGTATTCCATATTTTCATCACATCCTATATTATATATTTCTCCAATAGAACCTTTTTCTAGTATTTTAATAAATGCATTTGCTGTATCATCAACATACATAAACGCACGAACACAACTGCCATTTCCTTGTATTGTAACTTTTTCATCGTTTTGTAAATGTTTTATAAATTTAGGAATTAATTTTTCTGGATATTGATTAGGTCCATATACATTATTTCCACGAGTAATAATTATTGGCATTTTAAATGAATGATTATAAGATTGTGCAATTAATTCAGCAGATGCTTTTGTTGCAGCATATGGATTAGTAGGACATAATATAGAATGTTCTGTTTTACTATTTTCATTTATATCTAACATTGATTCACCATAAACTTCATCTGTAGAAACATGAATAAATAATTTTAATTTATTATACAATCTACACACTTCTAATAAAGTATGTGTGCCTATAATATTATCTTGAGAGTATTTTAGTGAATCATCAAATGAATTTTGAACATGAGATTGTGCTGCAAAATGAACAACGTGAGTCGGATTATATGAACTTACTACATGATTTACTAAATCAAAACTACATAAATTTCCTTTTATTAATTTATAATTATTTGATTTTCTGTGAACTTCTTTTATATTTTCTATTTTTGCACAATAATACATTGCATCTATATTTATTATTTTTATTTTATCATATACATCCATAATTTTATTTATAAAATTTGATCCAATAAATCCACAACCACCTGTAACTAATAATATGGTATTTTCAGTATTTTTAAAATTACTATTATCGATTACTTTTTTGGGTAAATTATAATTTTTATATTCTAATAACATATCTCGAATGCTAGTTTTAATATCTTTTACTTCAGGGCATAAAGATTCTAATTTAGTTGTATCTAAATAATTGTTTGATCTATCAGCTGCTAAAATTTTTGATTGTTCTAATTGTGTAAAATTTTTCCAAGTAAAATTTGGATCTACAATTTTACGATACATTTCTAATATCTCATTATGACTAATTAATCCAGGGTTTGTTAAATTTAATGTACCTGTTAAATTTTGTTTAGCAAGTTTTAAAGCCATTGGCAATAATTCTGGTAAAACTGTCATTGAATTAGGAATACTACATATTTTTTCATATGTTGTTATTTTTGTTATAAAATTTCTGGAGTTTGGTATTCCTGTAATAGGCATTCTTATTCTTAAATTTAAAACATTATCAAATAAACTCATCATTTTATCAGTAAATCCTTTTACTACTGAATAACCAGAACCAAAAAAATTAGGTTCTGAATCTTCTTTAAAACCATTTATTTCTTTACCGAATGGATGATTTTCATCAAATTTAAAAATACAACCAGTTCCTAAATAAGTTAAATGAATATTATTAGATTCGCATAATTTTGCTAAAGTTATAGGAGAAAATAAATTATCTCTTATATTATCTACTAACTTACCAGGTTGTTCTAAATAATCAATAGTTGTATAAACTTTATCATCAATCTTTCCATGAGTTCGTCCAATAAAACAAAATACATGAGTAGGTTTTATTTTTTTTAATTCTTCTGTAACTCCATCTATATCATTTAAACGAGATACACCTACATTATAATCTAAATCTTTTAATAAATTTATAAATTGTTGTCCAATCCAACCTTTGCTTCCATAAATCAATAACTTCATACTATAAACTAAAAAAGTTAATATTAATATAAAAAATACGTATTTATATATCATATCCTGACATTTCTTTAATATAATCTTTCCAATAATCAACAGTTAATTTATAAACTACTTTATTTCTTTCTGTTTTATCATAAAAATATTTTTTTAAATTTTCTCTCCATAATTTTAATTTATCTATAGATATCTCATTTTTAGTCCAATCATTTATTATAACAACTGGTAAGTCTTTATATAATAATTCACAATTAATAAAACGTTTTATGATAGGTATAGTTCCACAATATATAGCTGAAAAAACTTTAGGATTGGGTTCTAATCCGCCCCCATGAGCACAATAAATAAAAGAATATTTTTGTATTTCATTAAAAAAATTTTGTTTTATATTACCCCAATCAGAAAACGAAGACCAATCTGATTCTGCTAATTTTTTTATGGTTTTTCTATCATTCCATTGATTGCCTCCTCTAATTCTACAACAACCTTTAATTTTTAAAGGTTTATTTAATATATCTAAATTTACTTTTAAATTTAATAAATCATCTATGTTAGAATGTTTATGTTCACTAGGATTAAAACCAACTGGAAATGGTGATATTTTATTTGTTTTTTTTATATCTAAATGTGTTGCAAAAATATGATCGATTCTTATATCATTTTGTAAAATATCATATTGTTTTGTAAAATGAAACTTATATCTACTATCTATTTGTTTTGGAAATGTAGCATCTTCATCTCCTATTATTAATATAAATTTATGATTGATTGGTATTGTATTTAAAATTTTACTAATAAAAAAATCTATTTCTGTTATTTTTAAAAATATAGATTTAGGCAATCTATATTTATTTATATATAAATTTTTAGATCTTCTTGTACCAATACACCAATCACATTGACTATGAAACGTTTGTTCACATACATTATTCCAACCCACATTTGATATTAATTTAAATTTATTTTTATTAATATTATGTAATTTTACATTATTTATACTAAAAATAGTATTTTCATTGCTTAATAATTCTATACATTTATTTATTACATTATATGTTTGTTTTCCATTGCCATATATAGATTTAATAATTGATTTTATATCTGATAAATAAATATATTCATTTTCATGATAACATTTATTTACTAAATTATCATTTAAATTTATATATTCTAAATTAAATTTTTTATGTTTTCCAAAACAAGGGTCTCCAAAAAATTTATTTAAATCAAATATACATAAATAAGTATTTAATGTTTTTTCATTTAACATATTTTTTAAATTATTTAATACATTATTCCAAAATTTACCATTTCCATATTTTGCTAATGTTATTTTTTTTATATCGTTTAATATTATAAATTCATTTTCTTGATACATAACTGTATTTGTTATATCATTTACATTTATATATTCTAAAAATAAATATTTTTGTTTATTTAATAGTGGATCATCAAATAATGTATTATATTTTTCTTTAATAATTAAATTCATTAATAACTTATAGATAATTATTTATATAAAATAACAATTATTTATATTTGTTTTTTAGTTCATAATCATTTATATCACTAGATGCACTATCATATATATTAAAATAATTTATATCTCTAAAATTATCATATTTAGAATTGTTAACATCACCTCTAGTTGTTTTTACCTTTGTATACCAATCCAATGATTGAATAGCATAATGATTTAAATGAAGACAAGAATTATTAAGTATATCTTCATCGATTTCTGTAAAGTCTTTATTTTCATGAATTTCATTATTACTACTTTTAGTATTACTTGTTATGTAATTATTATTACTAGTCTGATGATGATGAATATGAAATCTTTGTAATAATTCAGTATTTACAATACATTTAGAATTAGAGTATTTAATATTATCTTTAAATATACAACATACTGTTTGGTTATTTGGTTTATCGTAATTTAATCTTTTAGTAAAATTTTCTACTACTTTTTTAGGTTGTTTTTTATTTAAAGTATTAAAACCAGAAGAACCAAACATTTTCCAAGGTATAAAAATTTGAGAAATATCTTTATCATTAAATGTTTTTAAATAGTCAATAATAGTATTATAACCATTTCTAGAATAAATAAATTCATCAAAATCACATACTAAAACCCATTTATATTTTTTACATTTTTCTAAAAAATGATAATTATAATGTTCAGCTTGTTTTGCTTTTGCAGAATCAATAGCTAAAGTTATATTATCATATTTATCTAATATTGTATTATAATTATCATTACTTCCATTGTCTATTAAAAAGAAATGATTGACTCCTTCTTTTATATAATGATCAATCCATTCTTTCATTATATGAGATTCATTTTTAAAAATAGAAACAATACATAATAAATTATTTTTATTGTAAGAAATTAATTTTTCGTTTTCATTTATTATTTTAATTTTATGGTTTTGATTATTATCTAATGTATAAGTTACTATTAATTTTTTTTCTATATTAGGACAAGGATCTCCAAATAAATCATTATTTACTATTATATTTAAACTATTATTTATTAATTGTTTTTTTAAAATATTTGTTACATTTACCCAATTTTGTTCAGAACCATAAAAGGAATTTATAATTTTCATATGTATAATAGTATATTATATTATATATAATATAATATTAACGTAAAAATCGTTATATAACTATAATAATTATATTTAAGTTATTAATGAATTTAATTATTAAAGAAAAATATAATACATTATTTGATGATCCAATAAAAAATAAACAAAAATATTTATTTTTAGAATATATAAACGTAAATGATATAAAATTTATAAAAATTTATCAAGAAAATGAATTTATAATATTAAACGATATAAAAAAAATAACATTAGCAAAATATGGAATAGAATATAGTTGGAATAATATATTAAATAAATTAATAAATAAATTAAGTAAAGAAAAAATATCTACAAATAAAATTATTAAAGAAAAAATATCTACAAATAAAATTATTAAACAAAAAACATCTATAAATGAAGGATATTATTTAACTATAAATGAAAAATATAATAAACTATTTGGCGACCCTTGTCGTTATATAAAAAAAAAATTAATAATAAACTATGTAGATAATAATGATAAATTTATAAAAAAAATTTATAATGAAGATGAATATATTTATTTAAAAAATATAAAATCTATAACAAATGTAACATATGGGAGTGATACTAATTATATAAATTTAAAATCAAAATTTGATAATTTATTATCAACTACAAATATTGTAAAAATTCATAATTATGATTTTACCGAAATAAATATAGATAAATTATCAAATTTATATAATGGAGATTTTTGGAAAGATTATAGACTGGGTGATTGTATCAGAGGTAGAGGTGGATCTCTTCCAAAAAAAATAATATTTAATAATAATAATTATAAAAATACAATATCTTATTATTATTTAAAAAATAAAACTTGTAATTATGATCTAATAACGTTATATGATATTTTTACTTGTTGTTCTAATTATAAAAAACCTAATGATAACGTTATAGTTATGCACGTTAGAGTAGGAGATAGTCTTGATATTACACATAATGGTCATGGTGCTAAAAAACGAAGACCCGGATTAAGACCAATGGATTTAAACAAAATAAAACTTTTATTAGAAAACGATAAATATAAACATTTAAATGAAATCCATGTATTATTTGGAGCACATAAAAAAAGTAAATGTTATAAAAATAGTATAAATTATTTAAAAGAAGTTAAAAATAAATTTACTCATTATAAATTAAAATTCATAATGAGTAAAAATCCTGATTTTGATTTTTATTATATGTGTCATTCTAAATATTTTATTCAAGGAGGAGGGGGGTTTTCTCAAACAGCATCAACATATATTACAGCATTAGGTAATACAGTAATAAATTATAATATGATGTCAGAAAGTGGCGATCAATATGGAGATGGAACTGATCATAATAAATCTGAAGAAGATATAATAGAGTTAAAAAAAAAATGGAACAAATTTGTTGATAATTTTAAAAAATATATAAATAAAATGCATAATAAATTACATATATTTGATTACAATATTATAATAAATAAAATATTAAATATATACAATAATAATTATAATGAAAATATAGATTCGTTAGAAAATTTGCACAAATTATTAGAAAATAAAAAAGTATCTAATGATACAAAAAAATATTATAAAACTATACCTATATTTGGAAAAAATGATCGTATTTCTGAATTTATTCGTTTATTTTACAAACGATACGATGAAAATGATGACTTAAATAAATTATATATAGATTTATTAAATAAAATAAAAAAAGATGTATTTCCAAATGAAGAATATTTAATATGTCAAAAAACACCTAATATAAGAATACACTTTCCCGACTGTACAAATATAGGTAAACTAGAAACAGATCCAAATAAAGATATTATAGGACTTCACAATGATAGTATGTTTAATCATCCAGAAAATGAAATAAATTTAATGATACCTTTAACAAATATGTATGATACAAATAGTTTGTTTATTCAAACCGATTTAGAAAAAGAAGATATAAATAGTTATAAACCATTAAAATTAAAACCAGGTGAAATAAGTTTTAATTATTTAAATAAATATAAACATTTTAATAAAATAAATAAAACAGGAAAAACTAGAGTTAGTTTTGATATAAGAGTTATTCCTTTTTCTAAATATAAAAATAGTGAAAAATTATCTGCTACAGGAAAAAATAAATTTACAATAGATGATTATTATATAAAAATTTAATTTATACTTTCTAAATAATCTGATATTAGTTCACCTCTTAATTCTTCATCCCTTCGTTTATCTTCTGCATCATCTATTATTTTTCCTATTTTATCAATATTTTCTGGTTCTTCTGGTTGTAATGCATCTTCACCTAAACGATTACTCATTAATTTAGAAAAATTTAATCGTTTTAATCTATTGTTTTTAGCTTTAGTTTCTGCCATTTGTAAATACCTTTGTTCTTCATCATTTAATCTAGTAAAATCATCACCAAACCATCTTTGTTGATAAAAAGGATTTACATCTACCCCATATTTAATTAATAATTCAATTATTTTTTTCTTTGTATATACATCTATATCTGTTTTCATTAAATAATTAATTATTGGTATATCATGGCGTTTAATATTTGGATTTGCTCCATGTTGTAATAAAAATTTAATCATATTTATATTTTTTGTTATAAATATAGCTGAATGTAATGCTGTCATTCGGTTTACATTATGTGAATTTATATCAGCACCTAATAATAATAATTGTCTTATTCTACGTTTATCATTTTTAACAACTGCTCTAATTAATTCAGTTGCTATCTGATGGCTATTTCTAATACCATAAGGTATTCTATCCATACCTTCTATTAATTTACCATCGCTTTCTAAATCTGAACCATTTCCACCTCGTTTGGCTCTACCCCATTTTTTTTTATTATGTTTTTTTTTTGTTTTTTTTCTTTTCGCAATTCTTCTTTTTTGTAGTTTATCTTCTGATTCATTACCATATAAAGCTTCTCTATATTCAGAATATGTTTCATCTGGATAATATCTATTTATTGAATCATTATCATAATAATGCTGATCCTCTAACATATTTTCACCAATCATATTAAATGTATCATAATCTAAATTTTTCATAATAGAATCCGTAATGTTTTTAGATAATCCAGTTTTACCTAATGATAATCTTTGTTTTGATAAATATGTTTTGTATTTATTTTTTTCATCATTAATATCTTGAATTATTTTATTTAATTGTTCAGATGCCCATATATCATTCGAATCTCGATTTGACATTATACCTCTATTTCTATACCATGCAGCATTATGCGAATAATCTGTTGGCCAATCATTGATTGCTCTAATTGGAGATGGGTGACCTGGTTCACTTTTATTCATATCTACACCATAATATAATAATACTTGTAAATAAGGTATAAAATACTCTGGTTCTTCATCGGGATTTCTTCCGATAATACTTGATAATATTAAAAAAATTATATCTGTAAATACACTAATACCTGAACCATTATCTATATTTGGATCTGCTCCATATTCTAATAATAATTCTAATTCTTCTGGTTTACCATATTCTATAACAATTTTTAAAGGACTTTCTAAACCAGATAAATCATTTGGATCAACTCCTTCTAGTAATAATTTTTCTAATTTATTAAAATCTCTATCATATATAGCTTGATTTAGTAAATCTGCCATTAATTTTATATATATATATATATATAGAATATTATTTTATAATTTATGTAAATGTTTTATATCCATTGTAATTATATGATTTTCAAATTTATTATATAATGTCTCTATTTGTTTTAATAAATTTTTATGATATAGTTTATGATTTTTGATTTTATCATCTACATTTATATGATTTTTAGGTTTATGTTTATTTCTGTAATCTAATATAGTTTCTTCATAAATTAAATGTGTATGTAGTTTATCCATTAACAACTCAAATATCATAAATATTTCTTTATGTTGATTTATAATATTAGAATTCATTAAATATAAAATATTAAATATATTAATTATATATGGATAAACTACAATTATCATATGATAGAAATGTGTATACAAAGAATCCGTATAATTTCGGAACGTCTCATTATTTTAGAGATTTATTTGGATATGATGATAAAGATTGGGTAAATCCAGTAAAACAAACATTAGAATATTACGATAGTTTATTAATAAAAAAAAATGGAAATTTATTTTTACCTAAAGGAACTTTATTATATCATGGTTCGTTAAATTATCCATTTCGCGAAGGATCTCAATCAATGAATGATCCTAATAAAATTACATTTTTTGGACTAGATGCTACAATATCTATATGGTATGTATTAGAATTAATAGAAATGTTAGCTATGAGAGATTTAAGAAATGTAAATATAGATGAGTTTTTTAATAGATATGGATATTTATACTTATTTGAATTAACTGATGATTTACCGATTCATAAAATATTAAAAAATTTATCACAAAGTCCTAAAGAACAAAGAATATGTGTTCGTAGAAATAATATATGTCTGCATCCACAAGTTAATTTTAGAGGTATGGATAGACCAGACTTATATGAATTATCGTCCGAAGTTACATTTTATTATAGTGATTTCAAAGACGATTTACGATTGGTAGATACTTATTTAGTAGATCCATTATTATTGTTTCAAAATAAAAACGATCCAGATTATGATCCAAGACTATCTGTTGTTAAAATAAATACATATCAACCAGAGTTTGATCAAAAAATATCTAAAAAAAAATATATAGAATATTATATGCAAGATCAAATGGGTGGAAAAATACCCAATAAATATATAAAAGGTTTATCTAAACGAGACAAAAAAAAACAATTACAAAATATTAGAACTGCTAAAAAAGCATATAAAAATAAAAAATATATTGATAGACCTAAACTAAAAAGTTATAAAAATAAAAAAAGCACTTGGACAGAGAAATTTAAACAAAAATATGGAGATATAACAAATATAAAAGATATATCTAAAAAAACCGGAATATCAGAAGGAGCACTTAGAACTGTATTAAAAAAAGGAAGAGGTGCTTATTATTCTAGTGGGTCTCGTCCAAATCAAACAACTGAAAGCTGGGGAAGAGCAAGAATGTATTCTTATATAATGGGCGGACCAACTAGAAAATATGACAAAGAAATTACAAAAAAATACAATGTTAAATTTTCACAAAGTGGTGGATCTAAACCATACAAAGTAGTAATAAAACCATCTACAAATTCAGAAAAGAAAAAAATGGCAGTATTTTATGATAAAGATGGAAACAAATTAAAAACAACACATTTTGGTGCTGCAGGTATGAGTGATTATACAAAACATAAAGATCCTGAAAGAAAACAACGATATTTAAATAGACATAAAAAAAGAGAAAATTGGAATGATTTTACATCTGCTGGTTCTTTATCTAGATATATATTATGGGGTGAACCTACATTAAATGCAAGTATAGATAAATATAAACATAATTTTAATTTAAAATAATTATTTAAATATTATTTACTATATATAATATTATTATTACAAATGGAAAATTTATATGGAAAAGTTTTTGCAAAATCATTAAATGGAAGTAAAGTATTAATTTTAAATACAAATAGAGAATGTTTACGATTAAGACAAAGAAATAAAGATATAAATGGAATGAAAAATACTCCTATGAGATTTGTTAGCTATAAAGAAATGTTAAAACAATCAAAAAAAAATAAAGTATTAGTTATTGATAATGTAAAGTTTTATAATAAATCTAAACTTTAAATATTAGTAGTATTATCACAACCACGAATATTATTTCCACGGGAAGCAACATAACGTCTTTGTTCTTTAGTAGAACATAAACAACCCGTAGATGTGGTATATGATGAAGGACAACATTCTGGACTTACTTTATTATTTGCCAACATAAATAATTTATGTGGAGAATCATCATTTCCATCGATAGGTGGTCCACTTAAACTAGTTGGATCAGAAATAACAGGTTTATTAGGATTGGTGTGGCCTTGTATGTTATATAAATCTTTATTAGAATTTAATTCTAAATTAGATGGCGATTTCATCCAACTATCTGCATTACCTGTAGATAAACAAACCCCATCTAAATTACTCATATTTCCACTATTTTCATAAGTCATAGCTTTTACTGAATCTACACGGTCTCTTTTATTTTTTTGTTCTAATTTATCACGATCATAATCATGATTTACATCATCATATACTACTCTAGCATTATATTGACTATCTAATGTGTATGGTTCTAAATTATCTCTTCTCATATATAATAACACTACTAATAATAACGTAATACAAGCTATTCTAGAATAATCTGTTGATTTAATAGTAGATAACACATACGCATAAACTACTATAATTAAAACACTAAAAATATCAATTTTCATATATATATATATAAAATATATATTTTTTCTAATAATATATATTTTTTTTAATAATATATAAACAATTATTTATATAAATTAGTAATATGAACACAAATGTATCATTTAAAGATCATTGGTGTTTGTGGTTTCATGATTTAAATGATAAAGATTGGAATAATTCTAGTTATAAGTTATTATATACAATTACTAATTTAAATGAATTATATTTAATTTATAATTTATTTAATGAATCTTATTTTATAAATGGAATGTATTTTATTATGAAAAAAGGAATTATGCCCACTTGGGAAGATAAACAAAATATAAAAGGTGGATGTATTTCTTATAAATTAAATTATAGTTTTTTAATAAATACATTTAAATTTTTATTTTTACATTGTGTTTGTAAAGATTTATACGAAAACAAAAATAATAATGATTGTATTAATGGTATATCCATATCTCCAAAAAAAACATTTCATATTTGTAAAATATGGTTATCTTCTCATTTTGATGATATAAAAAAAATAAAAACTTATAAAAATATTATAACTAACGAAAATTGTATATATAAACATAATAATACTAACTAGTACTCCCAAACCCTCCTTCACCTCTTTGAGTATTTGATAATACATTTACTACTTCAAATGTAATTTGTTTTAAATCAGGAGAACATATCTGAACTAATCTTTGTAATGGATTTATAATGTAATCTTCATCACTTAAATTATGAAAAGCTGCCATTAAATAACCTCGATATCCAGCATCAATAATACCGACTGAATTTTTTAAAATTAAAGGTGTATTAGAAATAGATGATCTAGCAAATAAATAAAATGAACAATTTTGCTCTGTTAATTTAATATTATTTACATTTTCTTTTAATTCTTCTAGTGTTGTTGATTCGCTTATATATTTATTTACTTTTAAAAATTCTTTATCATAATCTATAGAAAAAGCTTCGCATTTAATTTTTAAATTTACTAATTTTGTTGTTTTTGCTGGAATAATTACTCTATCTGGACAAAATAAATCTAATCCAGAATCTCCTGGATTATAGGTAGAATGATTTTCATATAAATTTTGTATAACATTATCATCGGATTTTATATATAATTTCATATTTACTATATTTTAATATTTGTAATTTATATTTAAATATATATATATTATAATTCAAATTATTTTAATTTATATATATATATATAATGTATTTAGATGAAAGTTTGTTTATAAAACTAATATCTTTTTTAACTTTAATAGCGTATTTTTATACATTATTTATAAGTTACTTAAAAAGCAATAAAGATAAAATGATACCCATAATATTTATAATATTTAGTATATTCTTTGGGTTAGCAAATATAGTATTTTCTTATAATAAATTAGAAAGCTTTTTATATTTAGCTTGTATGTGTTTTATTATATTTATACTATGGAAAAATGCACAAAAAATTAAACAATCAAATGATAAAAACAATGAAGAAGTAATCAATCATTATATACAAAAATATGTTGTAACTTTTAGTTTATTTGTATTTGTAGGATTAATTACTTTAACACCTTTAACTGATTGGATATCTGGTCCTAATGGATTATATTCTTCATCATTTGTGTTTATATTTATAATAATATGTTTTACTTTATATTTAATATATAATTCTATAAGAGACTTTAATTTATTTAAAAGTCAATCTAATGTATATGATTCAGAAACTGTAGATACAACTGATAAAAAATTATGGATACCTATAACACTAAGTGTATGGGTTTTTTATAATTTACTTGTTTTTAGTGGATTTAAATATATTGGATCAGGATTAGGAAAACAAGCATTACATGATATAATAATTGCTATATTAACGTTTGTAATAATGGGAGCAATATTAGGTTATTTTTCATATACAAATAAAAACTGTAAAACATGGAATAAAGATAATTTAAATAATGATTTTATAGAAGTAAAATCAAATATAATATCAATATCAGTTACAATTTTGATTTTAATTATATTAAATAAATTTGTTCCTGTTTAATAAATTATATATTTTTTCTTATATGTAACATATTTAAAAAATAAACAAATCATAATTGTATATAAAATTAAATTTAAATCTATATATTTCATATTATATAATAAAACATTTATTATTTTTTAATCAAAACAAATAATATAATATGTTTTTTTGTTTTTTTTAATATAATAAATATTTTTTTGTTTTTTTAAACTATAATTATTAACTTTTAATATTTGTCTTAAAATTGTAATGCATCTAGTTTCATTTATATTTTTAAAAAAATATTCATATTTATTTTCTAAATAATATTTAGAAAATTCTTTTTTTAATTTAATTAATTTATTAACAACTGAATTTGTTTTTATAATTTGTTTATTAAAAAAACATTCATCATTTAATATAGTTATATCAAATAAATTTAATAATTTCATTAATATATCAATTCCAGGTATTATTTTAAATAATTGATTTTTCATATGATTATACTATTTTAAAAAATATTATATTTATTAATAATATATAATGGTATATTATGATAATGTAGATCAAAATTTTCAAGATTATTCAAATAATAGTAATGCTATTTATTATTTATTTGGAGGATTAATTTTTATATTTATAATTTTTTTAATTGTAAAATTATATTTAGAAAATAAATATTTAAATGAATTAAAAAATCAAAAATTAAATGTAGAATGTCCAGATCCACCACCCTGCCCTAAATGCCCGAAATGCCCTGAATGCCCCGAATGTATATGTCCATCTGTTAAAGAAGTAATGGATGGTGTTATGCCAGGAAGAAATCCAGATACAACTACAAATGATTTTTTTCCATTAAATCCATATAGCGTAGCTGCACCAATTACATCTGGTTCTTATGAATTAGATAGACCCGTTAATACTATTGATTCTATTTATATTATAGATGAACAACAAAAAAAAATGGATGAAATTAAAAAGGGCATTAAAAAATTACAATATGAATATGATACAACTCATGATGGATATAATGTACATAAACCATCTAAAACAACAACATCTCCAAATAAAACAACAACATCTCCGAATAAAACAACAATATCTCCAAATAAAACAACTAAAAATTAAATAATTTACATATTATATGAACAAATTATTTATTTTATTATTTATTTTAATTTTCATAATTTTTTATACTTATATTAATTTAGATAAATTAATTCATGAACGTAAAGTACATCCTATTTTATTAAATTTTTTTTATCATCCATTAAAAGAATCATATAAATATAGTTGTGACATTGAATATAAGAAAAAAAATAATTTACTTTTTAATAATAGTGGGTTTGATAGAATTAGTCCTTTAATCGATCCTCCTAATAAATTTTACAATCCTAATCATTTATTAAATGAAATAAATGATATTATAAAATACAAAAATGATAAAAGATTGGGAGATAAATTAGCAAATATTGGACAAAAAAAATCTTGGCAACTTAGATTATTTAATGAAGAAACATTATATAGTAAGTTTGCTCCCAAATGTATAGATTTTATAGACAAATTAGCAAAAGATATGAATTCACAAGCTATTTCTATAAGTTTAGGATTAATGTATCCTAAAACATGGTTAAAATATCATGAAGGATTTTGGGGATATAGTGAATATATAACAAGATGTATGATAGGAATTAAATGTCCAAATACTGGATGTGCTTTACATGAATATAATAAAAAACCATATACTATACAAGAAGGCAAAGTTATTACATTTAATGATTGTAATATGCATGAAGCTTGGAATATAACAAATCAAAAAAGAATTGTTTTAATATTTGATTTATGGAATAACGAAGGATTCCATAACAATAAAAATGCAATCAAACAAATAAAAGAAAATGTATTAAATAGAAAAATTTTATGTAATGAAGATTTTAAAAGAAAAGAAACATCATTAAAAACTTTAATAACAGTTAAAAAATTATTAAAATAATATTTTATTTTTATAACATACATTAATCCAAGATTCAGGTGGCGGATCAATATCATGATATTTATAAAATTGTTGAGGTGTGTATTGAACATAATTATGTTTATTAAAATACCGATTAAATATTAATAATAAATCTTCTAATTTTACTATATTGTATTTAATAATCAATTTTTTTGCAATATCTAACATATATAATTTAGTTTTAAATTTTTTGTTTTTTAAAGATTGTGATGTATATAAATAAACATAGTATCCATAAAATATACTATAATATTTTGGTTTCAAAATATTTTTATTATGACAACTACATAAACCATAGTTAAACAAATAAGGTTTATTTTTACAAGGTTTATTTTTAGTTGTCATTGATAAACATTTATTTATATTTAATTTATCCGAACATATAAAATATAAATTTTTTTTACTATTTTTAAAACTTTTAAAATCATAATTAATTTGTCTACACATTGGACAATTTATAAATAAAGTAGAATTTGTACAAACTAATTTATTATAACAATTTTTGTGAAATTTATGATTACAATTTAGTTTTACATAATTATTTTCTATATTTTCTAAACAAATAGGACAAGTTATATCCATTTTTCATAGTTATTAATTTTATATTAGTTAAATATTTATATATTTATTTTATATATTCATCTTCATATTCTTTAATATCACTATCAAGAATATTTAATCTAACTTTAATATACCCTACATTATCATAATTTTTATAATTACGTTCCGATAATATAGTATATGTATCTTCTATGTTATTTAATCCATTTTGTTTCCAATTTGATTTATCATTTTCTAATTTTTCATTTTTTCTCATTTCTAACATTTTATTTTGTTTTAAAAATTTAGTTTTATCTAAAACAGACTCAAATTCTTCTAAATCAATTACTGGTTCGGTTGGTTTTACTATATTTGCTTTTGTTTGTTTATATCTATATTTAATAGATTGATCTTCTCCACCCCATCCCCAAAAATCATTTGGAAATCCGTTTGCTTTAATGAAAGCATTGTTCGATGTAGATATAACTCCACCAAAAAATTTATCACTAAACTTTCCATCTATATTATATCTAGTTCCTAAATTACCCAAATGAATAACTTCATCTTTTTTAGGAAGTTGTAAATAAGAGTCTATTAAGTCATGACTTGGTAATAAATCTAAATCACTTAATATATGATAAACATTTTCATCACCTTCAGTTTCTAAATTTGATATGTGAAATCCTATATTTTTTAATCTTCCTAAATTAAATTTAGCCATTTTTGAATCAGTTTGTCTTAAAAATTTAGGTAGTTTATCATAATCATCACGATCCCCTTCTTGTTCTATAATATTAATATATATACGAGTTTTTTGTGAAAATATTTTCATCATTTGATTTATAAATATATCTAATTGCATTTTTCGTTTTCCATCACCACTATCACGATAAGCAACTATAATTCTCATATTGTTTTTATTTTTTTCATATACAGGAGGTTTTCTTATATTAGATAAATTTGTTAATAATTTACCAAAATAATCAAAAGCTGCTTTTTCTGTTAAATATTTATTATAAAATTCTAAACTATTTTTTGCTATTTGTTTGCATTTTTCATCATTATTTATACACCAATCGATTCTATTTTCTAAATCAGATAAATCTGATTTTATAGGAACAAAATGAACATATGGTTCCATTTTATCTTGAAACCACAATGTATAAGGAGAATCAACCAATAATATAACAGAACCCATTCTCATTTCATTACTTAATCTAAATGCTTTTACATGTCCATCTATATTTAAAATATATTTATGATTAGATTGTTCTTCTAAATTCATATAATTTTCTTTTCCCGCTTTAAATCCTGGAGGAGCATTTCTTAGATTTATTTCTTTTATTTGACCATTAAATATTTTAGGTTTTCGGTTCCAACCAGTTAATTTTGCATCTAATATTTTTTTACCATCTAAAATCATTTTATGTGACATTACAGTTGCTTTTATTCTCATATTTGTATCAGGTGTAATACCACATCCAGTAGCAGAACCTCTAAATACACAAACTGGTTTTTTAGTATCCCAATCTAAATTAAAGTTTATTTGTTTAGAATATTTATTACCACACGAATCATTTTGTTGGTAAATTTTATCAGGAGTAAATCTTAACATATCATCTTCTGTTGGTATAGGTATATCATAATATTTTTTATTTCCACTTTGTGATAAAATAGGTGTATAAGTTTTAAATTTGTAATCTGATTCTATATCTTTATCGGGAAATATTTGTTCATAAGGTTCTTTATATTTTTCTTTTAATATTGGAAAATCTCTAGGATTAAAGAAAAATTCTACATCATTTATTTTTATATTTTGTTTTTTAATGTGTTCTATAAAATTTAATAAAAATGTTTTAAAAGGAACTATAGTTTTATCACCTTCTTGTATAAATTTACCAAACTGAAATCTCATTCGTTCCGGTCTAAAAATACAATTATTTGCATACCATTTACTAGGATCTGATAAATTTAATCGTTCTTTTTTATGAGAATATGATTTTTTATTTATTATTTGTTTAACTATTTTTTTATTAGATTCTTTGCTAAGTATTTCTTTCCAATTATTTATATAATTTATATTGCTAAATGGTAAATAAGTTAATGTATTATTTTTTATAGCAACATATACTCCTTTTTTTAGTTTATCAAATATATATTTAAATGTATCGTAAGTTGTTTCTACATTAAAACCATCATATATAGGTAACATTGTTGATGCTGTCTTAGGATAAGATAACATTCTAGATTGTAAATAACCATATTTTTCAAATTGTATTTTATCACCTGCATGAAAATAAATTTGATTAAATACTATATATTTAGGATTAGTTGATATTTTTTTTAAATAATTTGTGTATCTTTCGCTATTTGTTATTTCATCTAATTGTTTCCATGTTATATTTTTTGCACAATCTTCTTCTTCACCAACTTCATATACGTCTTGGCTTATATTATATTTATCAGTATCCATTATACGTTCTAAATTTTCATCAATAGATTTCATATCATCTTCTTCCGTTTGGTCTATTTGTTCGGTTGGTTCATCATCTATTTGTTCGGTTGGTTCATCATCTATTTGTTCGGTTGGTTCATCATCTATTTGTTCGGTTGGTTCATCATCTATTTGTTCGGTTGGTTCATCATCTATTTGTTCTGGTGTATTATATAATTTTACTTTATCTTTATCAATCAAATAAATAGATTTAGGTTCTCCTGATTTTTTACCAGGTTTGCAGCATATTTTGTATTTTTTAGGTGTTATTTTTTCTACTATTCCATATTCTATTGGTGCATCTTCCCAAATTACTTTATCTCCTATTTCTATTTGTTTATTTTTTAATTTAACTTGTTTTATTTTTGGTTCGGTTTCTGTATCATATATATCATCTCCTTTTATTACTTGGATACTCTGTAAATCGTCATCAATTGTTGAATCTGGTATTGTTTCTATTTCTTCCATTTCTTCCGATTGTTCTAAAATTGTATCTTTTACACTTTCAGGTGTTGGTGTTGTTATTTCTTCTAATTGTTCCGATTCTTCTACATCTTCTTCTAATTGTTCCGGTTCTTCTTCTTCTTCTTGTTCTTGTTCTTCTTCTTCTTCTAAATCTTCATCTTGTTCATCTTCTAAATCATCTTCTAAATCATCTTCTAAATCATCATCTAGAGGTATTGATTTAGTTAATTGTGATTGATCAAATATGTTTGGATCAATCATATCTAACAATCTTTGTTCTAAATGTTCATTAGTTAATCGTTCTTTTACAATTAAACGAACACCTAGAGACATAGATTGTAATTCTTGTAGTAATAATTTCATAGAATACGGAATTTCTGTTTTTACAATATCAGATTCATTATTTTTTATCAATCCATTTAATTTATTTATTTCTAACATAAATTTATCAGATCGTTCCATACCACTTTCTTTTAAAAAATAACTTGCACCATGTGATAGAATTGCATCTCTTTCCATTTCCCCAATGCGCAATCCCCCTTTATTTGCTCTGCCTGCTGCGGGTTGTCGTGTAGAATTTTGTAAAGGACCGGTTGATCTAGAATGCATTTTATCAGCAACCATAATTTTTAATCTTTGATAATAACATGGTCCTATAAATATATTTACTTTTAATTGTTCGCCTGTAATTCCACTATACATTACTTCTTCTCCATGTTTGTTATAATTATAAGATTGTAACATCTCACAATAATCATTTATTTCATTATTAGAAAAGGGGGTGGCGTCCCCCTGAAAGCCACCAACTGCTGCTGATTTTCCTAATATCATTTCTAAAAAGTAATTTATAGTCATTCTACTAGGAAATGCATGCGGATTAATAATAATATCAGGGACAATTCCTTCATTTGTATATGGCATATCTTTTTGTTCTAATACCATACCACACATTCCTTTTTGTCCAGTTCTTGTTGCAAATTTATCTCCAATTCCTGGTATTTTACGTTTAACTATACGAATTCTACATTTTCTACTATCATTTCTACTTTTAATTATAACTACTTTATCTACTTTTCCTGATGTTCCATATTTTATTTGTTCACCAGATACACTATTTATTACATTTCCATCTGGTAATATCTTTTTTGTAATTTTTGATACAATTACATCATCATGAGTTACATTTACTCCTTCTTTTATAACTCCATTATCGTCTAATTTATCATAATTTAAATTACTGTTTTTAATTTTATTTTTTAAATTACTGGGATTTCCAAATTTAGTACTTGATTTACTATCTATATTTTCTTCGCTTTCATAACTTCTAAAATATAATGAATTAAATATACCACGATCTACTGAAGATTTATTTAAAATAATAGAATCTTCTTGATTATATCCACTGTAAGAAGCAATAGCTACTATTGCATTATCACCATAAGGCATCTGATTTATTCCAATATAATCTCCATATTTATTTGTTATTATAGGTTTTTGAGGATATGTTAAAATATGACCAAATGTATCAAATCTTGTGTCATATTGGGTTGAATAAATACCAACTGCTTGTTTTGTTTGTTGACAACTAAATACATTTCTAGGATATTGACTATGATCAGGCCAAGGAACATGTAAAGCTAATGGACTTAATATAAGGGAATTATGAATTTCTGAATGTGTGTGTTGTGGTAATATAGAATATATATCTTTTGATATAAATACATTTTCAGACTCAAATGGATCTAAAAATTCTATTGGAGATGCGTATTTTTTTAAAATATCTATATAATTTTTTTCTTTACTTAATTTTAAAAATATATCTCTATAATAAATATCATTTTCATTTTGTATATTTTTATTTATAGTATACATATATCCATGAATAATTTGATTCCATGATAAAATTGATATTTCATCATCGATTAATTTATTTTTTCCATTATCTAAAACTAAAACAGGTCTAATTAATCTCCCTCCGTCTGTAAATATATGAATTTCATTAACATTTACTTTAAATGTTATTGATGTATATTTATTTATAATTGAATTTAATTTTAATAATTTCATAGTATATTGTAAATTTAATGGATCATTATGAACACCTATCCATAATCCATTTAAAAAAACTTTTGTATAAGTATATAAATCATCGATAATTATATTTTCTAATAACATAACATGTAAATCAACTAATAATTCTTTAATATAAAAAATATTTCCATTAGATGTTACAGAACTAATAATCGTCAAATGATTAACTATACCTGTATTTCCACCATCGGGTGATTCTGTAGGACAAATAAAACCCCATTGAGAATTATTAAGTTTTCTAGGACCAGTTGCTTTAGATCCAGCTGGTAAATCAGTTATTATTCGTCTCAAATGTGATACAGTTCCCAACATACAATTTCTATTTAAATCTTGGACTATACCTTGTCTAGCAGATATACCTGTTCCAAATTTACTACCAAATGATTTTAAAATATAATTCATTATAGAATTATTAAAAACACTTGATTTATTTTCTATGTTAACTATATCAATAATATCTGTATCTTGTTTATTAAAATTAAATTTATATTCATTATCTATTTTTAAAGATATAGACTTTTTAAATTTATTCCATAACTCTCTGTATAATTCTAATAATAAAGGTCCGGGTGTATCTACTCGTTTATAAGCATATGAATCTCTATTTGTTTTTTTTAATAATCCTAAATGTGTTAATAATAATTTTCTAACAACATAAGAAAGTAAATTTATTTTTTTATAATTATCAGATCCATAATTAGGTAAAAAATTATTATTTAATATATCAATTACATTTATTGTTTCTTTTCCTTTAGTATTTAATGATAATAATTTAAATGCCATTTTTATATTTTTTATACATCTACTTTCTCGATGAGAAAAATATAATAATCTTTTTAATTTTGTTTTTAATTTATCAGTATCATTTTTATAAATAATTTTAGAATAAATAGATTCATCATCTAAATTTCCTAATACTTTAAATAAAACAAATAAAGGTATTTTTATATCAATATCTAAAATTCGAACTGTAATTCTTAATTCATTTTTATAATTTATTAATGAAACTACATTTGTTCTAGAAGATTGATATCCTTTTGTTGACATAGATTTTATAACAGATTGCAATAAAACATTATCTTCTGTGGATTCATATATATAAATAAAATCATTTACTTTTTTTTCTTGTGATAATATCACTTTTTCTTTTCCATTAATAATAAAATACCCACCTTGATCTAAAATACATTCACCACTTTCTCTTAATTTTACATCATCAAAATTTTTTAAAATACATAAATTAGATTTTAACATTATAGGTATTTTTCCAATATTTACTTTTTCAAAAAATTTTGATTTAGTAATTTTTTCATCTAATATATTTATAATTAAACTAATATTGCAATATATATTTGATGCATATGTCAAACCGTTTAATCTAGCAATATTTGGAAACATATATTCAAAATTATCATTTTCTGTATGTAATGTTGGAGAAGAAATAAATATATTTTCTTTTATAGTTTCATTTATTTTGTGTGTTTTTAAATCAACTGTTTGTCCAAAATAAATTTTAAATTCATACTTAAAATTATTAGTACCAGGTATTTGTTCTTTATATAAAATTAAAGGTTGATTATTATCATTTATAATACTTTTAATTCCATTTTCATCTGATTCTATAAATTCATTAAATGAATTTATTTGATGTAATGTTTTATAAAATTTATTATCTCTAAAATATGTATTTATTAAATCCCAAGGATTAAATTTAGTAATAGATTCTAAATTTATTTTACCTTTATCATATATATCATCATCCGATTCTTCATCTGTATCTACTCCTCCTACTTGTTCTTCTTCGCTATCTATTATCATATCTTCTTCTAATATAAAAACAGGTTCTTCTTCTTCTTTATATTCTTGTTTTTCGTTTTTTTCATCTTTTTCATCTTTTTCATCTTTTTCATCTTTTTCACCAGAATCCGTTATTTCTATTTTTTTTATTTGTTCAGATCCAATTGATTCATCTTTATTTGTAAATGTTGATATATCATTATCTTCTTTTATAATATTTTCTTTAGGTATATCAAAATCTAAATATTTAATATTTGTAGTATCTGATTCAGATTTATCTTTTTTACTCACAACAACATTATCATTTGATTTTATAAATAAATCTAAATCTTTGTTTGTTTCTGGATTTTCAATATTTACTATTTTACAAACTTTGATATTATCTGACATTTATAATATATATATATAATTTATATTATTTAAATGTATATAATATAAATTTTACTTTATTAATTACATACTTGTGGAGGACCGATTCCAGATGGATCACCTAGTGTAGAAGATCCTGAACAACAACCATCTGCCTTGTAGGGAGATGGATCTTTTCCGCGAATAATACAACACCGTCCGACTCTAGTTTCATTATTTCATTATTATGGCATGATTTACATTTCTATAAGTGGATTATCATTATTTATAATATCAGATTTAGTTAGATTTAGTTCCAGTTAAATCTATATAAGCAGGGGATGGAATTTGTCCAAGATCAGGATCTGAATCTACTAGTAACATTAATACATCTCCTTGTTTATAATTAGAACCACCATCATTTGTAAGAACGGCACTTGTCACCTGTTTAGTAGAATCAACAATAACAGTAAATAATGCTCCACTTCCTGTTGATTGAATAATTGGTGAACCACTACCATCTAGTGAAAATGGAGAAACCGAAACATTTGTGAATCTTCCGACCTTTAATCCTTGTCCAGGTGTTACTGGGTTAAATTTTGTGGTTGTGATTGTCCCATGTGTTGTTGGTGATGGCCCAGGTGTTGTTGCTGATGGCCCAGGTGTTGTTGCTGATGGTCCTGGTGTTGTTGATGAACCAGTTGTTGTTGATGGACCAGGTGTTTTTGCTGATGATCCAGGTGTTTTTGTAGTTGAACCAAATAAACTTGATAAATCTATAACACCAGTTGCTATTAAAATTACAACAGTAACTATTGCAATAACAAATAAACTGCCAAATATTACTGTAATTTTATTCATTATATATATATATATATATATATATATAAAATTAAAATTT
>Ga0257126_1000846_pt1 | contig 23519 bp, 26 predicted proteins | sample SI060_120mmetaG_FD_190151 | JGI IMG/M metagenome (GOLD analysis project Ga0257126, IMG submission 190151) | Marine microbial communities from Saanich Inlet, British Columbia, Canada - SI060_120m | ecosystem: Environmental > Aquatic > Marine > Inlet | place: Canada: British Columbia | collected... | reverse complement strand
CCATATCGGATGCGATGCTGATGTCTTCCTTGGGAAGATGGATGGCAACAAGTATGATGGAGGAGGTAAGCAGTCACAAAATAGCAACAATTGGTAACGATGGGGTTAGTTCGCAAACTAACTTTTAAATGAATAACAACAAAGGAGCCAGAAGCATGGCAAACGACTACGATAACACGAACCGTGGCGCAGCATTCGCACCATTCCCAACTCAATCCCTGATCTTGCAAGGCAAGGTCGATAACTCTGGTGAAGAGATGAAGGTCACGCTGGTCAAGGACCAGACCCGCGATGGCAAGACACTCATCGAGGTTTATCAAAAGGTAGGCGTCCTGTTTGAGAACGATAAGAAGGGCAATGAAGCAGCACCAGACTACACTGGTCCGCTTGGTGAAACAAAACGTCTTGCCGCATGGAAAAAAATGAAGGATGATAAGCCGTACATGACGTTCAATGTCTCAGACAAGCAGCAGGGCGCGGCGTCCTCCCCGCAAGCGAAGCCTGTTTTAGATGATGGCATTCCGTTTTGAACTGATCTGCTCCGATCGCCTCTAACTAGGCGGGGTTTAGGCCCCGCCCTTTTTTTATCTGATGGAGAACCAGATGAACTTCCAACAAATTGTAGAGATGGTTTCATGGAAGCATCGCTTGCCTAGCGATAGAGTCTTAAGCCACATTCGTACTGCACCAGAGGTAAGAGCAAGGCATGAAATTATGTTCATACTGCACAACAACTCTTACTCTATCACAGAAATAACCAAGCTAATGAACAGAGACTACACTTCCGTACTCAACGGAATAAAGAGACACAAAGAGAGAATGAAATGAAAACGCGGGGCTTCGACCCCGCCACCAACAAAGGAGGACTACACGTGACTAAAGAACAATTCAAACAGGCCCGCCTAGCCTTGCGCTACAGCCAGCGGGCGCTTGCAGACGAATGGGGCATGGGCGACCACGGCAAACGCACCATTCGCCGCTGGGAAGCAGGGGACCGCCCGCTCAACCCTGTAGCGGCCTACGCAATCACGCTGATGCTTCGTGGTTTTGCTTGGTGAAATTGAAACGTCAAAACTTTAACCGATGAGAGGCTAGACGACAAATGATACGAAAAGAATTATCGCCAGCGCTTCAAGCTGAACTCAAGTTCCTGAGACAGCAAGCAGACTTCTGGATGGAAGCCCAGTTAAAGACTGACGCATCGCCCAGCGCATCGCAGCGATACTGGCTTGCCAAGAGCGACTTAGCAAAGTTCGTGAGCAACCGCCGGCAGGAAGGGTTCGACATATGAGCGAAAGCGAAACGGTCAGATCATTACTGCACAGCCTCAACATCGAAGCGGCCAACGCCAAGAAGTGGCAATCTAAAGCAGCGCTGCAAGCAACAGAAATCAAGCGGCTCACTGCCCAAGTAGAGCGCTTGCGTAAAGACAAAATCAAACTTCTGAAAGAAATGAGAACATAATGCACAATCACAAGCAACCGTTTAACTTGAGATGGAAGCAGATCGAACCGCTGTATCGGCAGTCTAGTCCACGTCTTAAACTTACAGAAATCGCAGCCCGACTAAACATCACACCGTCACAGGTTTCTCGCGTAGTGCGAAGGGCAACGGACAATGGTTTAGTTGAGCGGCGCAGGAATGCAACAGCGCAGTTTCGCGGAATGAATTTTGGAACGTTGCGCAGAGCCTTGATACCGCACAGCCCTTTGTTTTTGAAGTGGGTTCAGCAGCACACGCTCGACGTCAGCGTTAGCGAATTTGCAATATCAATAATGCTCGATGCTTATTACGAAGAAATCGAGGAAGCTGAGCAGGAAACGTCAGCCTAGAGATACTTTGACGCGGCTCACCTCGCCACTGTCTTTGTGGTAAGTGATGGCCTGCATTTCAGAGCGAGAAGAATAACTGTGGGATGCCGCATAGGCGTCTCGCGGTGCCGCTGCTCTTAGCTGCTCAACTTGCACGCCGCCAATATCCTGCATTTTTGTGTGGTGCATGTGTCCCGTAAAATAGTATCTAAAGCGCGTTTTCCCCCACATCTCAGCCCACTCGTCAGCCATATGCATTACGAGCCGCTCTGCCTTAGCCTTGTCGCCGTGATGTGAGGCGATCATTACCTTGCCCCACTCCATTACAAAGAACTCACCGCTCTTGCGCTGCACTTCAATGCGCGGGTTGTCTCTGTAGCGCTCGCGCAGAGCGTACATAATAGCCAAGAAAGCATCGCGGTCATGGTTGCCTTGGATGACGCTCACGATCACGCTGTTGTGCTTGACTGCGGCCATCTCAACACAAGCCGCGAATGTTCGAATGGCAACGTCCAGCGCCTCGCTGAAACTAGATGCCACGTCTAATACGTGTTTCGACTGCGGCGTCTGCGCTGTCTGATCGTTAGCGTGCAGCGCATCACCGCCGATCAGGATGACAGCCTTCTCAGAAGCTGGTGAGGATGCGATGCACTGCCCCACACCGCCTGCAATACGACGCTCTGCGATATCGTTGTCCATGTCCTCACCGCTCTCATCAGCGCTGGCACGCATTCCAATGTGGGCGTCAAAGATTGGGTAGACAGTCAGCAACCCGCTTGTGAACTCGCGTGGGCTTGGGATCGCAGGGCAGGGGGGTATATCCTCGAAAGCCTCGCGGACGATCTCGCTGACATTAGCCTCGGCATCTCTTGGCATCTGAAAGTAAAGGGATGCGCCCTCACTCTTGATCCAGCCTGAGTGCAGTGGGCCAGCGTCTGACATGCCAACGGAACTCATAGCACCTTGGATGGCTGCGTCTGCTTCCGCATGTCTGCGCGCATACTTTAGCCTTTGGCGGACGCTATTCTCAGCAAGGCCAAGCTCCTTTGCAATGGACCTGCCCGACCTTCCCTTGAGATGTAAATCCCAAACCTCTTTCTGCTTAGGTGTCATTTGCAGATAGCCTGACGGGTTTCGTTATGGATCACAATTTGGCGCAGCAATTGAGGATCAGACACTGCGAGGTCATCAATCACTGATTGCTGGCCAAACATAATACTGCGCGACAGGTCACAGTAACTGTCGCCGCTAATTGTTGTCCCGCACCCAGCGACTAGCGCGGACAAAAATGTCATCATCAGACATATTTTGTAAATCATCATAAACCTCTTTTGCGGTCAGCAGCTTATCCAGTCGATCATCTTTGATCTCGTACTCTAAGTCTTCTCGACCATCAGCCCTGCCTCTGTAGTATACCGTGATAGCGGCAAGCGCGGCAGCACCTAGCAGCGCAGCGTATATCTTCAACTTACCTAGCAGAAACATCAGCGGTCTCCCAAGTTCCACTTTTTGAGGCGCTCCAAATCAATCACGCCCAAGGCCATCATCGCTACCAAAGCGAACACGCCCATGATAAGCAGCTTCTGCCACTCCAGCCCACCGACAGTGGCAATCGTTGCAGGTGAGGCTAACGTCGCTAGCTTTGCAACAGTAGAACTGCGGACTGTCTTGGTCTGAGAAATGCGTTTGCGCGCTGGCTTCTTCTCGGCCTCTGCGCCGTTCATCCATGGTGCCACCTGAAAACAAGGACACTGCTTGGCGCTCACCTCGTTATGCCCTCGCACCTTTGTGATTGATGGGTACTCCATACGCCGTTGAGCGATCAGCTTGCGCAGCGCTCGGTCCTGCTCTGGCGTAAAGTGGTCTTCGAACTTATCGTCTTGGTTGCCGCCGTGACCACCCCAAAGCGCAATAGCTATAGAGCCTGTGTTGTGGCCCTTCTGAGCGGCTGGCGTCTTCTCGATAGGGCGACCTTCGGTGATAGTGCCATCGCGATCCACGAAGTAGTGGTAGCCCACGTCGCTCCACCCTCGATCAAGGTGCCAGCGCTTGCACTCAGCGGCTTTCTCGCTAGAGCGTCGGTCTGCCCACCACTCGGCCCTCGTAGCCGTGCAGTGTATGTAGATGCTGTCGAGATGTCTCATGGCTACTTCCTCATCATCTGCTCTTGAAGCGACTTGATCGTTGCCTGCGCAGCCGCGAGGTCTGCCTTCAGGTCGCCCATGCTCTTCAGCAGGTCTTCTTTCTCTGACACAAGCGTATTCACCTGATCCGCTAAACGATCAACTTGCAGTTTAAGCGTGTCATTGAACTCGCTGCGCTCAGATCGGTCTTTCATCAAAGCCTCATGTCCCTGCTTGGCCTTCAGGCTGAGTAGCTGCCACAAACCACCAGCGCCGATCAGCGCTATAATGACGGGCATTAACATCTGCATGTCTATATTCATTTTAAAACTTCCCCATCGAAGGCTACTTCAAAGCGCTGGGCCTCTAACAGTTGTCGCTGAACCAAATTGGATAAATACAGTGACCACCCTGCCATCATAACACACGCCAAAGCGTGAGAAAACTTGTAGATTGCATTCATCCCATGCCCTCCCCTGTCGGCCATCTGCATACCATCAGCCGCCATGACATAATAGATTGGGCCAGTTGGCTCAGGTTCGTGCATAAAGTAAAACGTCAGGATCATACACGAAAGCGTGAAGTCCAAGATCAGGGAGCGCTTCAGCCAGACCTTCTTGAGCCACACTGTGGCGATCAGAACAAGCACAGATGAAGCAACCCAAGCCCACAGGATAACGTGAGGCACCATACCGATGAACATACCAGCATAGGTCAGACCGACCAGTGCCACAGCAATATGCTGCGCTGGTCCGTTCGCTGACCTAATGGCTTGGTATGTGCCTTTGATGCCTAAAGCTTTGGGCATCAGTTACTCTCCAAGCAGGGTGGCTAGGTCCAGTTCTAACGTTCTGATTGCCTCACGCCAAGCCTGCCTGTTTGCTAGAACATCTGGCTTATCCTGATCGTAGTCAGGAAGTGCAACGTAGTCAGTGTCTCGCAGCATCTGCTTCAACTCTGCTATCTCTTCTGCAACTACTTCCTCTGGACTAGGTGTGTCAGGGGCTGGAGGCCAAAAGCCCCCGTTAGCGTAGGAGTAACCAATACCGACCAGCGTGTCAGATTGTACCCAGCCATCAGGAACGCTTTGACCCTGCGCCAGAATACCGACTTGAGTAACTACATTATTTTCGACTTGAACAGCATAACTCATGATCTGTACTCCGTGATTACAATAACTCCATCCTGACCAGCGGCCCCTGCCAAGTTGCTGGTTACGTTTACAAGAGACGGTGCGCCACCACCTGAACCAAACCCTGCCCCACTTTGAGCCGTAGTGCTACTGGCTACGGCACCAGCCCCGTACTTTGTGCTACCACCTGTTGATAGAGCTGCTTTATCACCACCAACTGTGGACCCAGCGGTGCTACATTGCCCTTGAATGTTCAGATCACCGCCAGACGCTACACCACCTAATACTCCACCGTTTGTAGTGTTGCCACCAGCGACCCGCCCTGTACCACCTACGCCACCAGAACCAGATAATGTCACAGAAGCGCCATCTGCGAAAGATGTCGTTCCCCCTGTTGATCCAGTATTAGCACCCGCAGCACCGCCAGCGCCACCAGCACCGATTGTGTACGTGTACGAACTAGCGGGGTTCATAATCGTCTTTTGGCTATAACCACCAGCACCGCCTGCGATACCGCAAGCAGCCTTGTCGGCACCCTGACCGTCAACACCACCGCCGCCGCCACCCGCACCTAACACTTCAACCACAATCGCAAAAGCGTCTGTGGGTGTCGTGTATGTTGCCGCAGTGCCTGTCGTGAGTAATGTCTTAGTTATCTCTATGTCGGCAATGTAACGGCTGTCGGATTGTGTCTTGGTGTATACGTCAGCGACTGTAAAAGACTTGAAGGATACAATGTTTAGATCATCACCAGCAGAAGCCGCAGAGGTTAAGGTGATACTTATTCCATCTGTGGCTGTGTAGTCTGTGCCGCCACCCTCAAGGAAAACTCCATTCAGTGTTACGATGATATTAGCCTGAATGTATGACAGACTTAGCGCATTATCATCAGCACCACTAAATACAGTTTGAGACGCGGTTGCTGTATAGTTGTAGTTAATAAGCGAAGCTGTTCCTGAAGAAGAAGCGGCAATCCAGTTTGCGCCATCATACACGCGCATCTCATTGTTGCTGCTGTTGAAGTACAAGTCCCCCTCAGTCAAGGGATCGCCATCGTTATCTACTGTAGGATCAGATGTTTTGCTGCCAAGATAAGTGTCATCGAAGTTATCAAACGCAGAAGCAGCCGCAGCAGCAGAGTTGGCGGCAGATGTAGCGGATAATGCAGCCTCAGATGCTTTTGTCGTTGCCGTTGCTGCGTTTGCTGACGCATTCTGAACATCACCAACTGAAGGCCCAGCCTCCACTGCACCTGTAGTTGAATTGAACGCTAAAGTTTTGCCAAGACGATTTGCGATGCTTGGAAGCACAAGGTTAGGCGCAACCTCAACATCTTCAACGCGAATCGCTCGCTCCGCTAAATCTTTAACATCAGCAGAAATAGCAGTTAGCGTATCCAGCTGAGTATTAAGAGCAGCACGGTTAATATCTACGCCAGCAGTGAAGTCGGTTATCCGCTCAATAACAGTGTCGCGGGTAAGTGAAACGGTTGAGCCACCAGATGCACCAACAACAGTTATAGAGACTGTGCCTGTTGATCCACCCCCGCCACTTAATTCGTAGTCAGCAGTAATGGTTTTAAGAACACCATCAACATAGACATTTAAGTCTGAGTCCTCAAAGAACTCAAACGGTACTGCAAAGGTATCTTGGGTAACGCCAGACGCAACGCTATAAGAGATGCGCGGATCGTTGTTTGAAATATCAATGGTCATTGTTCACCTCGTTTGTTGCTTTCTCACACACTAAACCAAGGCCGATCAACGCACAAAGATACTAGGACAAATCAGTTAGCCCAAGCGTTAGTGATCTGATTCACATCATCCTTGAGAAACCACATACGAGCAAATGGTAGGTTGCGCACAATATCCTTGCCGCCCTCGCCGTAGTTGCCGCTGGCAAAATTAACTACACCCTTAGCAGTATCGTAGCCCCAAGACGGACCAGCGCCAGCAAGCCCAGTAATTGCATCAGCAACACTAGCCTGTTGATTGAACTTGGGAGACAGCAAGCCACCAGTAATGTTAGGACCGCCGAGCGCCAATGACGTATGCATAGCAGTGTAGAATACATCTGAGTACAGAGCCATAATCCCGCTCATATCAAAGCTGCGAGCAAAGCGATCTTGCGCACTCATATCATTCCAAATGTACTCAGGCGTTCGTAGCTGCAAAGACATATAGGCCAAGCCCATCATCGTAGCAGAGCCAATCGCACGGTTCTTAATCTGACCCTGAGCCAGCGCACCAACGGTCTTGTTCACGTTTGCAAGGACAAAGCTGTAGAACTGGAAAGGCAAGCCCATCAGGCCATTCTCAATGCGAGCGTAGCCTTTGAACTTAGGGTGTTCTTTCATGCCAAACTTAGAGGCCACACTCATTGGGATGTAGACTATACCATCAGTAATGATGGGCTTATCGGCAGGAGTGCCTGACATAATAGTATTAAGAACACCGCTGTTAAGAGCTGCGCGGAACTGAGTAACCGTCTCTTCATTGAGGGTCTGAGCCTCACGATAGTCCTTCATAGCAAGCTCGTTAATACGATTCTCGTAATTAGCTTTCTGTTCTTTGCTAAACTGCCTAATTCGACCAGAAGAGTCCTCAAGCTGACCTCTTGCTTTATATTCAGGCTTATCCAGAGCTTCTGCAAGCTGATCTAGGATAGCAATATTCTGCTCGTAGTTTTGGATTAAATCTTCAACTTCACGAGGCCGAACACTGGCATCACGAAACGCCGATAACAACTCAGCCTGCCGCGCAACATCAACTTCGATTTGCTCAAACTCTCGGCGCATCATGCCAACAGAATAGTATGTTCTTTCAAAGGTAAATTTGTCAGAAGCGGCTTGAATAACTATAGGCTCCTGCAAAGCAAGATCAGCGAATATTCCAACATCTTCTGGACGGAAACGAGAGTGATTGATTTCATGGAGCATAACAAAGTTAGCCCACTGCTTTGGAGTCTTGAAGATATCAGGCAACGCATTTACGCCCTGCATCTTAGGCGCTAGCCAACCCTTACTTTCAAACATCTCACCTTCGATATAGTCCCGATCAAAGTTAATCGTCTTTCTTTTATCGTTATAGAATGCGGGAATGTATCGACCATTGCGCGACTTACCAACAGGTGTGCCGTCCTCATTCAGTTCAATCAGACGAACCTGCTTACCTTCGATTTCAGGGATGTAAATGCTATCTGCCCACTGCTCAGTGTTAGCCATGTAGAAGCCATTCTCTGTCTTCTCATAAGGTGCTCTAGCAATCTTCTCTGCCATTTCTTTGCCGATGCCGTACCGCGCAAGCCATTCAACGCCTTGATCATCAAGCTGGCCTTTGCCCAACTTAATTGAGTAGTCGATGATGGTGTGCGCATCGATAACACCAGCAAGCTGCTTTGCCAGCGTAGTCAAGGGAGCGAGGCCATTGAGAATGTAGAAGGCGTTTCGCGTCTGACTTAAAAGATCGTTGGCATCAATGTTGTTAGACATATCCTCCATCAATCGCATGTGGGCGCTGCCTTTAAGAATGTCGATTGCTTCACCAGCAAGCCGAACCTCATCAACGTTCATGTTGACACGCTCTTTATCCAGCAGCGCTTGGACGCCTTTCCAGACGTTATCCATATCGTATTCCATAACGATACGCCCAAAGTCAGGGATAGCAGCAAGACCAGAGGAACCCATGTAACTAAACGAAGCAGCCTCACGAAGAACAAACGCAGCCTTCTGGCTAAGAGCGTCTGGGTTTTCTAAGACAGTACCAATAGTGCGATCATACATATGGTTGAAGTCGCGCATTACTTTGTTGATCTCTGCTCGACTCTTACCATCCTTAACCATAGCACGCTCAATGTCGAAGCGAACACCATCGAGGTCTTTGCCAAACTGTTTAGCAAACTCATATCGAGGCTCGATCCGCGCAGCATAGGTCTTCATTACAGCCAGCGGGTCTTTCATCATAAAGTCAGTGACTAGCTTGTTTGGAATATCTAGCTGACGACTGCGAAAGTGCTTGGATCGACCCATACCAAATGAAACAGTATCTAGGTTGAGGGGATCAGCCTCACCAAGAATGCCATCAATCGTTTGATTAACGCGCTCCATGATCTTTTCTGGGTTAGTGCTAAGGTCTATCTTTACAGGCGTGTCGCCATCCATGCGGTAAACATACGGGTTCTTTTCAAACCAGTTGTAGAGAACATTAGAAAACTCTTCTCGGCGGTTGCGGATAGCGCCCTTGTCAAAGAAGCGTGGGAAGAAAACATCCTTATCAAAGGCTGCATTAGGCTCTGATCGCATACCATCAAGCCCAGACATTCTGCCCTCTAGCTTCTTAATGCGAGCATCAACCATTTCATATTCCATGGAAGTCTTGCGTACATCAGCTAGGCTGGACTTTAATCCAGCAATTTCAAGCTCGAGCATCTCAATCTGGCGAGCCATACCCTTGGCATCGCTAAGAAGACCAACCTCCTGAAGTCGAGCCTCTGCATCTTCAAAGTATTTGTTGATAACACTTGAAGCCTTCAACTCATTCTCATTCAGGTCAGTGACACCACGCAAGCGCTTCTCACTCACATTGGTAAGCCACTGCCTGTAGGTCTGGTCAGAACGCATTCCGCGACGAGCAACATCGCTAAAGTTTATATCCAAGCGGGAGGCCACAGATGCGTCAGTATCAGCAGCCCACAACTTTACCATCTCATCCTGAGCCTTGACCCACCGACCAGCAGACACAGCAGTCCTTACAGCCACAGACTGAGGCGTAGGAAGGCCAATCGAGTTCATCGCTAGGGTCATGCCATTATCGCCAAAGGCGCGTAGGAATGACTCCTTTACAGCGTTGGGGTACTTACCCTGCAAGGTGCGCTTCATAGGCGTAGAAACCGCCTTGTAGAGCGGGCTGTTGATGAACCAGTTTGACTTGAGATCATAAGGGTTATCGAGGTCAATGTTATCAGCCTCTAGCTGACGAAGACCCAACTCATTTCGATAGGATCGAGCTTCATTTCTAACCTCACTTGCTCTCTCAGCCGCACCGTCAGCCTCAATCTTTTGCGCGTCAGCCTCATAGGTCCGAATGGTTTCTCTAATCTCAGCATCTTCTAAGGAGCCAAGGGGTCGCTCTGTTCTTACAGGGGCGCTGCGAATATCGCTTGGCGTTAGCCCATCTAAGTTCTCGATGCGATTAACCATATCAAACATCTCAGCGTTTGACTTGTTTACCCTTTCAAATGCAGCAGCCCGACGTGACATTGGGATGCTGACCGCACCACCCAACACGCCCCCAAACAGCGCAGCAGAAGCAGTGTTTATTGTAGCTTCTTCAAGAGTTTTAACTGGGTCTAGCTGTAAGTTAATAGCTTCAGCAGTACCCTCAACAGCAGCAGTGCCGACACCCACACGAACCGCAGATTTTAAAAAACCTAAACTTGGACCGCCAAGGGGGAGGGCAACGAAGTTAATAGGATCAACTAAGCCAGCACCCAGCTGGGTCATCATAGTAGAGTTGGACAAAACTTCTCGGCGCTGAATGCTTCGATCAATGTTTGCTTTCAACTGCGCCATATGCTGTGCGTTCTTTGCGCCGTACAGGCTTGTAGCATAGAGGCCATAATCGCCAAGATTATCTTCCCACTTAAAGTTGGGATCACGCTCCTGCCCCGCGTACTTAATCCCCGTCGCAGCACTATCAATCGCAGGGGCGAACCGAAGCCCTAATGTAGCACCAGCGGCCTCCCCAAAAGATGATTTCTCTGAAACAATAGTGCGTTCAAAGAGGGCGGGAGAGTAGCGGTTGAGATCAGCCATTAGTCATTTGTCCCAAAGATTGTTCCAAGGAAGGAGCCTCTACCAGTGCCAGAGAATGCTTCAGCTTCTTTAGCCTTTTTAATTTCCTGTGACTGCTGAATAAGCTGAACGTTTCTAACCGCATCAGTAAACTCAGAGTCTCTGTTACTAATAATAACTGGAGCGGTGTAGGATGTTTCGCCCTCAGCAAACGTACCGTTAAGCACCTCATCGCCACCTTCTTCTAATGGGCGCATACGCTTCACAAGGTATCGGACTTCGCCGTTACTAGATTCATCGAGTGGAACTAGATAAACAGTATCTTCGGCAGGAATAAATCCTGGCCTACCTGTAGTCGCTCGCACGAGGTCCCCACCAAAAGAAAAGTTTGTTAGGTTGGTAGTCCTCGAGACAATGTCCCGAACATGATTTTTAAACAGCTTCTCATTTCCTTGAGCTACTTGACCCAAAGAAAACTTAGTGCGCTCACCGCCATTTGGATTAACAACGTAACCCTGACCATCTGGATATGTTCTTTCCATTTGGTCCTCTAGACGACGCTTGATCTCACGACGTGAGGCACCCATCGAGGCAAGGCTTAGAGTGGCAGACGCAATTGCGTTTACAGCAGAATAAGGAGCCTCTTTCATACCATCGAGGCTAAGAACAAACTCCTCAAGGGGAGCATCTAGGAGTTGCTTTACGCTCTCTTGTTTCGTCGGGTTGCGATCAAACTCAACTTTTTGATTGTAGATAGCAGCCATCTTATCCCCGCTAATATTACCCTCAACATCAACAACGTCGGCAAGATAGTTAAGCATAGCAATCTGAGCTTGAGACAAAGAATTGATTGCGCGATTATTAATGCTTTGACCTTCAAACTGATAATCACGCACGTTCATGTAGTGAGAAAGAACAGCATTTGGATTGCCAATGCGAAACTCACCCTCGGCAAGCGAGGTAAGTGTATTGTGAAGTGATTGAGGTAAAACACCTTTCTGGGTGACATCGTTTAAAATATTGAGAGCAACAGGGTTTGTTACTGACTCTGTGCTTCCCCAAAGAGCAGAAATGTCCTGACCATTTGCATACTTATCGCTAAGCATTTCCTCATAGACTTCTCGGTCGGACTTAATAGTCGGGCTTGCCTGACCCATTTCAATCGAAGCCTTTTGCAATGAAGCCTGAGTAGCCTCTTCTTGCGCCTTAATGCGGCTATTTACAGTGCCAACTTGACTGTTGAATGTGGTGCGAAGCTGACTGAGCTTACCAGCGTCTTGAGCATATGCTCGGGCCTGATTGATCTGGTCTACTTGGGCATTAGACAGCACACCCGTTTGGAATGAGCCGCCCTCAAATACACTACGCGCTTCTCGAAGCTGATCTTCATTTAAGCTGCCGTTAGCAAAGAAAGTATTAAGGTTGTTAGTTCCAGCGTTGAGATACGCAGAACTAATCATAGCCTGACGCTCGTTGTCTTTCAGATTTTCAATAGAATTAATCTGAGAAACACGCTCCCCCAACGTACCTTCAACATCCTCGGCATAAAGAATTGAACGAAGGTCTACTTCAAGCGCTTGCTGAGAAGCGGCAACCTGATTGATTGAATCAACATTCTTACCAGCAGAACTGCGATAAGAGCTAATCTCAGGCATAAAGTTTTCTAGGATAGGCTGACCCGTTGCAGCCTCCATACGCATTAATGCGTTCAACTCAAGTCGTGCGCTTTCGGGTGCAAGCATTGGGTTACGATTTGCAATAGCATTTTCAAGAGCGTCAGTATCGTCAGTCGATAGACCACTTAATGCTCGAGCATATAAGCCACTTGCCTGTGCTTCTAAGACTGCATCGCGCTCTTCAAGAGTCTGGTCTGATATAGCCTTATCACCAGCAGCAAGTTGAGAGCGAGCGCGTTCAGTAAAAGCAGACCAATCATCTCGAGAGCGGTTAGCAACAGCAAGCGGACCTCGGTTAACAGAAAAGGCTTTTGCTGACAGCGTAAGGCCAGCAACATCGTTCTGCATATCAAAGACAGTTAGGGCATCTTCAGCCTTCTGAGCCTCTGTCTCTCTGCGCTGAACTACTTCTGTGTACTGAACCTGATCACCAAGAAGGCCATCAGAAAACTGCTCTAACTTAGCAAGACCTGAGTAATCAGAACCAAAGCCTCGCATAGCATCGGCAACTGCTGAGAACTCATCTGGAACTGCGTTTGGGTTCTGTGTGCCAATCGCTTGCTGAAGAAGCCTAAGAGTATCAGGGTCATCTGATTGCTGAGAGGCGTGTCGAACCAAACCTCTAGTGATTGCAAGGCGCGTTGCTGAGTCGTGTCCATTAACTTCAGACGGGCTAAACAGACCAGCCTTACCACCATCAGAATTTGTAGCTGATACGGATTGAATAACGCCGTTAGTTACTGTTGGGCCATTAAGAGCGGCTGGTCCCATCTGAGCAACCATAGCTTCAATATTCTGAAGACCATCTGAAACGGCGGCTTCTTGAGAGCGCCTAGCAACAATACGCTCTCGTTTAACCTGAGCAACGCGCATGTTGGTTGTCGTAGCATTTAGATAAGTAGTGCCTACGTCAGTAATGAAACCCTTGAACTGGTCTTGGGCAACATTGGTCATCGAGGCCAAGTAGTCAGACATTGCTGACTCATAAAGAGCAACACCATTGGCGCTATTCTCGTATCGAACAGCAATCTCTTTGCCTTTGTTTCTTATCTCGTCTTCAATGCTCTGCTGAAACCTGCGCATGACAACGCGCTGGTAAGCGTCTGTACCAATAGAACCCATACCAGCAGGAGCAGCATAAGCCTCTGGCTCTCCCGTCTCTGGGTTAATGGTAATTACCTGCTCCCGATCAACAGACTGAGCGGCTTCAGTACCGGCCTTCTCTGCTTCGGCAGCGGCTTCACGGTAAAACATATCGCCAAGAATATTGGCTGATCGCGAGATAGCATCGCCAACTACGCGCCCGCTTTGAGAAGCCCTAGCTACCCCAATGCGGCCAATTTGAAACTGACGCTTTTCGCGAATGACTGCCATGTTTTAATCTACCCCTTCGGTCATTTGACTTGGCCGTATTTGTGTAAGCCACTCGCCATAGTAGTGAAACCATCTATGAACCCAGCGCCCATTGCTGCCCTGCCTTCTTGTCGAGTTGCAGCAGCTTGAGAGTCTATCTTTAAGCCTTCCATCATAGCCATGAAGTTAGAACGCTCAGTGTCACTAACAGCAATCTCTCTTTGACGATCAAGGAACGCGCTAACCGAACGATCCGCTCCAATGTCACGACCCTGTGCAGCAAATGAGGCGATGTTTGCAGAAAGATTAGAGCGGTAAAGCTCCATGCGATCATTGTTTCTCTGCGCAGCTTCAGCCTGACTTAGCCTCTTTTCGGTGCCTAGGTTGAAAGCATTAAGCTGAGCGCTCTGTTTTGCTCCGATTCCACCTAGAATAGAAGCACCCGCCTGAACACCAGCAGCCGCTAACATTAACATTGGGAAAGCCATTAGACTACTAACTCCGCTACTATACCGTTTACCTGTAGGCCCAACGGATCGTCCTGCTCGATTGTGACCTGCGGATTTCTATCGTAGCCCAAGACTCTAAATTCCTTCTTACCCGTAAAGAGGCCCTCAGTAACCAATGGCCTTGTATTTACCTTCATTGATCCAACCTCCTTTACGTCAACCACGACATTAGCTAACCCCCTGATTTCACCCGTAGAGGGACCAGTACCCATGTTTGAGTCGATAGGATTTGTTACAATCTTAGCCGTAAACTTCTTCCCCGCGTAGGCGTGAGTAATGTTGCCGTAGAGTCCAAGATCAATCTCGTTGTTGCTGTTTACAGTAAATGAGCCAAGGTGAGATTGCGTAGACCCTTCAATACCAACAATGGTAACGACGTCTCCATTAGAATATTTTGAACTAACATCAAGCGCCCCAGAGGTGACTGCTCCGTAAACCCAAAAGTCCAAACCCACATCTTCAGAAAACTCACACAGATGCAGGTTCCCATTAGAGTCATACACATTAGCAAAGATACGATCTTCAATAGCAACCACTGAACAGAAAGACCCATCAGTTGTTACTCGCGTCCAAGCAGCCCGACGCTCAGCGCGGTTGGATGTAAACAATACCGCGTCACCACTACCCAAGGTAATTATCGCATATGAGTCAGGTAAGCCAAAAGCACTGTGCGCAACCGTCATGCATCTAGGGTCATCTATTATGTGGGATGCAAGCGTAGAGACAGCGCTGGATGTATAAGCATCCTCGCTGTCAGTGTAGAGATACTCTCGAACAACCTTGCCATTATTTGCTACAAAGATTGTAGCACCATCTATAGAAACAGGCTTAACGTGCTCTGCGCCATATGGCGTCTGCTTTCGGATTTGCGCATTAACTGGCGTGATTCCTTGGTTCAGGAACGTAGGGATATAAAGCTCGCCTGAAGCAGTGAAGACTTGCAAGTCGCGATTAGACACCAAGTATCTAATTTCATTCACATCTCCAGTGGCTGCTACGAGAGCAATCGACTCATCGTCTAGAGCCTCACCAACATCGAAGTTAAAGAACCTGCCAATCTGACTCATCCATACTGAGTCAGGCTCAGAAAGGGTGCCGCCAAAGCAAAGTCGATTCTCATGGAAGGTTACAGCCGCAGGGTATCCACGGACAGCGGACCAAGACTGCTCATCCCAGTCAGAAGTAGGGGCGTGACTGCTAACGTAAACAACACCTCCCCCGTCTTCTGAGTCACTTGCAGCGCCGCCAGCAGTGTAAGTGTAGGTGTTGTCGTCGATAATCCCAGAAACAGTAAAGCTACCATTTATGTTGCCAGTGTTAATGCCACCAGTTGCGGAAGCGCCAGAAATAATAATAGCCTCACCCCCACCAAAGCCATGATCAATTTGAGTAACCTCAACAGTACTACTGCCATCTGTAGTTCTTAGGGGATTATCTACAGTAAGCCTTAGCTTTAATTTGTCTACAACGATGCCAGAGACTCGGGTTGCAGATGTGTACGAAGTAATTTCAATTTCAGAAGAGCCGTATCGAACGATTGAGCCTACATGATTTGGAACCCAATAAGCGCTACTAGTGGTAAGATTAATTGATCCAGTCGTCCCAGACGGATTAAGCGTTACCCCTTGAGCGTGAAATTTAGTGTAGGGCTGGTAAACCGCTTTTCCATCGGCCCTACTGTCAAAGGTAAAGACGCTAACTTCAAAGCTGGTAAGAGAAGTTCGGGTCAGCATTCGAGGTGCAAACAGGGGATGGCAGATAAACATAACATCGCCATATTGGCTTGAAGTGTACTGCTGAATATAATCCTCATCAAACGGAAGATTGTTCCCGTCAGTGTCTTGCGTGATCGTATCAACAAGAGTGACAACACCGTTTGCCTCAAGCTGAAAGCAGCGAACCTTCCCCTCTTCAACAGAGATTACATATTCCTCATTCGCGTCAAAGACGAACCTAAACAAATGAGACTGCGCAACACCCGCCCCGCTTAATCCGTAATCATAAATGTGCTTTAAGCCGTAACGCTTCCTTACAGAACCCTCAGCCATAACCACCATATTTTCTATGCGCTGTGCTGACTGAGCATAAACAGGCGAATCAGTCCTCATAAGCAATGAGTCACTTACTTCACCGTACTGAAAGCCGCTAATGGGAACTCTTACTTTTTGCATTAGCTGCGCCTTTCAGAAATAAACCTCGATGTATTAAGCTTACGTGTTGTTTGCTGCTGTGAGTGTAGCCGACGCGCTTGACGCATCTGATAATTAGCCTTTTCCTCCATCAATTGTGCAAGGGCAGCATCTCGCGCAACAGATACAGCGAGAACACCAGCCATCATATACTCCACTGCTGTAGTAAAGTATGGGGGCCAAGACGCTTCCTTTGCACGGAAAACATAGTCAGCAACAACCTCAGAGTTAGGAGGCTCATTGCAAAATGCCTTTGCGCCATAGAGGTCATACTTAATAGGCAGGTCATTCACGGTCAAAACATTGAGCATTATCATCTCAGAGGGGAGTTGATATGCTGCCTCCCAACGACCAGTAGGTGCCTGAGATAGTCGAGCAAGAACCTGCTGATCTGTAGCAAAGCGCCAACGTGAGTTGGTCAAAGCAGAACGAGCCATGTCCTCGTACATAGCCGAGCTAACTGATGCTTCGGCTGTGCCATCGTTGAAAGACTGAATCGCGTCTCCCCCAATCAAGAGGGATGCGCGAGAGCAGATTTTAATCGGTGTGTTTGCTACATCTGGCATAAAAAGTCGGGGGGCCTAAACCCCCCGCCCATTCTTAGTTGTTGTCTAGGACTTCGTAGACGCCATCGTCGTCAATGACGATAGCCCCCATCGACATCATAGATGTGGTCAAGTGCGAAACCTTCTCAGGCACGTAGTTGACCTCAGTGGTGACATCAGCGTTGATGCCCAAGCCAACAGAGCTTGTGTGGTAAGCAAAGTTTTTGCCGCCAGCTACAGCAGACGTTGAGAAAATCTTGAAGCCCAAGAACTCTTTCATTGTCATGCCACCTGCAAACGGCAGGTTCTGCGGGCCAACATAGTCTGAGGATGCGAACTCGTTGATGTTAAACAAGTCAGCAAAACCAGCAGGGGACATAGCGAGATAACGCTGTCCATCTTCTGGAATGTCGGCAGCGCCGAATGTCTCAAACAATGTAAGCAAGTCAGCTTTTTCAAGCGCACCAGAGACGTCAGCAATCTGAGTTGCGTTAGCGCCCGCGTCCATTGCTGTAATAAGGATTTCATCAGTCTTGCGACCAAGAGCAGCAGCAGCAGATTGCGCAACAGCTTGACGCTCGTTGATGTTGATCTTCATCTCGTCGAGCTTATCAATAAACTCTGGCGCGTAGAAGTCAGCTACAGTTGCTTCAACATTGGTGTGCGCCAACTCCATTGGAGTTACGTTACCATTGCGGGATTTAGTGTTTGCAGTGCCTTTACCAATAACTTGGAATCGAGCAACAGAGCCAGTCACATTGGTAGAGCGAACAGTGTTCCGTAGCTTGGAACCCATGCGCTGATACGCCATGTGAACTTCTGTCTCGAACTGCTTGATGAAGGCTTGGTCGATTGTATTAGCCATTTTTTCAGTCCTATTGAAGTTTCAGTTTGCTACGGGTGTCCACATCTCTCACGTCAACTTGGGTATCCCAGAGGGGCCAATCAGTGCATCAGGGGCCGTGATGCGGCATCATAAGCATTCTTTCTGTCAGGATTGCAACGCACAAAATCAACATACTTCTCAGAGCCGCTAGCATAAATACCTACAGTTTCGAAGTTTAGCCATGCAGCCCAGTCCAGAATAAACTCATAATCAGCATTTATCGTCATAGACATGCCATCATGTGCTTGGTCGAAGAAGCTCACCAGCATCTTTGATCCGCGAGCCATAGCGTGAAAGTTTTCTCTGATCTTATCCGAGAACATGGCAAACATCTGAGGGGTCTCTGCGTCGTGGTCAAACCAAAGCCCGCCCACCATTATGAATGACTCACCTTCTTTACGGCAAATGTAGCACTCTGAAGTTTCGTACATCTCTTTCATTGCTTGCCTTAGATCAAGGTGGCCTAGCAACTTTAGCTCTCGCCTGTTCTCTTTGCTAAGGTGCTCAACCACCTCGTCAATGTGATCCAAAGTAAAAGGGGTAAGATAGAACTTACCCCTCTTTAGAACCTTAACCTCGGTAGATTTGCTGGAAGCCTTCTGTAACTTCCTTGATGTAGGCAGGGTCTTTGTCTTTCCAGTACCTTGGATCATTCATCATCTCCCGAAGCTCACGCTCTGATGTTTGCGCGGCAGGTTGAGTGTTGCCAGAAAAGTTGCCATCCTTCAGTGCCTCTTGAATTGCTTCAAGTGCAAGTATTCCAGAGTGACTTTCGCACATTCGCTCGATAGCTGGCAATGTCTCTTCGGGGAAAAACTTACTAGCAAAGGCAGACGCTGATTCGATGCGAGCCTCGGCATTGTCACCTAGCTTTGCAGCTTCTACTTCAAGGTCTGGCTGATTGCCCATCACAGCTTGAGAGTACATCTCAATGCCTTGCTGGAACTCTTCTTGTGAGTAACCATTTTCGAAGGAATGATCAGACCACCACTTCAGCAAGTCGTTATCTACCGCCTCTTCTGCGTCAACCGTTTCGGGCAGCTGATAATCTCCAGCAGACTCAGGACGCTCACTAAACGCTTCCTTCTGGATTTCCTCCATGAGCGCACTGCGAATGTCTTCTTCCTTGCCGCCCAGCTTTTGAGACAACTCAGTATAAGATTTAGCTAAATCTTCTGGTGACTTGAACTTTTCAGGGAGCCACTCAGGTCGATCTGACGAGGGGCCTTCCACTTTTTGTACATCTTCTTGGGTAACAAAGTCACGACCATCGGCCTCTGCTACTTCAATCGCTGCTTCCTGTTCACTCATGTTTTACTCCTATGTCCATGCGCAATACGTTGCTCGATAAGGCCAACGATATATCGCTGACCTTCAAGGTGACGTAACTCTTCCGTAGTCACACTTGGTCCATTCACCATCTCGATAGTGATTGAACGCAAATAACGTAGAACCTCTTTGCCCGTAGGCGATTCAAATACCTTTGCAACATTCTTGCTGACGATTACATCATCTTCAGATTTGCGCTGATACCCGTCTATTCCAATGTTAATCTTGTTGCTCAACCATTGCACCCTGCTGTTGCTGCGCCATCTGCTGCGCCATTGCAGCTATTTGTTTACGCTGTTCTTCATCACGAATCAAACTTTCTGGAACCCCAAACTTTTTGGCTAAGTGAACCGCAGTCTTTTCTCCGTCGATTAGAAGCTGCAACATCTCTGGTCCAAACACGCCGCCAACCAACTCAAGGTAACGAGCAACACTAGAAATGTCTTGGTTAGCTTGCGCTTGAGCGAGTGGAGACACAGAGCGAACCTTCACCTCACGACCATTAACAGTAGGAACCTCGATGCGTCCCTGCTTCTTCAGAATATAAATCACACGCTGAAGAACTGGTTGCACCAACTCAGCTTGCAATCGACCAAATGCAGAGCCAACACGACGAGAAAGGTCAGCCATACGTTCTGCAACTTCCGTTGCTGTAGCTGGTGTCTTGTCTGGATTGCCAAGCATATCATTGTAAAGCGCCCGCTTAATGTTTAGGCGCATGTCGCTAAGAACAAGCTGGGCAACATCAAAGCGCCCAGCAGCCTGTATTGGCTGCAAGCCCTGACTGCCCATTGCTTTTGGAATGATAGACCCCGGGACCAACTGAATTGTATCAGGGTTGATAACGCCATCATCTTCCATCGTGTAGATTCCAGAGATAGACATCTGTGCGTTCTCAAGGATTAACTCGATAGTAAGATTCGTAGTTTTGATTGCGGCAAGCGCATTGATCAGCGGGCCGCGACCATAGATTTCACCAGCGCACTTAGACCATCGGAAGCAGATGAATGGATTGGAGCCAAGACCGCGCATCTCCTTCTTATGAATGACAGTATCTGTAGTCATACAGATTGCGTAGTGAACATATGCCTCCTCGTTCTTGCGAGAGTAGTCGCGACAAACAACCTCCAAGACTGTAGTCTCTTGGTTGCGTCCCATCATGGTCATCACCTTGGGACTAAAAGTAGAGTTGGGATACATTAGCTCCAGATGATCGAACTTAACCTTCTTACGCTCACGAAACACATGGTCGATACGATCATCAGGCCCAGTATCAAGAACCACGTGAGGCAGCGGAATAGCAGAAAAGACAACAGGGCTGACTGCATCCCCCTCTTCAACGCAGAGAACACCTGTGCCCACTGCCAAGTCCATGAATGATTCATGAACCTCTTGGCTAAAGTTAGAGTTCTGAAGAACCTCAAAGACGTAATCGGTTACAGCATCAAGCTCGTTATCAATTTCTTCACGCTGTTCGGGGGGCACTTCACTGCCAGACATAAGGTCGGCCCAACGCGCAAAGTTAGGAACCAGTCCCGCTTGAAGTCTGCTCGCAAACTCTTGCACACCGACAACAGCAGTCTCATCGAAAATCTTTTGATCTCGACGCTGACCAGCTTCCTCATAGTAAAAAGACTCACGCTGAGGCAGCGCATACTCGTAGCACTCCTCAAACAAAGGAACCCAGTTTTCGCGAAAGGCTTTAGCCTTATTGTACTTCTCAATGTACTCTTTTGCGAGCTTGTCCATTATCCAAACCTACCTAAAAATCCACCGCCACCAGCGCGAAACAATGATCGCCGCCCAGCCCCCCCGCGCATTCCGCGTCTTTTGGTCTTAGCCTCTACCGCCTCTTCAATGTCGTCGACTTTCTGTTTAGCGCGATCCTCTACAACTTCCCGCTTTTGAACGTCAGCCTCTTCCCTTTGAGTAACGGCTGCTTCTTTTTCTTGTTTGCTTGGTCCAAAACACATGATGGTATCCTTTACATTCGTGATCGCATATTGTTGCTGCGACGTGTTGTTGACTTCCGACTAAAAACATCGAAGTTGCGTTGAGCTACAATCGCTCTAGCAGGTTTTTGGCTATTCATCAAAGCCCTGCCTTCGCCAGCCCCAAGAAATAAGTACTGAGCCGCGTCATGAACGTGACTAAACATATTCTTATCAGGCTTGTCTGCGTATCTTTCACCGCTAACTTCCATTCGTTTGTACGCATAACCACCCTCAAAGCCCTTAATAAGCTGAGGGCAGCGTCTATCAATTAATAGCGCTGGCTTACCCTCTACCATCTTGGTTAGCTGGGAGGAGACAGCCTCAAGACGAAGGTCAACAGAGTTGGAAGGCGCAGGAAACGCTTTCAAGCCAGCGCCGCGCAGAATGTGAAACGGAGTGGATTCATCAGTCTGCGCTCTAAAATCACCAGCGGGGTCGCCATAGATGATGGCCTCCCCAGCGGCAGCGAAACGTGTGGCAAGTTCGTTGCGCATCACCTCAGCGAAGCGAACAACTCCCATATCAATAGCAACGATCTCAGATTGTAGCAGCCACCTACCGCGCACCTTCTGACCAAAGACAGCAGCGGGGGTCAGGCCAAAGTCAACGCCCACATACACTGGCAACCCAGCGGCAATAGGTATTTCTTCGCTAGCAACGTGAACATCTGGCGCAAACATAGGGTATACAGGCTTTCCGTCTTGGATATGACCTAAGCGATTCATAACGTAGACGTCAATCCAGCTCTTAGTCTTACCTTGAATCAAGTTAGGGTAGTAACTCTTCATCATATTGGCCTGATTCTCAGCACTTTTGCTGGGAATGTACTTTTCTAGCTCGCCTTCTTTGTTGCGAACCTCTTCCATGCCAGAGGGCTGGGTATAGAAACGCCAGTTGTCTGGCGTAACCAGCATCTTAGCTTGCTCACGCGGTATATGATCTGGGATTGGAACCTCACCAGACATAATCGGCCACCAATGATCCTCTTCGGGGGCGTTGGTATCGGCAATAACGCCAGTCCAACTAGGACCGCCATCACGCATAGAAGGAAAGCGACCAACACGCATCGTGCAGGCGTCAATAATACTCTTAGAAAGCTCGCGAGCCTCGTTAATCCAGATGCCAGTAAGCTCCAAGGAGAGCAGTTTCTTAACATCTTCGGGTCGATCAAGCGCAAGGAAGATAACTTCAAGGTCAATGTCACCTTTCTTAATGTGGTGCGTGTATGGAACAGACCAAGTAAACCTGCCCCAGTCTGATTCGGGAAACCAGTCGAGCCAAGTCTTGATGGTAGTAGTGCGAAGCTGCGGGTTGGTGTTGCGAATGATAGCCCATCGGCTTTTGCGGATACCTTCTGGGTTTTTCTTCTGCGCAAGCGCCCGTCGAAACACCTCGATACAACAACCAACGGACTTGCCAGACCCCACAGGGCCGCGAATGCCACGAAAGAACGTATCGTCTTTCATAAACGCCTTCAGCACATCACCGTCAGGTTTGTATTTGAAGTCTACCAATCTCTAATCCCGCGATCAGTTCCAGCTTTAATCATACCCTCAATGACCTCTGGGGCCATAGTCTCGATGATCTTGTCAGCTTCGTAGTTGGTTACGAAATCTGTAGGGTGGTGTTGCATATGCACCCGCTTAACAACGCGCCGTAAGGTATCTCGCTCAGGCTGAGAAAGGGTATTGAGGAAACTCATTCACATCTGCCCTTCCATTTGGCGGACGCGCTTCAGCAATGAGTAGTGCTTGCCAGTAATTGCACGCTGGCTCGCCTTCTCTTTCTCGCTCAAATCCTGCATCTGGTCCTTGCTCATGTAAAGACTGCGCACTTTTCGCTGCACCTTCTTGAACAAAGTGTTGTTGCTTTTTCTTTCAGCCTCGTCGAGTTGCTTGCTCAACTCTTCATAGCGGGCTTGAGTAAACTTAACCTTCATATCAGCCATGATTTAGTCCCATGCTGTTGCGCCCTTCGGCTTTGGTGGTTGCTTTTTTCGGGGCCGCTTAGGCTTAGAAGGAGGTGGAGTTGGTTTCTTAGGCTCCGCTTCAATCCATACGAGGGGCTGCGATTGAGGGGTTCGGGTAGCTCCAGTAAAAGTGCGACCAGCCAACTCATGAGTCTGACCGCCCCACTCCTCTTCGCTGTTCTTAAACTTCCAAGGCATTATTTCATCTCCCT
>Ga0257126_1000840_pt1 | contig 23709 bp, 18 predicted proteins | sample SI060_120mmetaG_FD_190151 | JGI IMG/M metagenome (GOLD analysis project Ga0257126, IMG submission 190151) | Marine microbial communities from Saanich Inlet, British Columbia, Canada - SI060_120m | ecosystem: Environmental > Aquatic > Marine > Inlet | place: Canada: British Columbia | collected... | reverse complement strand
TACCACCTCTTCGATTTTTACCCTGATTATTTAAGGTTGAGCCATCGGTAAATACAATAATTTTGTTATCCATTTATTAATATTAGTTAATAATAATTCAATTTTAAATCAATTTTTTAATTTATAAATATATATATATATATATATGAGTTTTAGATATAAAAATAATTATAAAGAAAACTTTCAAGATAAAATAATAAAATATGCAGGATCGGATGCATGGTCCATTTCAGAATCTAGTGTACCTGATATAATTAAAAGAGAAATGGATCTTTCTAAAACATTAATTATGCATGTTAATTATGAGTATGATATTTTAGAATCCCCTGGTAATTCTGGTGGTTTTTCAAATTATAATCGGGAAAAAGAGATTTATTATTATTATTCAGAATTACCTCTTACAGGAGAAGTAGATGTTAACGATATTAAAGAAAGTATGGAAAAAAATTCTGATAGTATTAAACAGTGGAAAAAAAAAATAATAATCAATTATGAAGGGAGTAATATACATAAAAAATCTGAACAAATAACAAGCTTTACAAAAAATAGTGATTATGATTGTTACCCAAAGCAAATAATACCAAATATAATTTTTATAAAATTTGGTACTAATGTAACAAAAATAACAAATAGTAATAATAATCCACAAAACTTTATTTCTAACTACTTCTACTTAAAAGGATTAGATATTCATAATAATCTAACCATTGGTAAAAACGCATTTCAAAACTGTCTAATGTTGTTAGAAATAAATTTTGATAATAATTACAATAAACAAATAGAAAGTGGTGCTTTTAAAACATGTAGGTCATTAAAAAGTTTTGTAATACCTAAAAATATAACAGTATTGAATAATGATATATTTAATAATTGTACAGATTTAAAAAATATAACTATTCATGATCAAGTAACTGAAATTGGTAATAATGTATTTAATAATTGTACTTCATTAGAATCAGTTGATATTCATCCATCACTAACTAAAATAGGTGTTAAAGCTTTTTGGAATTGTAGTTTATTAGTTGCTAATTTTAAAGAAAGAACAAAAAACTTAGATATTCATGAAAGTTCCTTTAAACATACGAATACTATACCTCCAAATGAAAAAGTAACAATTAAAACATCTCTAAATGATTTTAATTATGTTGAAGATAAATGTCCTTTTGTTTCAACTTCAGTTCATCGTTATGATGGAGATGTTGAGTGTGAACTTCCAGATTTAAATAATTGGTTTGTAATAAAAGATACGAGTAATTGTAAATGGGGATGTGGCCCGACCATTAAAATTAATGAAGCTTATATAGATAAATATAAAATAAGTGATTGTTCACAAGAAGGTGTTAATAATATTTGTTGCCCTCCTGAATCTACTAAAGAAGGAAATCTTTGTGTTACAAAACTTCCTAATAATGTTTTTAAAAATAAAGCTGATCCTGATATCATAAAATCAAAAATAGGAATAGGGGAAGCAGGGAAGTATTCAGCATCATACTCCCCTGCTTATGATTGTAAAATCACAGGTATTAAAAATATTTGTTGCCCTCCTGGATCTATTAAAGATGGCAATAATTGTGTTACAAAACTTCCTAATAATGTTTTTAAAAATAAAGCTGATCCTGATATCATAAAATCAAAAATAGGAATAGGGGAAGCAGGGGAGTATGATGCTAAATACTCCCCTGCTCATGATTGTAAAAAAACAGGTGTTAATAATATTTGTTGCCCTCCTGGATCCAAAAAAGAAGGTAATTATTGTGTTATAGAACTTCCTAATGTTTTTAAACATAAAACTGATGGTGATCTTTTAAAACAAATTCATATTAACGTTGCTGGTGATTATAATACTCATGATTCTACAGATGATTGTAAAGACAAAGGTATTAAAAATATTTGTTGCCCTCCTGGATCCACTCGAGATGGCAATTATTGTAAGTTAGATTTATTAGATTCAACGGATAAAATATTTTATAATAGTTCTAATGGTAAAACATCTGAAAAACAAATTCATATTAACGTTGCTGGTGATTATAATATTGTTAATAGTAAATTTAGTTATGATCAGGATCAAAATAAATGTATACATAATGAAGATGGTGGATATGATGATATTAATATATGTAATGATGCAAATCAAAAAAAATATTTATATGATAGAAATAAAAAAACATGTATTGAAGATAAATCTGGGACGTATTTTGATAAGAAGGTGTGTATAGATACTACCGTTGATTGTACAGACAAAGGTATTAATAGAGTCTGTTGTCCTCCTGGATCTATTCAAGATGGCAATTATTGTAAGTTAGATTTATTAGATTCAACGGATAAAATATTTTATAATAGTTCTAATGGTAAAACATCTGAAAAACAAATTCATATTAACGTTGCTGGTGATTATAATATTGTTAATAGTAAATTTAGTTATGATCAGGATCAAAATAAATGTATACATAATGAAGATGGTGGATATGATGATATTAATATATGTAATGATGCAAATCAAAAAAAATATTTATATGATAGAAATAAAAAAACATGTATTGAAGATAAATCTGGGACGTATTTTGATAAGAAGGTGTGTATAGATACTACCGTTGATTGTACAGACAAAGGTATTAATAGAGTCTGTTGTCCTCCTGGATCTATTCAAGATGGTAATTATTGTGTTATAGAACTTCCTAATGTTTTTAAACATAAAACTGATGGTGATCTTTTAAAACAAATTCATATTAACGTTGCTGGTGATTATAATACTCATGATTCTACAGATGATTGTAAAGACAAAGGTATTAAAAATATTTGTTGCCCTCCTGGATCCACTCGAGATGGCAATTATTGTAAGTTAGATTTATTAGATTCAACGGATAAAATATTTTATAATAGTTCTAATGGTACTACAAAAAATATAATAAGTATATGGGAAGCAAGTGATTATAATATTGTTAATAGTAAATTTAGTTATGATATGGGTCAAAATAAATGTATACCTAATGAAGATGGTGAATACACTAATATTAAGACATGTAATGATGCGAATCAAAAAAAATATTTATATGATAGAAATAAAAAAACATGTATTAAAAATAAAGATGGGAACTATACTGATCTTGATACATGTAAGACCGAAACTCTGGGATGTCAAGACAAAGGTGTTAATAATGTTTGTTGCCCTCCTGGTTCCACTCAAGATGGCAATTTTTGTCTTGTCAAAAATCCTAATGTTTTTAAACATAACACTGATAATAGTGATGTTGGTAGAAATAAATTACATCTTAATGATGCTGGTAATTATGATGTTTTTGTTAGTAAATTTACTTATGATGAGAAGGAAAATAAATGTATACATGATATAGATAATAAAGAAGGGAAGACAATATACGATAGTATGTCTTCATGTCTTATTTATAGACAGAAAAAATGGGCACATAATGGAAAAAAATGTGTTCGAAATGATTTGGGGGGAAATTATACTGATATTGGTACATGTAAGCAAGAAACTGTTGAATGTAATAACAAAGGTATTGATAATGTTTGTTGTCCACCAGATTCCACTTTACATTGGTTAAATAAGGGCAGATGTTATCCAAAAGATAATCATAGATTTTTAGATTCTGATAACAAGGTTATCAGTAGTATTCATCTTAATAATGCAGGCGGTGATTACAAAATTGATAGTGTTATTGAAATATGTAAAGAAAAAGGTATTAATAGAATTTGTTGCCCTCCTGGTACCAAAAAAGATGATGAAGACTATTGGGATTATTGTGTTCGAAAAGATAATTATGCAATTTTAGATTCTGAGGGTAATAAAAAAGATAAAATTCATAAAAATGTTATCGATAGTTATAATGTTGTTGATTATACTGATACATGTAAACACGAAGGTATCAATAATGTTTGTTGTCCACCTGGTTCCAAAAAAGAAAAAAAATATAGTTTAGGAAGATTCTTAGATTATTTTTGTGTTCCACAAGATAACTATAAATTTGTAAATTCTGATGGTAATCCAAAGAAAAGTAAGAATGTTAGATTTAGTGAAGCAGGTGACTATAATATTGTTTCAACTGCTACTACAACTTCAACAGTTCCAACAACTACTGTGCCAACTACAACAACTGTACCAACTACTACAACAGTACCAACTACTACAACTACAACTGAACTATCAAAAGCAAGAAAAGCAAGAAAAGCAAGAAAAGCAAGAAAAGCAAGAAAAGCAAGAAAAGCAAGAAAAGAGAGAAAAAACGGAGAAGATTTTACAAATATAAAATCTAATAAAATTACTTCTATTCTTTTAATATCTTTATTATGCTTAATTTTATTTTTTGTTTTAAATAAAAAATTTAAGGGTATAAATAATTTTAATTAAAATATATTTTATAAATAAATTAATTTATTTATAAATATATATATATATATATGAGTTTTAAATATAAAAATAATTATAAAGAAAACTTTGCTAGTGCATTTACTTATGATGAGAAGGAAAATAAATGTATATATGATAGAGATATTAATGTGGTCGAATTCATTAAAGAAGGGAAGATAGCATACGATAGTATGTCTTCATGTCTTAGACATGAACAGAAAAAATGGGCACATAATGGAAAAGAATGTGTTCGAAATGATTTGGGGGGAAATTATACTGATATTGATAAATGTAATCAAGAAACTGTTGAATGTAATAACAAAGGTATTGATAAGGTTTGTTGTCCACCAGATTCCACTTTAGCAGATTCCACTTTACAAGATTCCAGTCTATTTTTATTAAAAAAGAACAGATGTTATCCAAAAAATAATCATAGCTTTTTAGATTCTGATAACAAGGTTATCAGTAGTATTGATCTTAAGAAAGCAGGCGGTGATTACAAAATTGAGAGTGATATTGAAATATGTAAAGTAAAAGGTATTAATGGAATTTGTTGCCCTCCTGGTACCAAAAAAGATTGGGAAGACTATTGGGATTATTGTGTTCGAAAAGAGAATTATGCAATTTTAGATTCTAAGGGTAATAAAAAAGATAAAATTCATAAAAATTATATCGATAGATATAATGTTGTTGATTATACTGAAACATGTAAACACGAAGGTATCAATAATGTTTGTTGTCCACCTGGTTCCAAAAAAGAAAAAGTATGGAATTTAGAAAGATTAGAATATTTTTGTGTTCCACAAGATAACTATAAATTTGTAGATTCTGATGGTAATCCATATAAATTTGTAAATTCTTATGATACAATTAAAAGTGAATACTACTCTTTACAAAAAAGAGGTCATATTCCAGAATTACATATAGATGATTGGATAAATAAATTTGTAGATTCTGATGGTAATCCAAAGGAAAGTGATTATGTTATATTTAGTGAAGCAGGTGACTATAATATTGTTTCAACAGTTCCAACAACTACAGTGCCAACTACAACAACTGTACCAACTACTACAACTGTACCAACTACTACAACTGTACCAACTACTACAACTGTACCAACTACTACAACAGTACCAACTACTACAACTGTACCAACTACTACAACAGTACCAACTACAACAACTGTACCAACTACAACAACAGTACCAACTACTACAACAGTACCAACTACTACAACAGTACCAACTACTACAACAGTACCAACTACTACAACAGTACCAACTACTACAACTACAACTGAACTATCAAAAGCAAGAAAAGCAAGAAAAGCAAGAAAAGCAAGAAAAGCAAGAAAAGCAAGAAAAGCAAGAAAAGAGAGAAAAAACGGAGAAGATTTTACAAATATAAAATCTAATAAAATTACTTCTATTCTTTTAATATCTTTATTATGCTTAATTTTATTTTTTGTTTTAAATAAAAAATTTAAGGGTATAAATAATTTTAATTAAATAAATATATAAATATATAAATACAAATAAATATTTATTTATAAATGAATTCATATTTTTTAGTTTCAAGTTACACAAATAATGATATTCTTGCTCATACTCCTTTAGGAAAAAAAGGAGAAGGAATAACTTTATTAGAATATAATAATAATACAAATATTTTAAAAAAATTATGGTCTTTAGATTTAGATGATAATATTGCTTTTTTATTACAAAATGAAAATTTAATATATGCTTCTACAGAAAAAATAAATTTAGATGGAGAAATTTTAGTATTATCAATTGATAAAAATGGGGCTAAACTTTTAGATAAAAAATCATCTTGTGGAAAAAGTACCTGCTATTTAAATATACATAATAATTCTTTGAGTGCTGTAAATTATTGGGACTCTAAATTAGTTACATATGGACTAAATGAAAAAGGAACATTTTCTGTTTTACAACAAATAAAAATACAAAGTGATTATGTTGAAAAAAATAAACCAACAAGAGAGGAACATTGGATGTTTAGACAAAAATGGTCACATAATCATTGTATGGTAACTGAACCATATAATAATAATTATCATTATGTAATAGATCTTGGTAATAATCTAATAAGACATTTAGTTCATGATAGTGAAACTTGTCAATTAATAGAAACTAAACAAACTTTATTAGAATCAGGATCAGGACCAAGACATCTTGTTTTTCATCCAGAAAAAAAATTAGCCTATATAATTAATGAATTAATTTCAACAGTATCTATTTTTCTATATGAAAATGATTCATTTACTTTTGAAAAAACATTTAGTACTTTACCTGAAGATTATCAAAATGAATTAGTTAACAATTCAGGAGCATGGAAAGCAAAAAGTCATGCTAGTGAAATAAGAATATTAAATAACAAATTATTTGTATCAAATAGAGGACATAATAGTATTGTTATTTATGATATAAATGAAGATGGTTTACTTTACAATCCAAAATGGATTAATTCCGGAGGAGATACACCAAGAAATTTTAATTTCAGTTTAGATAATAATTTATTACTTGTTGGTAATCAAAATTCAGATGAATGTAGTTTATTTGATGTTAGTACAAATAAGTTTTTAACATCAATAGAATTAAATTCACCAAATTATATTATTCCTATTAACCTATTATAAATTTTGGTATGCCCAAGGCATATTTTTATTATACCACTCTTTATCATTTATAATAGTATTTTTTTGTAAATCATTTTTTTCATTTTTTTCATTTTTTTCATTTTTCTCATTTTTATTTTTTTGTATTTGTTGATTTTCTATATTATTAATTTCTTTTATCATACCATTTATTTTTGATATAATTTCATTGAAGTTAGAATCATCTACTGAATTATTTTCATCCATTATATAGGTTAGATATTAATACTTTAAAATTCAATTTTTTTAAATACTATATAAATAAATAGTTAAATATTTATATATATGGCAGATATTAACTATAATCAAAATTCATCATGGTTAGAAAGCGATAATACTTATAATGATGTTATCGATTATTTTTTTACATCAAGAAAAATAACAAATAATATTGAAAAGATAGACGAAAGTAATCTAGAAAGAAAAATAATAAAGGAAACTAAAATTGTTAACTTTCTTGCTATCCATTTTCCAATAGAAAATATTTCTAAATCATTAAAAGATTCAAATAAAGAATCTAATATTATACAAATTGAAATTTGGGGAGATAGAAAATATCATTATAAAGGAAATTTAGAAACTAATTCATCTACAATACCAGATTTTTTAATAGAATTGAAAGAAGATTCACAAATTTTTGTTAAAATTATATCAAATGGTAAAAATTATATTTCATTTATTCCAATAAATAAAAGATATCAAAAAGAAAATACAGATTTAAATATAAAATAAAAATTTAATATATGTCTGTATTAAAAAATCTATCAAAGTCCGTCAGTAAACTTCACCCTATTATTCCTATATCTGGTAGTGGTTCTAAAATAATCACCAAAACTCGTACATACATTGATTTTACATCAGGAATTGGTGCTTTAAGTACTGGTTATTGTCACCCTAGTATAAATTCATCAGTTAAAAAACAATTAGAATCGGGTTCTCACTTCGCACAACAAGTATATTTAACTTATCCTAATCAATTAGAATTAAATAAAAATTTATTAAATACATTTAAAACAGAAAATATAAATAAATTTTTTTATACAAATAGTGGATCAGAATCGACTGAAAATGCTATTAAAATTGCTAAATTATATACAAAGAAAAATAATATTATTTCAATTAATAAAGGTTTTCATGGAAGAACATTAGGAGCATTAGCTGTAACTTCATCAAATTTACCATGTAAAAGAGGAATATACTCTAATGTTTCAGGAGTACATTATTGTGAACCACACATAAAAAGTTTGGAAAATATTTTAACTTATCAAAGTTGTCCAACTGATACATCAGCAATAATTTTAGAATCAATACAAGGAGAAGGAGGAATAAATATATTATCTAAAAAATTTTTAAAATATGTAGAAAAAGTTTGTAAAGAAAATAATATTTTATTAATAGCAGATGAAGTTCAATGTGGAGCAGGAAGAACTGGACATTGGTGGAATATTGAATCAAAAGGAATTGAACCAGATATAATATCATTTGGTAAAGGTATTGCTAGTGGATTTCAATTAGCAGGATTGGCAACAACAGAAGAAATTTTAGATTATTTACCAACAAATTGTTTAGGAGGGACATATGGAGGTAACCCAATTTCAACAGCTGCTGCTCTAGCAACTATAAATGTTATTAATGAAGAAAATCTACTTCAAAATGTTAATAATTGTTATCATTTAATTTATAAACATTTAGATCCAGATATTAAATTAAAAGGAGAAGGTCTTATGCTTGGTTTTGATTTTAATAAGGGTATAGATTATGTAGATTTTGTTGTAAAAAAGTTTAGAGAAGAATATGGTATTTTAGTTTTAAAAGCAGGTAATAATGGTCAATATCTAAGAATTTTACCACCTTTAAATATCGATAAAAAAGATATCATATATTTTATTAATAGTATAAATGATTTATACAAAAAATATTGAAATTTTTATACATATATATAAATAATATATATATGTCTAAAAAGGCTTCTTATGATAGGATACTCTCTGAAATATACGCTGATTGGCTAGAAGGAGATAACCCAGATAACTTTTTTAAAAAAATATTTGGAATTGTGACACCAGAAAAAGTTATCAATTTCGAACAAATTTTATCAACAATTAATGAAACATATAACCATAATTGTTCAACAATATATTCATACAAAGATGATACAAATATTATTGTCATTGTACTTGATAATTGTGTTGTTAAAATTTATAAAAAAAATCAATATGACAACATAAAATCTGTTATATTATTGGAAGATAATAATATTGAGAAATGCTTGTATGTTCAAGAATATGACAATATTGTTTTTGTAGTAACAGAGAAAATTAATATTTTTCTAAATTCATATGGAGAGTTGAATTCATTACCTGATAAAATAACTAAGGAAGATCTATATAATCAAATCTCTTTGGCATTAAGTAAAATCCATGAGATAGGATATATCCATAACGATGTAAGCCTTGACAATATAGGATATAAATTTGTTAATGGTAAATATATATTTATAATATTTGACTTTGGAGCATCACGACAATATACAAATTATGATAATATTGGAATTGATTCAGATAATTTAATAGGTTCTATCAATAGATATTTAACTTAATTTACTTGTGCTTTTTTCAATAAGTTGTATTTTTTTATTAAATTCATTAATAACTTGCTTTATTATATCTTTAATTTTTCCATTACTAATTTTATATTGAATGATAATTCTAGGATCTAAAGGATGTGGCATATTATATCCAGCAAATAATACATCTTTATGATTTTGTAAACCAGTTGAAATTATATTACCTAAAGTATGATCAAAGTCAGGTACACTAAATTTACCTTCCTTATCATTTATATCAGGGACAATATCATAAAAAGATTTTAACATTTCATAAATATTATCGAACATTTTTTGTAAGATTTCAAATTCTGTAAGTTGCCCTCTTGATTCTAGTACAAAATCATAATTATTATCTTTATTTTTTTTAAAAAAGCAAACACTAACAGGTGAATATATACTATCATGATCTTCTATATTTAATTCAGTTATACAAGTCATTTTAATTTCTTGTTCTGGTTGTAATTTTAATAGTTGAATTTTATTTGTATAGGGTGATTTAATTTTTTTCTTTGATAAGTAAAAATTAACATCATCTGTTGTAATAGTTCTTATTTCTTTAGAATTATTTTTAATATCAACATACATAGTTAATTGTTGTAGTGACGATGAATTCAAATTTTCATCAATATTCATATCTAAATTATCTACAATAATATCATCATCTTCTTCTTCATTTTCTTGGATTGTCTTTTTTACAAAAATAGATTTATCTGATTTAATTCCAATAACAGGTAAATTTCTAATCCTTAGTTTTAAATAATTATTATTAAATATACTTGTATTTTTTGAAATTAATATTTTATTAAAAACATAAATAGGAATATTTGTAGTAATTATTCTTCTAAATGTATTAACTATAGTAGGATCTACTCCATCCATATTAAGCTCTAACCGTGAATCACAAATTTGTTTTTCATAATTTACAACCTTAATTGATACCATTTATATATATATATATAATATGTTTATATAATAAGATAAATTCATTTTTTTTTAATATATTTTATTATCATCAATAGATAAAAATAAAAAATTCATATAAATAAAATTAGATTTAAATCAGATTTAAATTAAGTCTTTGTTAATATCATTTGGTATTTCATTTGGAAGAATTTGCGGGAATAGCTTATTTGTATATATAGATGTTAATTTATATAAAACTTTCTTTTGTTTGTAAAAACAGTTCTTTAGTTCTAAAACACTTGGTGTTTTATGTTTTATAATTAGATTTAGCAATAGTCTTCTTAACATAATAATATTTATTAAATTTTGACTATCCATTTTTTTCAAGTAATTATAAACATTATTTTCAGTCAAGTTATTTTTATTCTTATAAAAGATTCCTTTTAATTTAAAAATTACATTTTTGTAACTAATTGGCAAAAGAGAATACACATTTGATTTTTTATGATTACCATTTTCATCATAAAGACTATTAAAAATTTCTAAAAGTTCACTTGTAAATACTCTAAAGATAGCATCAATTGTTCCAAGAGTGTCAAATGTTTCTTGTGTATTACATGGATTTACAATCTTAGCATATTTAGAATTTTCATTAAAATATTTTTTTAATTGATTAACTTGATACAATTTAATAAACCCCCGGTAAATATCATTTTCTGGTCCCGATGCACTAAAGAACTGATATGAAAGATTTTGTAATTTTAATAGTTTGTTATTTGTTTTAATAATAATACCTTCACTTTTTGGATGATCTAATATATTTAATGATTTATTTGTTTTATCAAATTCACTTTCATTATCTAATTTTTCTGGAAGAAATATATTTTCTGAAATAATATTCGTGTCTAGTTCAAACGAGCTAAGTTCTTCTTGTGTAGCCTTATCTCTACAAAAGATTAGACATAATTTTTTATAATTCTCTCCAAATTTTTCTTCATATTTTACAATATTTTTATTTTTATGATGAATCAAAACAAAATAATAACAAACATTTTTATCTAAAAATTGGCAAAAATTATCAAAACTTTTATAACCATCAATATTTAAAACTTCTAAAAACATTGAGAATTGTTCACTATTACTTTGTGATGTGTGTATCTTTCTTCTTGAAGCCATGTACCAAATATCATTATAACTAAAGATAGACATAAGTGAGCCTTCATAACATTCAAATATTTCCTTATCATCACAACAATTTTTTAATAGGAAATTCATAGCATCTATATTATAGATTGGAGTAGGGCAAGTGTAATTAATAATATTAAATGTACTACGATCAATTATTACTGATCTACATTCAAGTTCAATAGGCCTTTTATTTAAATTAGTAAAGTTATTATATAAAATTAAAAGATTTTCATCCTTATAATCTTTAACAGAAATATTTAAATTAGATAAGTTAGTCTTCAAATTATCAATTGAAATATCATGATTAGATTCTAAGTATTTTGAAATTAATAGATTATTAATAGCCATTATAAGTTTATTTGTCTATTCTTTAAGTAAATCAATTTTTTATGTTTTTATCAAATATGATGATTAGTAGAAGAATCTATAAATACTCCATATCCTATAATATCACATGTTGAATTATTACTTGTTAATAATATAGATGTATTATAATCTAAACATACTAATTGATTTAATTTACATATAATTATATTTTTTTTTATTGATAATAATTTTCCTTTTACTAATTTTGTACTTATTTGTAAATTAATAATATCGTTTGCTTTTGGGTCCCAATTTGAAATTAAAGTATTTTTTGTATCTAATAAATTAATTGTAATTATTTCAAAAACATCTGGTAATGTCCCTTCTAGACCTACTAAATTACCAGTTAAGGCATCATTTTTACAATAGAATGGATCTATTTCTGTTCCTATTCCTATTAATCCACCAGGCATTATATAATCTAAATTATCTTGATCTGATTTTAGCGATAAAACTTTTGATTTTAAAATCTTATAATTATTACCTTGTTGAATTCCTGGTTTTATTTCTATAACATCACCTACTTTAATTTTACCTTTTGTTAAACTACCGCCAATAATACCTCCATTTAAATTTAAAATGTTTGTATTACTTTTATTTATATCAAAAGATCTAGAAATATAAAATCTTGATTTATTATGATTTACATTATCTAGAATATTTGGCGAAAAATGTTTCATAATAGAATTTAAAATAAAGTTTATTCCTAATTCCTTATTTAAGCAAACTGGAATAATTTCTTTTGGAACAATTTCTAATTTTTCTAGTAAATCATCTAATTGTTTCTTTCTTTTTATTGCTACATCTTTACTAATTAAATCTAATTTGTTAAGTAAAATTATCATATTATCAAGTTTAGCTAATTTAGCTGCTAATAAATGCTGTACTAATTTTGGTTTACAAGAAATATCATTTTCTAAAGATACAACTACAATTACTCCTGACATTAAATCTAAATTACCTAACATAGTTTGGATTAATTGATGGTGTCCAGGACAGTCAATAAAAGATAAATGGTGAACACATTCTTCTGTATTTTCCAAAGTATATTCATTATCTTTTCTATATATTTTTAAATTAGCATAACCTGGTTTAATTGTAATATTTTTTTTTAATTCATTACTATGTTTTTGAGTTTTAATCTTAGTCAATTTCAAAACTAATGTAGATTTTCCTTCAGAAACACAGCCTAACATTCCTATATTCATATTTGATTGTCTCTCCATTTTTTATATTATTTAGATATTTATCTTTTATATATAAAAACTTGGTATAATATTTAAAATTTAAATATTTTAAGTATTATATGGATGAAAAAAAAATTTTAGGTTTAATAAAGTTCCAAAGGCAATACAGATTTTTAAAGTATGAATTAGAGAAGTATACTAAATTAATTAATATTTATAGAGAAATTTTTTATGATATTGTTAGTAATTTATATAATTTAAATCAAAAAAGTTTGTATACAAATTATACAAATGGATATCTATTTATATTAGGGAAACTTTATGAAATCCAAAAATTATTTGAAAAACTACCAAATCCAATTTTGATAAGAAATTTATGTCAAACTAACATTGATGAAATAGCTCTTGATGTTAACAAAATTTTTTCATCATTAATTGATGTTATTAACATTATTGGTAGTTCAAAATTCAATGATATGTTATTTTTATTAATTAATGATAATTGGATAGATCACTTCACATTTGAAGAATATAAATTAATAAAAATGTTAGGTATTATTTCAACACCAATATTTGGTTGGGATTCAGAAATACATAAAAAAAATATCAAAGTAGATGTTAAAAAAAATGAAAATCGATTTGGACCAATTAGAGATATGATTCAAAAAGATGTAATAGAAAATTTAATTGAGAATAAAGATAACTCTGTAACTTCAATTATAATAGGAGAAATTTCTCTACCACATTTTTTAAGAGATTTAAGTAATATGACACCAACTATGATTGATAGAAGAAAAACAAAAGATAATACATTTGATTATACAAGTTTACTTTCTAAATTTAATTCATCGGCTTCAAATATTATAGTAGAACCTTTATCAAATCCTTCAACTTTAATTGAGTCAAAAAATGGAGCAAATGTAATATTAAAAGTTAATGAAAAAATTATAGTAATTCAAGTATTATTTAATGATGATTTACTTTGTGTTAATTTAAAAAGAGAAGAATTAAATAGTAAACTTTTAGAAATTAAAAGACATATTAATTATGAAATTCAATCTGTACCAAAAGGATACAAAAAATCATTTATATTAAATTTAAGAATTTCTGATTTATTAATTAAAAATAAGATAAAAATAGGGGATAATTTAAAAAAAATATATTCTGAATATTTAAATCTTAAAGGTAAAAATTTAATTAATCTAATAAATGAATTCCTACTTGCTAATAAATTTAGAAAATTTGATATTATTGAAATGCTGTTATGTGGTCACGATACTGATAGAAAGTTAGCTGGGTTACTATTTGATGTACTAAAAACTAAAGATAAAAAAGGAATTGCTAATGAAATTATGAATTCATTAAAATATGATGCTAGAGATTACTTTGAAAATTCGAAAGAAAGAGATATTGATGAAGATATATTAAAATTAACTGATAGTGAATTAAGTTATGAATCAAGAATATCTTATTTAAATGTTAATGAAGAAATAAAATCTAAAGCTGTTGATAAATTAAAATCTTTTAAAAATAATTTACAGGGTGATAATAAAGCACAAAGTTGGTTGGATGGTTTACTAAAAATACCTTTTGGTGTATACAAAGAAAATAATATAATGACATTTAAACAAAATTTTGTAAAAAAAATTAATCAAAATTTATTTTCATCTAATGAAATACAAAATTACCTTGAAAATAATATTGTTGATGATAATCTTTTAGTTGAATGGGATAATTACACAAAAGAAAAATCAGAATATTTAGTAAATGTTAAAAAAAAATTAGATAGTGCTGTTCACGGACATACAGATGCTAAAAAACAAATTGAAAGATTATTTGGCCAATGGATTAATGGAGAAACAAAAGGAGCTATCCTTGGATTATGGGGTCCACCAGGTACAGGTAAAACATCATTAGCTAAAAAAGGAATTGCTAATTGTTTAGTAGATAATAATAATGAATCAAGACCTTTTGCTTTCTTACCGATTGGAGGATCTACAAATGGTTCAACACTTGTTGGACATAATTATACTTATGTAGGATCTACTTGGGGAAGAATAGTAGATATTTTAATTGATAGTAAATGTATGAATCCAATTATTTTTATTGACGAAGTTGATAAAGTAAGTCAAACTGAACATGGTAAAGAAATAATATCAATTCTAACTCATTTAACAGATTCTACACAAAATGATAATTTTGAAGATAAATATTTTGCAGGAATCCCTTTTGATCTATCCAAAGCATTGATTGTATTTTCATTTAATGATTTAGGTAAGATAGATCCTATTTTACGAGATAGAATTACAATGATTGAAACTAAGCCATTTACTAATGAAGAAAAACTTGTAATTACTAAAGAACATTTGATTCCTGAAATTGTTAAAGATATTGGTTTTTCAAATAATGAATTAATATTTAGTAACGATATTATTGATTTTATAATTAATACATATACAAATGAAGCAGGTGTAAGAAAACTTAAAGAAAAATTAATTGATATTGTTAGAGATATTAATCTTAAATGTATTCATAATAATTTCTCATTACCATACCATGTAGCAGAAGATTATGTATCTGAACTATTTGAAAATAAACCAAAAATGAGAATTAAAAAGATTCCAAAAGAACCAACATCTGGCTTAGTAAATGGTTTGTATGCAACTACAACAGGAGTAGGTGGGTTAACAGTAATCCAAGTTATGAAATATCCAAGTGATAAAATGTTAGAATTAAGTTTAACAGGTCAACAAGGTGATGTTATGAAAGAAAGTTGTGAATATGCTAAAAGAATTGCTTATAATTTGCTAGATGAAGAACAACAAAAGAAAATACTTGAAGATACAAAAGATAAAAAATGTTTTGGTATTCATATTCACACTCCTGATGCCGCTACACCTAAAGATGGACCTTCGGCTGGTGCAGCAATGACTCTTGCTATATATTCAATATTAACAGGTAAAAAAGTTAATAATGAAGTAGCATTGACAGGTGAAATTGATTTATGTAGAAATGTTACTGCTATTGGTGGAGTATATGCTAAACTTAACGGTGCTAAAAAAGCTGGAGTTAAATTAGCATTAATTCCTAAAGAAAATTTAGAAGATTTGGAAATATTAAGAAAACAAGATATTTCACCAGAAGATGAAACTTTTGAGGTAAAAACCATAGAAAGTATTGAACAAGTTTTAGAATATTGTCTTGTTTAAAAATATGTTAATATATAAATAATAATAAATTATATTTATCAATGAATAAATTATTAATTGATAAATATAGACCCCAAAGTTTAGATGATATAATATTAGATAAATTCATAAAAAAAAAAATAAATCGAATTATTGAAGAAAAAAATATTCCTAATATTGTTTTAACTGGGTCACAAAGTAACGGAAAATCATCTCTTATAAATATTATGGTTAAAAATATTTATGATTATCATGAATGCGATGATCATATTTTAGAATTAAATGCTTCTGATGATAGAGGTCTAAGTATTATTAATACAAATATAATACCATTTTTAAGAAAAAAGAAAAACAAAAAAAAATTAATTATTTTAGAAGAAGCTGATAGTATTACTAATAAAGCTCAAAATTTATTTTCAAGTATTATATCTGAATATAGTTCTACTTGTAGTTTTATTTTTATTTCAAATGAAAGATTTAAAATACACGAAACAATTCAATCAAAATGTATACTTTTAATTTTAAAACCTATTCAAAGTAAATATATTATAAAACAGTTAAAATATATTTGTGATCAAGAAAATATTACTTATACATTAGATGGGCTAAATGAACTTTTATATATTTCTGATAATGATTTTAGAAAAAGTATAAATAATTTAGAATGTTTTAAATATTTAAAAGAAGAATTAAATTTAGAAAATATAAATAAATTATTTAATTTACCAAAATTAAATTTAATTCAGCAAATTATTGATAATACAATAAATAAAAAATTAGTTGAAAATTTAAAAATTATTAATAAATTATATTCAGAAGGTTATAATTCAAATGACATCATTTTAAGTTTTTTAAAATATATTAGATATGATATCGTAAAAAATTTAGATGGACAAAATAAAATTTATATATACAAGTTACTTTGTGATTGTTATATAAAACTAAATGAAGGAAATGATTCAAAATTACAAATTTTTAGTTGTATTTGTAATATTTATTTATTTTTTAATAATAATTTAAATCCTGAATAATGATCTAATTTTAGAAGAAATATTATTTTTTTCTTTTGATGCTACTAAAAATATACTTTTATTTATTGTATTTGATTTAACTAATTTTAATAAAATATTTTTAAAAACTTCATAATTTTTTTTGTCATTTAAATATGATAAGAATATATTACAAAAAAATAATTTCTTATCAACATTATTATAATTTTCATTTATAAAAAATATTATTTCATCATCTATTTTTAATTCTACATATTCATCTAATAAATTATATATTTCTGTTATATTTCTATTGATTGCTAGTTTTTTAACTGGTTTTTTAACAACTGTTTTTATTGGTTGATTATTATCATTTTTATTATCAAATAAACTACTAAATAATATACTATTTCTTTTATTTTCTGAATTCATATATTTTAATATTAGTTCATTATACTTTTTATTATTATTTTGAATTTTTAGCCAATTATAAATATCAATTTCAAAATATTTCTGATTAAAAATTATATTTTCAAGATATTTTATAAAATCATCATTTACAAATTTAGTTTCAATTAAAGTGTTAAATAAAATCAAACAATTATATCTTTGATTCTCATTATATGTGTTATTACCTGATAAATATACATCATTTATAAAATCATCCATAAGAGTAAAAAAAAATTGTATTGAAAAAAAATCTAATTCTTTTATTATAAATATTATTCTAACTAAAAAATCAATATAATTTTCAATAAATTCTCTATCTGACATACATTTTTGATATATACAGGTGTATATATTATTAATATCATTTATATTTTCTAAATTAATATTTTTTGAAAAATCTTTTATAAGAGATAAAATATTATCTTTTGTAATTTTATTTAATATTAAATTGATTTTATTTTTGGTATCAGATTTATTTATAAAAAACTTTGTTTTATTTTTTTTATTAGTATTAAAGTTAAAATATTTTTTAAAAATATTTAAAATATCATCATCAAGATTTAAATTTTCTGGATTTTCTTTCAATTTATAAATAGAATTATAATTCATATTTTATAAATGTAATATTTTTCTAAATCTATATATATATGGATCAGTTTAAGTTTTTTCTTTTTATTTATATTGGTATGTTTTTTATCTATCTTCTAACACCTCAAAAAAGAGTTATAAAAAAATATGATTTTCTTAAATAATTTCAGATACTAAAAAGATTGGAATATTTAGCTCTTTTGCTTTGCCGACTTTTGATGTTGATTTTTCTAGATTTTTTACTATTAATATATCTGTATTTTTACTAATACCACTTGAAATAATACCACCTTCATTCTCTATAAAATCTATAATATCTTTATCTCTAGTTCCTGATATTACTACTTTTTTATTTTTAAATTTTCCACTTGTATCTTTATTGCTTGTTTTCTTTTTTTCATTTTTAATTTTAAGTACATTTTTTAAATCTTTATAAAAAGTTATAAAACTATTAAAATTTTCAACAAACATTGTACTTGTTTTGTCTTCCCATCCTTCAATACTTTTTATTTTTTCTATAAACTCTTTTTTTGTCCACTTACTATAAGTTTCTATAAGATTAGGATATTTAGTTAAAATAGAATTTATTCTCCTTTTTCCCATTCCTAAACCTAATTTATTACTAGCAACCATTAAATTTAGTAAAGATACCTCATTTGTTGAAGTTTTAATAGAATTTAAAATATTTACAGCACTCTTTTCTTTTATTGTTGGTATATTTAAAAGTTCTTCTTTTGAAACAGTTAATATTTTTTTAATGGTATTAATTCCTCCATCATATAATTTTTCTATTACTCTTTCTCCTAAACCTTTAGTTCCAAAAGTTACAAAAAAATTATAAATATTTTTAATATGAATATCTTTACAGTCTAAATTATCTGATATTATATCAATTCCTGTTTCATTCCAATGCCATTTAGAATTAGGATAATTTATTTTTCCTTCTTTTAAAACTTTTTCTATCTTTGGAATAACATCACCACTTCTTATAATTTCAATCTTAGCATCTTTCCCAATATTGTTAGACACCACAAATTTTGCATTATTACCTGTAACTCTACTAATACACACACCTCCAATGTTAACTGGTTCAATTAAAACAGTTGGTTTTAATTTACCATGTTTTGATTTATTCCATTCAATATTTAAAACAGTTGTATTTGCTTTTTGATCTTCTAAAACTGTTTTAAAAGCAAAGGCATAAGTAGGATTTTTATCTTTAGGTCTTTCATACTTTTCATTATTAGTAACTATAATACCATCAATATCATATTTTGATTTTTTTTTTCTCTTAATCAAGTATTCAGATAGAATATCATAATTAATATTATCAAAAATTTTAAAGTGAACTTGATATAATTTAAAATGCTTTATTAATTCATACTGTTGTAAAATTGTTTTCACTGGATCTACTATTTCATAAATTACAAACTTTGTATCTAGTGCTAATTTTGGATTTATATTTTTACTATTAACTAATCCAGATGTTGTATTTCTAGCATTTTTCATATGAGACCATTTATTATTAAAATCTTCTTTTGACATTATAATTTCACCTCTAAATGCTATCAAACAATTGTTACCTTTTATTTTATGTTTTTTACACACTTTCTCTACATTTGAATAAGATGGAATATATTTTAGGTATTTTACTAAATTTGATATATCAGTTCCTTCATATGAATCACCTCTTGTAAAAAGCTCAATTTTATTATTTTTGTAAACAAGTAATCCTGAAATACCATCTAATTTTTCACTTACTACATATGGTTTTTTAAATTTTTTTTTGTAAACACCAATTTTATTTGAAGGTGGTTTTATTTTGTCCATACTAAAAAGTGAATATGGTAATTGTACTTTATTTTTAATTTTAACTTCAGAACCAACCTTTTTAAGAACTTTATTTTTTGGGTCTTTATTTCTTAAAAAATCTATTAAAACATCAAAAATACTATCATCAATAATAGCATCGTCATTGAAATATTTATCAGATGTAAATATAATTATATCTTCTAATATTTTTACTGATAGTTCGTTTATATATTCATAGATATTATTACTATTTTTTAAACTATTTATTATGTTTTCCATTATAAATTATTTGTATAAAATTTTTAAATATCAATTTTATTTCTATTTATTAATAATATGATTATTAGAATAAAAGTATTTATTATATGTATTATTAGTTTTTTATTATATATCAAACTTAAAAATAATAGTAAATTATCAGATGAAATTAAATTATTACAATTCAATAATTTTAAAAAATTTTTTAGAAGGAAGAAAGGAAAGTTTTCAAATATAAAAGTAGAAAAAGATAATTTAGACAATTTAGATATGATATATTGTATGTGTTTAAGAGATCGTAAGGAATATATGCAGAATCTTTTTAAGAAATTAAATTTAAAAGTAAAATATCTAGATAGTATTTTACCTTCTGACCTAAATGAAAAAAATTATGAAGATTGGTGGGATCCAAAGTTTTTTAGCTTTTTTTCAAAATTAAAAAAAAAAACTAAATTACCAGTAGCATTGTCCTTTTTATTTTGTCTTATGGATGCCAAATTAAATCAATATAAAAATATAATGATTTTTGAGGATGATATTAGTTTTGTTAAAGAAAGAAAAGATTTAGAAAACATGATTAATGAATTCGTTAAAACAGAATTAGATATATTATATATTGGAAACTGTTGGACTAAAATGAGCCAAAAATTTGATATGGATGAATATGAATATTTAGTAGAATTACCAAATAAAAAAACATTATGTAAACATGCTATGGTATTAAAATCAAAAACTTTTGATATTATTTTAAAAAATATTTTACCCCTAAGATCAGCAAGCGATGTTGTTTTAACAGAAATTTATAAAGAATTTAATTTAAAAATTGGTATTCCTAAAGAAACATTTATAATTCAAGATAGACAAAAATTTAAATCATCACAAGGAGATAATTTTCCATTAATAAATGTTTACTATAAATTAGAAAAATTCTTTGATGATATTGAAAAATTTATTGGTTTATAGAATGGTTGGATTTATAAAAAAAAATAAATCTAATATATAATAATGATGAGTAATGTGTTAGAAATTTTAGTTGACGATAAAGAATTTATGTCTAAAATTGAGGAAAGAATTGAAGATATTTCAGCAGATGGTAAAATCGATGCTCTTGATATTCCAAACATAACTCTTCTTGTTGTTGAATGTACAAGTAATTTTAAAAAATTTAATTTAACATATGAAGAAATTCCTGAAGTCTTAAACGAGATTTTAAATTATATTTTTAAAAAATATGATGTAGTTCCAGATGACCAAGAAGAAAAGTTTTTAGGTATGATTGAAACAGTTGTTAAACTTGTTTTATTACAACCTAAAATTAAAAAAGGTTTAAAAAAATTAATTAGTAAAATTTCATGTTGTAAAAAATCTAATCAATAATATATATAATTATGTCAAATAGCAAAATTATTGATTTTGATGGATTTTTTAAAAGTATTTTGTCAGTATTATTTCTTATGATTGTTATAATACTATTTGGTAGAATTGATAAAAAAAATATAAAAAATATAAAAAATAAAATAAAAGTACAAAATACAAAAAATGATAATAATAATATAGAAAATATTCAAAATGTAAATTACATTAAAAATAATACTCAAAATATTCCACAAAAAAATGATTCAAATAAAATTGTTGAAAATTATACTGACATAGTTCAAGATAATTTCCCAAACCCAAATAATTCTCATGATTATTTAACTCCTGGTGACATTGATGAAATGATAGGAAAAGATGAGGAAAGTAAAACAATCCATGAAAAATATTTAGAATTAATAGGAGATGTTGATCCAGAAATTACCCAAGAACAATTAGATCAAGCCTCTGGTAATCTCCAAACAGAAAAAATTAAAAGTTTTGATGATGGTATACTAATGTTTAAACCCGAAGATGAAAAAAATCAACCCATGTTCCAAGATAATCTTAATGGAGTCGATGCTTTTCAAGGTAATTCATTTGGTAGTTTCATATAAAAAATGAAATTAATATATAAAAATATGAATGCTTATATATTAATGAAAGTCGGTAATTCTGAAGTCATAGTTATCAATGATATTGATCTTAAAAACAAAATCATTGATTATCTGTTTTCCCAAATTCAACTATCACAATACAGATATATTATATTAAAAACTGTAAAACAAATTGATGAATTAAAAAATTCTAAAAATCTTGTTTCTCCAAATTTTAAAGGTACAAATTTTTTAACAATATTCTACAAAATTAATGGTAATAATTCTTGTTTTCTTATAGATAGAAGAAAAATGTCTTATCATAAAGATAAATTGGATATTAAAAATCTTAAAATATACAAAGTAAAAGTAATGACATCTTCAAGTATTTTTAAGGGTACTATTATGGATACAAAATTAATAAAAACACCAGATAATATTTATAAATTATTAATAAAAGATTGTTATGTTCTTATGGGTAGTAAGTATTTAGATATGGAAATGCAACAAAAGAACAAACATTTAGAAAATATATTTAATAATCATTTTTCGGACAATTGTTGTAATAATTTTACTTTTTGTATTAATCGTCTATTTACTTATGATAAATTAGATGATTTAATTAATAAAATTATTCCAGAATGTAAAATTGATATTATTGGTCTAATATTTTTCCCAATTAAATCTGGTATATCTAAAATATTTATTGAAAATAATCAAACAGTCGAAAAAAATAATACTATTGAAGATAAAAATTATTTGTTAGAAGAAATTAATGATAATACATTAGATATTATCACAAATTTTGAAAAATATTTGAAATCAAGAAAATATTCTTATTATGTAAATGGTAAAAAAAAAATATTTAATATACAAAAAACAAATATTACTGATGTATATAATCTATTAGAAAACGATAAAAGATTTGGAATAGCTTGTATTCCAAATTTAAAATTATCATCATATTTTCAAGAAAAAATAAAAGATAATACATCAAAAAAATGCGAATGTATTTTTAATTCATATTATAATTCATGGATTCCTGTAAAATTATTAAAGTAAAATTATTTAAAAAATATTTTAAAATATTATTATCTTTACTAGTATAATTATGTTTTTTGAACTACAATTTTATTTAAATTTTGTTATTACATACTTATTATCATCAGTATATTCAATTTAT
>Ga0257126_1000829_pt1 | contig 24020 bp, 24 predicted proteins | sample SI060_120mmetaG_FD_190151 | JGI IMG/M metagenome (GOLD analysis project Ga0257126, IMG submission 190151) | Marine microbial communities from Saanich Inlet, British Columbia, Canada - SI060_120m | ecosystem: Environmental > Aquatic > Marine > Inlet | place: Canada: British Columbia | collected... | reverse complement strand
AGTTGAGCGAAGCAGTGGAGTTACTTTAGAAATCAGGCCTTAGCGGACCTTCGCGCAAGGTGCAGCGAATGGCGGCTTAGAGCCCAGACCTCTCAATTGCTGCAACATTCGCCAAGGTCTGAACATCGCTACAAAACCGCCATTCGAAGCTGCGCTTTGCGTCAATTTTGAGATAGCTGGATTGATTCAGTCTTAAATTCAATAGCTTAATTGGTGCCGTGTGCACTGTATGTGCAACGTGGAATGGCCTTTCGTCGCGTTCAGTCGGCTGTTTGATGGTTGTGCGAATTGGTGAGATTTGAAGAGCACCGGATCCATCGTGATGGAAGGGCTGCGCGAGGCTGATAGCAGGGCATGGGAATTTCTCCCCAGGCGCAGTGATCAAGGTTTGGCGATTTCCCGGTCGACTTGGGGAAGTGGGCAACAATGGCCTTAGCGCTCCGGTCTAGGACCATGTTTCGAAAATCGAGGGATCCAGCAAACACTGAAAGCCATTCGTAGCCTTCGTTTGCTTCTTCCCAGCTCAGTCATTGGCTCATGTCCGATAGCTGAGACCACAAAGAGATGACCGTCAAACTCAAAATGGGTCGTGAACCATCATCGGTGTCGCCTTTCGAACAGACACGCAAAGAGCACTGCGTACTTTTCCAGCCATACTTTTAGGCCCGTTAGAGATGTTTGAGCGTCGAATCCCTGAATGGCTACGTCATGCACCCGCACCATCAGTGCGGGGTTTTGCGACCCTTGCCGCATTTGAAGCAGTTGCACGTGGCCTCCTGATTTCCGTCTTTCCGGTTGCAATGTATGACGCGCTCCAGGACGCGGTTCTGATCAGTTCGATTTACTTCGTGATCGGTATCATCTCATTGCTGACTGGGCTTCTAGTTCCCTTTCTCAATCGCTGGATAGCGAGGCGATGGATGTATGGCATCGGGGCGATGGCGTTCGTCATTGGATCGGGCCTTGCAACCTTGGGCTCTCCAGAGATGATCGTTCTGGGGCTTGTCCTGAATTCGCTTGCCACGGTCGTAACCTTTGTGTGTTTCAACGCCTATGTGCTGGATTACATCGCGCGGGTCGAGTTGGGGAAATGCGAAACGCTGCGCATGTTCTATTCGGCCCTTGGATGGACCGTTGGCCCTATGCTGGGCGTGCTGTTGTGGGAATGGTGGAGGCCCGCCCCGTTCGTGATTTCGGGCGTGGCGGCGGCAGCCATGCTGGGAGCGTTTATCTTTCTGCGGCTGGGGAACGGCAAACAGATCACCCGGGCGCAGAGTGCACCTGTCAATCCGCTGGCATTTCTAGGGCGTTTCTTGCGCCAACCCCGCCTGATCGCTGGTTGGCTCTTTGCGGTGATCCGCTCCTGCGGTTGGTGGGCCTATGTTGTCTATCTGCCTATATTCGCCGTCGAGAATGGTCTAGGAGAAACGCTGGGCGGCACACTCTTGTCGATCACAAATGCTGGATTGTTCTTGTCGCCGGTGATGCTGAGATGGATGCAGAAACACTCCGTGCGCTGCACAGTTCAAACCGGCTTCATGGCCGTCGCCCTGCTGTTCTGTGCCGCCAGTCTGGTTTCTGTAGCCCCGTCTGCAACTGTCGGCATGCTCTTTGCCGGCAGTTTCTTTCTTATCCTCTTGGATATTTGTGCCGGACTGCCATTCCTTATGGCTGTTAAACCGTCGGAACGCACCGAAATGTCGGCCGTCTACTCGTCCTACCGGGATGTCTCCGGTATCCTGACACCAGGCGCGGCATGGCTGATCCTGTTGGCCGCCCCGATATCGGGCATTTTTGCCGCTGCAGGAGTGGCAAGCCTGCTGGCTTGGGGGATTGCCGGGCGGCTGCATCCGCGCTTGGGCGAAAACCGTATGAAGCCAGTGAAACCATTGCAAATTGAGCAGCGGATCCTTTTTCATGAGACCTGAGGCCAGTCGCCAATTATGCCCTTTTCCTGATGCTAGCGGAATCGCTCCCTTCGACTTCCCTTGTCGCGCTCGAAAACAGCGAGGCTCGCGGAACGCCGATGCTGAAACGTGCGATGTCGCCGAAATAATCTTGACAAGATGCGGGTTCTAGCAACTGTCATTCTGGTAAGTCCTCAAAAGTAGAGAAAACCAAATGCAGGTCAGTGTTCGCGACAACAACTTCGATCAAGCACTCAGAGTTTTGAAAAAGAAGCTCCAGAGCGAAGGTGTTTTTCAGCAAATGAAGCTGAAGCAACACTTCGAAAAACCTTCTGAAAAAAAGGCACGAGAGAAAGCTGAAGCAATCCGCCGTGCCCGCAAACTGGCGCGGAAAAAACTGGAACGCGAAACGTAACTCTACGTTCTTCTATCTACCGAAACTTAGGGCCGTGCGCCCAGACGGTTAAAGAATGTCGGATCCCTCGTGACACAGGCGTCACTTGATGCAGATGAAAACTTGGGAAAATAGTGATTGACCCCTGCGTCCGGTTTGCGGCGATGATATGCGCGCCCGGCATAACTTCCAGATCACCGCCATCATAGCTTCCGGGCTTGGAAAGCTGCGCGACCAACGTCAGTTTTCGTTTTTGTGCCATTGGGCCATCACCGATGTCGGAATGCCATGTAAAATGACCGCCATCCGTGGCATCGTAGCTGGCAACCTGTGGGCTCTCGGCAAATTCTCTGAGATCAAAGTCGAACCAGTTTCGGTTTGAGGTTCTCACAACGTCGATAAGTCGCTACATGACCCATGCCATGCCGTCTATCTCATCCAGCCAAACGAGCTGAGCGCGGCGCAGATTATGATCCCGGTTCTGGCCGACAAGCAAAGCTTCTCTCGCTGGAGCTGATGCCACGGCGTTGACGATTGCGCTGCATTCGGCAGGCGTAAATCCATCGTCAATAGAATGTACGTTCACCTGCTAAGTCCCTTGTCCTGAATTGTACTCGACAATGCAGGTCATTTTGCACGCCATGCTTATCCATTTTCGACCAAAGCGCGGGGATACGACCTAAATCCAAAGCAGTACCCTACTCTTTGAGTGGGTAGAGATTGCTGGCGGCTGAAGAGGTGACGCCGGTCTGGAGCGGCTGCAGAGATCAATGTTCGGGCGCGCCCAATTCTCTGCTAGGCTCTAAAATACTTACGACTAGTCTATTGTAACCAACCTCAACGATATCCATCTCAGTCGTATTGGCACTCTGGTGTGGCGAGTGCCAATGGGTTTCTAAGCACGCCATCCACCCCCGTAAATCTTGAAAGGCAGCATACCTATGTTATTTACTCCGCTCCACGACCGCGTTCTGGTTCGTCGCATTGAAAGTGACGAAAAGACATCAGGCGGTCTGATTATCCCCGATACCGCCAAGGAAAAGCCGCAAGAAGGCGAAGTGGTATCTGTTGGTGCAGGTATAAAGGACGAAGCTGGCGCACGTATCGCCATGGACGTCAAAGCCGGTGACAAGATTCTGTTCGGCAAATGGTCCGGATCAGAAATCAAGATCGACGGCGAAGAACTGATGATCATGAAGGAGAGCGATATTCTTGGCATTATGGTCTGAACGACGCTGCAACTTTCACATAATTTTCAATTAGGAATACCGATATGTCTGCAAAAGACTTAAAATTTGGCACGGACTCCCGTGACCGCATGCTCCGGGGCGTCAACACGCTCGCCAACGCTGTAAAAGTCACCCTTGGCCCCAAAGGGCGCAATGTGGTGATCGACAAATCCTATGGTGCGCCGCGTATCACCAAGGACGGCGTTACAGTCGCCAAGGAAATTCAACTGTCTGACCCATTTGAGAACATGGGCGCGCAACTAGTCAAAGACGTCGCGTCGCGCACCAACGATGAGGCAGGTGACGGCACAACGACTGCTACCGTACTTGCACAGGCTATTGTCAAAGAAGGCATGAAGTCAGTCGCCGCTGGCATGAACCCAATGGATCTTAAACGCGGTATCGACAAAGCGGTTACCGCGGTTGTCGCCGAAGTCAAATCCATGTCCCGTCCTGTAGGCGACACAGCTGAGATAGCCAAAGTCGGCTCCATTTCTGCCAACGGCGAAGCGGCCATCGGTCAACAGATCGCGGACGCGATGGCAAAAGTCGGCAACGAAGGCGTTATCACTGTCGAAGAGAACAAGGGCCTGGAGACTGAAACTGAAGTGGTCGAGGGTATGCAGTTTGATCGTGGTTACCTCAGCCCGTACTTCGTTACGGACCCAACCAAGATGACCGCAAACCTGGAAGATTGCGTCATTCTGCTTCATGAGAAAAAGCTGACATCATTGGCTCCTATGGTTCCTTTGCTTGAGGCTGTTATGCAGGCAGATAAGCAGCTCTTGGTTATCGCTGAAGACATTGATGGCGAAGCACTCGCGACGCTTGTGGTGAACAAACTTCGGGGTGGCCTCAAAGTAGCCGGTGTCAAAGCGCCTGGGTTTGGGGATCGTCGCAAAGCAATGTTGGAAGATCTTGCAATCTTGACAGGGGGCCAAGTGATTTCTGAGGAATTGGGGATCAAGCTGGAGAGTGTCACGATGGACATGCTTGGCGACGCGAAGAAGATCACAATTACCAAAGACACAACAACTGTGATCGACGGGGCGGGTGACAAGGACGCAATTGCTGCGCGTGTTACTCAGACACGTGCGCAAATCGAAGAAACCACATCTGACTATGACAAAGAAAAACTGCAAGAACGCCTCGCAAAACTTGCGGGTGGCGTTGCTGTGATCAAGGTTGGTGGCGCAACTGAGATCGAAGTGAAAGAGCGGAAAGACCGTGTGGATGACGCGCTGAACGCAACACGGGCCGCTGTCGAAGAAGGTGTTGTACCGGGCGGCGGCGTCGCGCTGGTGCATGCTGGTAAAGTCCTCGAAGGTCTCAAAGGAGACAACGCAGATCAGGCGGCTGGTATCGCGATCATTCGCAAGGCGCTCCAAGCGCCTCTACGCCAGATTGCCGAAAATGCTGGTGTCGATGGACCGGTCGTAGCTGGCAAGATCGTTGAGAATACCAGCAAGACGTTTGGCTACGACGCACATTCAGAGCAATACGGCGACATGTTAAAGGCCGGTGTTATCGATCCGACCAAAGTCGTTCGGATAGCACTTGAGTATGCTGCATCTGTTGCAGGCTTGCTGATCACGACCGAAGCGATGGTTGCAGACAAACCTACGGCAGCAAACAGCAGTGGCATGCCTGATATGGGCGGTATGGGTGGTATGGGCGGCATGATGTAAATCACGACCTACTGGCCCGCAGGTAAACGCTTGCGGGCCAACCTATGTCTTCAACGCACTGACGATTTTGAAGTCAATCCTGCTCAGGGACAGACCCAAGTCTTACTAAAAATGTAGGGTCTCCGACTTCGCCGGAATCGCTATCTTCTATCACCATATAGGCGTCGGCACCGACGCAATTTTCCGCGCGAAATTCCCGTTCTGCCCGCTCTTGAGCTTCATGAGGTGTAGAATACTGCAGCTGCTTGTCGATTTGTAGATTGCCTTGCTGTCCCCGCGCAGTCGTCTTGGCAATGTATGTCTGGCAGACATAGTGAGCCTTTGTCCCGGATTCTTCTGTTTCGCTCATCGGGCCTTCCAAATCTAAATCATAGGCGTCTTGAGAAAAGTCTCGGACGCCGCCCGTGCCAAGGCGCGCAACTAAGCTAAGTTGAAGACCTCGGGCGAACGAAATCCGATAAGTTTTGGTTACTTCACTTTCTTGCCGCCAATCGCCAGAGGAGGTTTTCCGGCAAGGGAATTGGCTGTTGCAGACACTTTCGGCTTCTCTTGCTTGGGTTTTTTGGCTTCTTTGTTGCCACGCTTGCGGTTGTTGCCTTTGGCCATGAGAGATCCTTTCAATTGCAGCAATCCTGTGCCGGGATGGCAAAGGTAGTACTGAGCCGTGAACCGCGCGCCAAATTCATGACGTGCAGTAATAGATACATCAGACGCGAGCCTGGATGGCCGCTTCTTCCACAGCCTCGTCCAGCACCTTTTGCTGGCCACGGGATATGGTGGTGACAGGGCTGCTGAACTTAGCATTTGCAGCGGCAAAGTCTATGGCTGTATCGATTTCAGTCCAGTCCAGACCGCTGATATCAAGAGCATGGAACTGCGTACCTTTGTCGACCAATTGCGCGTAAGCTGCCTCGTAATAATTCTGAAGGTTTCCACGTCTCTCCATCATTTTTGAAAGCTCTGCGAACAGCAGTGCACCCGTTTCGGCGCTAATCTTTTCAATGCCGATAGACTCACCCAAGGCGCGCTTGGGATCGACGGACTTACCAACCTCAATGACCTGCATCTGATCGTTTACGATGACCTTAACTTCTTCGTCCTCAAGCGGAATGTTGCGGTCGATACACAAGATGTTTGCGTGGCTGGTGTCCAAAAGGCGGCGGAGAATTCTGACATCAAACACGACGTCCGCATCAAATTTCACAAACTCTGCTGTACCAATCGCTTTGGCCGCCAGCATCAGGGAATAGCCTGTGTTCGTTTCGCGGTATCGATCATTGATCACATAGGTGACGCGAATGCCGCGAAATGTCTTTTTAACAAATTTCTTAATTTCATCAGCCCGGTGCCCCAGAACCAGAACGAATTGCGACATTCCGCAGCTCAGGCAATTGCGGATCATGCGTTCAAGGATGACAGATCCGCCGACGGATAGAAGGCTTTTTGGATAAGTGTCGGTCAGTGGGCTGAGGCGCGAGCCAATACCAGCGGCCAAAATAACGGCAAACGGCACACGATCTTTTTCATATTTCATTATACTTGAATCCTATATAAGCCATATTGAAGCAGGCTATTTTTGCGTTGGAACCTTCAGATTTTCGTCGATGTTTTCTCCCCGAAGCCACGATTTGTAGAGGCCCCAAAACAATTGGCTTGCCGCAAACACCCAAAGCATAGGTATGAGTTGGTCAAAGATGAGTGCCGCAGACAGCATGAAGATGAATACGCCTTCGTCAAAGGCGAGCACCTTGCTTTGTTCTCGCCCGAGCCAGGCTATATTTGCCTTCAGATCAAATCCTGGCCCTGCGGTGGGCTGTACTTGTTTCATTTGCGCGATCTGAGCAGGATAATCCGGGTTGCGTGCCGTTTCGATCTCTAACGCCACGTATTTGGCGTAGCCACGCAATCCGTAGAACGCGATACCGAGTAGCGACAGAAAAACTGGTGTGACGCTGTTTGTCTGCGCAAATGCAGCAAAGCCTGCCGCCGCGAACCATAACGTGACCTGTATTTGATCGGTGATACGGTCGTAATAACTGCCGACTGGGGACGAAACCTTTCTATAGCGCGCCATCTGACCGTCCATGCAATCCAGGACGTGGCTGATATGGATCAGGATGGCTGCCGCGATGAAACAAGCAGCCCCCCCGATCAGAATTGCAAAGGTTGCCGCGATAGCCACAAGGAACGAAGCCGCTGTGAGCCGGTTCGGTGTAATCCAGGGGATGTCGACAGCGCCATAATTGACAGCGATAGCCAGTGGTGCCGTGACAAAGGACGACCACCATTCGTCATCGCGGGTCTTGGTCGCCCAGAGCCGTTTGAGCTTATCGTTCAAAATACCACCCGCAGATCTGCAGGCACTGGCAACACGGCGGGGGGCTTTTGCTTTGGGCTGACCGGAATTACAAGGTCTGCCGCATCAGCTTGAAGCGTTAGCAGCACGTCCTCGAGGGTGGACAGGAAGTATCGGATGTCGTCATCCGAAAGTTCCCCGATATTGCCGACCTGAAAAACTTTGCCCGCAAAGCATCCCTTACCTTCATAGATGATGATGGAATGATCACGTAGACGCGCGCGCAGATCATGCACGGATACTGATGCCGGAATGAGGACCGTGGTCAGAATCGAACACATATCCGCCTCATCAACCAAAAAGTCGAGATTGAGCCTGCGCATGCCGTTCCGCAGTATATCAGCCCGCCCCCTGATGCGGGCATATCGCTTAAGCACGCCCTCGCGCAGAATGTCTGTCAGCGCCTGATCCAGTGCGAAAAACAACGGTACGGCGGGTGTGTTTGGCGTCTGACTGTGGGTCTTGAGGAATGCGTAGAACGTCGCGAGGTTCAGGTAAGTGGTCTTGGCTGCATGGTGCTTGAGCCGTTTGAACTGTTTCTTTCGACCCACGACAAAAGACAGCCCCGGATAGGACCCCAAGGCCTTGGAACTGGAACTGGAAACAAATGCGATATGACAGGCCTCCATGTCGATCACCTCGGCGCCAACCGAGCTGACCCCATCCACCACAAAGAGCGCGCCGCTAGCTTTGACCAGGGCTCCGATCTGTGCCAGCGGATTCAGCATGCCGGAACATGTCTCGTGGTGGACCATGGCCACCACATCGATCTTGTGTGTCGCAAGGTAATTTGCAATCTGCGGTATGTCGAAGGCAACGCCCCAGGGCATTTTGATCAGATGGGTCTGCTTGTTGTGGATCACCGATGTCTTGTGCAATCGCCCGCCAAACTCTCCGTTCGACAAGATCAGAATGGCACCATCTCCGACAACTGAGGACAGTATCGCCTCGTTCGCCGCTGTGCCGGAGCCGGTGATCACCACCGCGCGGTAACGTTCCCTTTTTCTTATCTGAAAAAGTGAGAGTATTTTTTGCTCGATACCCGCAAGAAGGGCATCAAAATCAGTTTCCCGATGGCAGATATCCTTTTTGCAAATTGCGGTACGCAGGCTCTCGGCCACATTCACAGGGCCGGGGGTGAAAAGCAGTTGTTTGTCCAAATTCAGGCCATGCTCCAACGACGCTACAACTCCTTGGTTGCAACGCCGGTACGCCCATGATGTGTCCCTGAGCGCGAACCGCGCAGAGACGTCGAGAGGGCACAAATCGAGTTCGAAAACACAGCCCTATTGGGGGCCGTAGTCGTGTCGTCCGAAAATTGGACGGGTATGGAAAAACTTTGTTATACCTAATCCTGCCAATATAGACGGATCAGGGACGCCTCAGATGCTGCTAGGCAGCATCTTGGCGACGGTGTCGTAGGGTCGATCAGAAATGGTCGTTAGCTATGCGGCTCATGATCGTCATCTGACCAGCGTCGCCCGGGTGCAAATGCTTGGGTCAACGCAGGAGGATAAGATGAGCGATCAAGATTGGCCGAAAAAATACTGCCGCACGCCAAGGTGGCGCTCCATGAGTCATAGGGCTAAAGACGGACAATAGCAACACATATATCGGAACCCCAAGCGCAACACTTATCATGTGCAAGTGTATCTGATCGCACTTGTAACGCATCCACCCACGGCCGCTCTATCAGGAATTGGTTGCACCCAATCGCCTAAGGTGACGTGATCGGCCGCGGCTTGCGTCGCTTGCCTGACAGAGCGTTCCCAGAAATGGCCGCAAGCAAAACTGCGCCTCCGGTCAATGTGTTCAGCGTGGCCGTTTCGCCGATAAACAACCAGACCCATAACGGGCCAAGCAGAACTTCAGCCAGTGACAACAGCGCAAGTTCCGCAGCAGGAAGGCTGCGAGACCCCAGAGTATACAGGATCAACCCTGCGCCGACCTGAAACACCCCCATGCCCATTGCAATGCCGCCATCCCGGATTGACAACACCAGAGACAATTCCAAAAACAGGCATGTGCCGGATGTCACGATAATGCCGAATAATCCGGACAGAAAAACCGACGGCAGCATTTCATCCGATTTCCCCCATCGCAGCGCCACAGTGAAGACCGCAAACCCAAAGGCGGATGCTAAAGCCGCCAGGCTGCCCGTCACGGCAACGCCCCCGGATTTATCTGCGACCATGATCGCGATACCGGCAATGGCAACGGCGATCGCTACCCAGGTGGCAAGGCGCACAGGTTCACGCAGAACAAGCCACCCCAGAACTGCCGCCATGAAGGGTGCTGTTGCAAACAAAAGCATGGCGTTTGCCACGGATGTCGACTGGATCGCGTATATCCCGCCGGAATAAGCAGCAACCAGCGACAGCCCCGCGATCACCGCTGGAAACCCGGTGCGGCGTATCTGGGCAAAGGGACTTTCTCTGGACCGCCTGCGAATGAACACGTAAAGCAGAAGTGACAGGCTAACCGAACGGTAAAGCAATATCTGCCACACAACCGCGTCTTCGATCAGCCGTATTCCAAGCCCGACGGTCGACCAAAGCACGCCAGCGCCAAAGACAAACAGGACACCGAACCGATGCCCGTCCGTATTGTTTGACGGTTGGCTTATGATAGTCATTTGGGTTCCGTACGGCAATTCTGTCTCATTGCTAGCGATATGGCTGTCGCATTAGCCTTCCGTTTGCGACACCAAAACTGTTCGTGGCACATAGATGCCAAGGAATGGCCTCAGACCAAGCATTTGCTGCCGATGCCTCTAGGGGCCAGTTGAAAAGGCCTACGGGTCTAGCGCCCGGAAGGCGATGGAGGAATAGACAGATTATCACTTTGAATCAGCGCTTTAATCGCTGGTTCTATGTGCCCCGTGTGCAATCCAAGGTGAAGGTCTGCAAAGCGCATGGAAGCAGCCTTCTGCGCAAAAGCAGCGAACTCACCCTTTGTCCGCGTAGTAGCCGTTAGATGATCATGCAGCGAAGGTCAGCTTTGCAGAAGCTTCGAAACCGCATCAAGCAGAGACGGCTCAAACCGGCCTTTGAGCGGCACTGTGGCGACAGTCCGCTATCAACCCCGTGTTCATTTGCGGCAATCGGAGGTGGGACTTGTCGCCCAAAAACTGCGCTTTCTGGCAGCGACGGAAGACCTACCCCAGGAGAACCCCGAAAAGCCCTTGCCGAAACCGGTTTCGGAACTCAAGGTGAGTCGCAGGGAGAATATCATGGGACACGCACCTACAGTTTTTTCAGAAGGTCCAAGCCGCGGCCGCGTCACGATTAATGAGGTTGCGGACGCTCTGCATTTGACCAAATCGACAGTGTCGCGTGCCCTCAACGGATATCCAGACATTTCGGAAGCGACTCAACTTCGAGTAAAGCGGATGGCGGAGCGAATGAACTATCAGCCGCTCAGCCATGCTCAGGCGATCAAGACGGGGCGAACCCGATCACTTGGATTTGTGTTGCAGCTTGCAGATCATGACGCCCAGCGCCCTTTCCTAGCCGAATTTCTTGCTGGACTATCAGCCGGATCAACCGCGCAGGGCTATACTTTGACAGTCGCGTCCGCAGACAGTGAGACACACTTGATCGAAACATTCCGCACACTTTTACGGGAACGTAAGGCGGATGGTTTCATCCTGCCGCGAGCTATGGTTTCCGATCCACGCGTTGAGTTGTTGCGCACCGCAAAGGTGCCGTTTGTCCTATTTGGTCGACAGGCCGACCCCGAGGGGTGCTGCTGGTTCGACATACGCGGCGAAGATGCAATGCAAGAGGCCGTGATGCATTTGTCCGAGCTTGGACACAGACGGATCGGGTTCATCAACGGCGGCACTATCTATTCATACGCAAAATTGAGAGGCGAGGGTTTCCGGGCAGGCATGGCGCAGGCCAGTATGGCCGTTGATCCAGATTTGATTTGCGAAAATGCGGTCACTTTGGACGACGGTCGTGAAGCGGCGGCTTTGCTACTTAAGATGGCGCATCCACCAACGGCGATCGTTTGTGCGGTCGATCAGGTGGCTTTGGGCGTTTACTTGGCCGCGGCTGACCTTGGCATCACAATCGGGCGCGAGCTGTCAGTTGTCGGATATGACGGCATCCAAGAAGGCGCGCATGCCCAGCCCCCACTTACCACCTTTGCTGTCGACAATCGGGCCGCTGGGGTCGAATTAGCGACCCTGCTGGTCAAATGTATTCGGGGCGAGCCGTCCGAGAACCTACGCAAGACTGCGAATGCGGCCTTCGTCAGGCGCGGGTCAACGGGACCTTGCATCAATCTTTAGAATTCGAACCACCAAAATCTCAAGGGAGGAGACACTATGACCATCAAAAGAAACTCACTATTGCGCTCAGGAGCGGCCATGGCGATTGCCTTGTCCGCAACAGGGCTTGCGGCCGATGAACTACGGTTCTGGACTACCGAGGAGCAGCCCGAACGTCTTGCCCGTCAAGAAGCTATGGCGGCTGATTTCGCCGCCGCTTCCGGTCACACTGTCGAGGTCATTCCGGTGACCGAAAATGACCTTGGCACACGCGCAACGGCGGCCTTTGCCGCGGGCGATTTGCCAGACGTGATCTATCATCCGCTTCAGTATGCTGCCCCATGGGCCGAAGCAGGAATTCTGGACACGGATGCTGCAACAGATGCCATCGAAGCTTTGGGCGGCGATACATTTGCCCAGGGCGCATTGAGCATGGTTGCGGTGGACGGCGGTTATGCCTCCGTGCCAGTGGACGGCTGGACGCAGATGCTCGTCTATCGCGCTGATTTGTTCGCGGAAAAGGGCCTTGAACCACCAAATTCTTACGCCAACGTTCTGGCGGCTGTCGATGCGCTGCACAATCCACCAGAGATGTACGGCTTCGTCGCTGCCACCAAGATTGACGAGAACTTCATGTCTCAGGTTCTTGAGCATGTGTTCCTTGCCAATGGTGTGTCTCCAGTCGATAGTGGTGGGGTTCGGGCACTGGACGAAGCGGCTACAATCGAGGTGTTGGAGTTCTACAAGGCCATCGCCGAAGCCTCGCCTCCTGGTGATCTGTATTGGGATCAGTCCCGGACCCTCTACTTTTCGGGCAATGCGGCAATGATCATTTGGTCACCGTTTATCCTAGACGAACTTGCGGGTCTACGTGACAGCGCTCCGCCCACGATCAACGACGACCCAACCTCTTCCGATCTGGCGGCAGCCACCGGAATCGTGACCAACTTTGCTGGTCCATCCAATCCCGATGGTGCGGCATGGGGCGATGTGCGCTACTTCGGTATCACATCTGACGCGTCCACAGATGCAGCGATGGAGTTCGTTCAGTACTCTATGTCCGACGGCTATGGCGCAACGCTGGCAATTGCCCCCGAAGGCAAGTTTCCGGTCCGTCGCGGCACAGCGGACAACCCGACCGAGTACGCAGACCTTTGGGCGACGCTGGACGTTGGCGTCGACCGTAAGGCACCGTTAGGCGACCTTTACGAGGCGTCAATGATCGAGGAAATCGTTGGAGGTTTGGATGTCGCACAGCGCTGGGGCGTTGCTGAAGGCCAGCTTTCTGCAGCCTCTGCCATCATCAATAGCCAAGTTATCAACCGTTTCGTACGCGAGTACATCGACGGCGAGCGTGACGCAGCAGCAACCGTTTCTGAACTGAACGCTGCCATCGCGGCTGTTCAGTAAGAGCGATACCGGACACCCCGCTAGCGGGGTGCCCGTACCCAACCATATCATTCCCAAAAGGAATTCAGATGGCAGATCTCGGCCCCCCCATTGGCACCGGATCACTCGGCAAACGAGAAGCGCGTTTGGCGTGGGGGTTGTTGTTTCCAACGATCACAGCTGTATCGCTGGTCGTTGTGTTACCGCTGCTCGCAATCTTCTGGATTTCCTTCAAACCCGTCGAGCTCGCAGATCTGCGCCCGCCTGAAGTTGTGCTGCGCGAAGACATCCGTGGCAATTATGACGCTGTGGGCGATGAAGCAACGGTCCGTTACCGGCTGCGTAATTCATCCCAGGACCATCCGATAACAGGCGTGACCTTTTTGGACACCCTGCCGCTCGGACTTGTTGTACAAGACCTAGACCCTCGCTGCGTCCTGGACAGGCGCGCCCTGTATTGTGACCTCGGCAACTGGGAACCGGGCACCCGTGACACCCTGACAATCCCCGTAAGGGTCGAACAAGCCTATCTGGACAACGAATTGCGCCCGCAAGACAGCCCTGCTGTAACGACCGGTGTGTCATCAAACATCCTGACCAACAGCACATTCACGCTTGAGAACTTCAAAAGGGTCTTCAACGGCGGTGAGTTTTTTGAGGTACTTTGGGTGACGTTTTTTTATACTGTCTTTGGTACCGTCGGCGCGCTTCTTGTTGGTCTATTCGCGGCGCTTCTGCTGAACAAATCTTTCCGTGGCCAAGGTATTCTGCGAGGCCTCTTTCTGTTTCCCTATGTGGCCCCGATTATCGCCGTGGCTTTTGCCTGGCTCATTCTGTTTGACCCTTTTTCGGGTTCGGCAAATGCATTGCTAATCCAGATGGGTTTGACCCCTCAGGCGATCAACTTCTTCGGCGATCGCCCCTTGGCCCTGATCATGGTCACCGTCTTTGAAATCTGGCGCTATTTCCCACTTTCGTTCTTGTTCATCCTTGCGCGGATGCAAAGTATCGACAGTGATATGTATGAGGCCGCCGACATGGACGGAGCCTCGCCATTCCAGCAGTTCTGGTCTCTCAGTGTTCCACAACTACTGGGCATCCTTAGCGTGCTGTTCTTGCTTCGCTTCATCTGGACTTTCAACAAATTCGACGACATTTTCTTGCTGACCGGAGGCAACGCGGGCACCCGCACCTTGACGGTGAGCGTCTATGAACAGGCTTTCGCGGTCTCCAACATTGGCGCGGGCGCCGCGGTGGCAGTCGTAATCTTTGGCTGCTTGCTTACGTTCTCGATGTTCTTCCTCAAATACATCTCCCAAGAGGAAGGCCTATAAAGGCGATGCGCTTCAATTTTATCGCCAGCCCACTGCTGGGCGCCCTATGGATGATTGTTCTGTCTACTACAGTCACTGTCCTGATGAGCTTTGCTTCGGGCGAGCCGTTTCGCCCGCACATCGGGCTATCCGTTTTGTGGGGAGGCGTGATCGGCTTCGCGATTGGTCACAGATGGGGTAGTTTCATTGGGGAAATCTTTGCAGGAGCGGCGTTGCTCGCCCTTATCATCTTCGGATATGGGCCTCTAGTGACGGGCGAAAACGTTTCAACATTCTCCACTATATTTGCTGCCGTTCTCCTGTCGGTCGCCTTTTTTTGGTCCACCCACTACATCCTTATTGACCTCCCGACGGGTGCCTTGAACCGGCATGAATTCGAAGGCGCAGTGATCCGCTTCTTTACCGGCTTTGGCTATATCTTCTTCACGGCCATCGTGCTTATCCCCTTCTATGTTATGGTCATGACGAGTTTCAAAAACCAATCAGAGCTGATGCAGAACCCACTCGATTTCTCGATTGACCTCGGCAAAGGATCAGAACTTTTCCGATCCTATTATGAGCTGTTCAACCAATTCAATTTTGGCAGCTACCTGCTGAATTCATTCTTCATCTCTGTGATTACGGTCTTAATAACGCTCACCTTCGCAATCCCAGGTGCTTATGCCGTGGCGCGGTTACGATTCCGTGGGCAAGCCGCGTTCTCGCGCTCGATCCTGTTGATCTACATGGTACCGATGATCGTTTTAGCGCTGCCAATCTACATCGCTTTCTCAGCAACGGGCCTGCGCAACACCTTCATCGGCATAGTGATGATCTATCCTGTGACGACGATCCCTGTCGCGCTCTATATGCTCCAAGGCTATTTCCGTGGCCTACCGTCAGAGGTTGAAGAAGCGGGATTGATGGATGGCCTTAGCCGCCTCGCCGTGATCTGGAAGATCACCCTGCCAATGTCTTTGCCAGCACTGGCGTCGGTGTCTCTCTATGTGTTTATGATCGCTTGGAATGAATTTCTACTGGCGTTCATGTTGCTGGATGACCCGTCAAAATTCACGCTAACAAGGGGCATCGCTTCGCTTAATTCCTCTGAAATTCCACGCCAGCATCTTATGGCTGGGTCCGTGATCGCTACCGTGCCAATAATGGCACTCTTCCTCGGCCTCGAACGCTTTATAACGAAAGGGCTGACCGCTGGGTCAGTGAAGGGATAGTATGACGTTAGACGAACAAGCCCGCGATGTTCTGCGCAAGAATGACAAGGGGGGCTATACGCTCCCGACCCATGGGCTTTATCCCTACCAGTGGAACTGGGACAGCGCCTTTGCCGCCTGGGGGTTTACGACGTTTGACCCTGATCGCGGATGGACCGAACTGGAAACCCTAATGTCAGGCCAATGGGAAGATGGAATGCTTCCGCATATTCTGTTTCACCGTATTGACCCCGGTTACTTTCCCGGTCCAGACGTTTGGCAGGGGCGTGGCCCAATCCCCTCATCTGGCATCAGCCAACCACCAGTCGCGGCGACCTTCATGGCCAAGATGCTGGCCATGGACCCCAGCGGCGAACCTCGCGCTCGCGCGATTTGGCCTAAGCTCAATGCTTGGCATCGCTGGTTCATGGATTGGCGCCTAGATCAGGGTGCGGTCTGCGTCACCCATCCTTGGGAGGCCGGTCGCGACAACGCCCCTGATTGGGATGGTGCAATGAAAGCGATCAATGCCGATGACGTGGGCGACTACACACGCAGGGACACCAGCCATGTCGACCCCGCGATGCGCCCCACAAAATACGACTATGACCGCTATCTCAAACTGGTACAGCTTGGAGTATCGGTTAACTGGGACCAGGACAAACTGCGTGATATCAACCCCTTCCGAGTTGCCGACCCCACGATGACCTTTACCTTACTGCGCGCACAACGGGACATGGCCGCGATGGGCCGGCGTTTTGGTGAAGGCGTATCAGAAATCGAAGGCTGGATTGAGGTCCTTGAAGCTGGTGCAGAGACCCTGTGGAACCCAGAAATTGCAGCATATGACAGCCGCGACGTACACGCAGCTACATTCAACGGTGTCCTTTCGAATGCCTCCGCATTGTGTTGGTATGCGGGCCTCAATCATGAACGCGCTTTGCCGGCAATTGCCCGCATGTTGAACGCCGCCCGCTATGGGCTTGCGAGCTATGACCCTGAGGGCGAAGGATTTGAACCACTGCGTTACTGGCGCGGACCGACATGGCCGATCATGAGCTATCTCGTTGGGTCCGGTATGGAGGAACAAGGCGTCACCGATTTGGGTGCGCGTATCCGTGATGACACCGCGCGCTTGATGGAGCTTAACGGTTTCGCGGAATACTACAGCCCTCTGGATGGCACACCTGCAGGCGGAGAGACATTCACCTGGACCGCGGCCGTCTGGCTAGGATGGGCCGGGGACAATCGAGAAAACCAACGAGGAAACGCCTGATGTCGTCAATCAAACTAAATGCAGTTGAGAAATGGTTTGGCGCAACTCAGGTCATAAAGGGCGTAGATCTTGAGATTGAAGATGGCGAATTCGTCATTTTCGTTGGTCCGTCCGGATGCGGAAAATCTACACTTCTGCGGATGATAGCCGGGCTTGAGGAAACGTCGCGGGGGCAAATCATGATTGCGGACCGTGACGCCACAGCAGAGCCGCCTAGCAAGAGGGGGCTGGCAATGGTCTTCCAATCCTACGCGCTCTACCCGCACATGTCGGTGCGCGATAACGTCGGCTTTCCTTTGAAATCCGCAGGGCTGCCAAAGGCCGAAGTCGATGCCAAGGTCAAAGAAGCCGCCCATGTCTTGAAGCTTAACGATTACCTAGACCGTCGCCCCAAAGACCTGTCCGGCGGGCAACGTCAGCGCGTCGCCATCGGCCGCTCAATCGTCCGTGATCCAACCGCGTTCCTGTTCGATGAGCCGTTATCGAACCTTGATGCTGCCCTGCGGGTCGAAATGCGCTACGAAATCGCCAAGCTGCACCAAACCCTGCAATCAACGATGATCTACGTGACGCATGATCAGGTCGAGGCAATGACTCTGGCCGACCGAATTGTTGTTCTTGATTTTGGCAAGATTGCTCAAGTGGGTAGCCCCCGCGAGCTTTATGAACGCCCCGCCAACTTGTTCGTCGCTCAATTTATCGGCTCACCTCGGATGAACATCGTCCCAAGCACGGCAGTGAATGGGATAAGACTGCCTGAAAATGCGACAAAGGTTGGTGTCCGCCCGGAGCATATCGAATTGGTCAACCCCGGAGCAGGTTTGATCGACGGAACGGTCGATGTGCTGGAATACCTTGGCGCCGATACATTCGTGATCCTCAAGTGTGAAGACGCTGGGCAAATCACGGTACGTGTAAATGGAAATTCGACCTTAAGGCCCGGTGACTCAGTTGGTCTGCGCATCTCCAACGATCTGTTTCACACTTTCAATTCAGACGGGCTGGCCATTCATTAGATTAGCCAATGTAATCAGTCTGGCTGTGGTGGATTTGACCCCAAAGCGGAACTTGGTGATTTCCACTGCAAGTGTCGCCGTGGAAAAGTAGCCATTGGCTAAAAATTCTCTAATGCTTGCTTTGTCCGCAAAACAGCCATCCATGCACAGTTCAGCCAACGGCCGTAATCCATTCGTCATTCGGATATACTTACGACAACAAGATATATAGAAAAAACTCTCTATAGTTATGGACTGCGGTGGAGCTGCTTTAAGCATTGGCCCCTGCATAAAGCTGCCTAAACACCCAGAATAGCAGTAAGCCCTCGTTCTGACAGCTTATCCTGCTCAACAAGTTCAAGGGCTTTGAGGCGTATGTCTGGCGCAACACTGTAGGCGTCTTGATGTGTCCCAATCACAGCTAGTGCCGCCCGCTCTGTTAGAAGCCCTCGATCGAGCATATCCAGTGCCTTGAGACTGGCTTCGGTCGTTTTGTCGTTTGATTGGTTCTCCGCTGAACGTGCTGGTTCTGTACCCTTTGTGATTTCTTCAGGCTGTTCTTCAGGTTCATCGGGTAGGCTTTCTTCAATGACATCGCCTACGGGACTGTGTAGGTCACGTTCTGAAATGGAGAAGCCCTGTACCCGCTCTGCTTTGTACTCGTCATAGAGCGTGTCATATCGCTTGCCTGTAAGCATTTCTTTCTTAAGGCGTGGTGTGAGATGACTGTAATGGCGCTCTATCATCAAAATAGAGGTACCCATTTGTACAGCAAGCGTATGCACATCCATTCCGTCATTTAGCAGTGAGAATGTGGCATAGGTATGGCGCAAGCTATAAAGCGTGCGATCTTGGCCGGTACGCGGACAAGTCAGCAGCCCAGTATCTTTCATAAATATCTTGAACGTCTGACGCAGGTTTGCGCTGGCCGTACCATCGGGCAGCCTGAAGACGGGCGTATCTAGTTTTGACTTAATCAGCTGCTCGAAACTCAACTGTGCAATATCAGGGCATCTGCTTTGAATGCGCTTGAGATAGTTTATGGTTCCTGCCCGACAGATAATGTCACGGCGACCTGTTTTACCCGAAACGCTCATCTCAAGATATTTGAGACCCTTGTCTTCAAATAGACTGATATGCTTCCAGCACAGGTTCTCTGCTTCTGTTCCATGCCGCATACCTGTGTTGGCAAGAATAAGAATGTAGTCACGCAGCAGGTGGCGCATGTCGCGTGACTTACCCTCTCGTCCTGCATCAATCCAACTGGGTAGCTTGCGAATGAGTGTCGCATATTCTTCCCGCGTGAAGTCAGGTCGCCTTACACTGTCACGACCTTTGTTTACCAATACAGGGACTTGTGACTTATTCATATATCCACGTGCCACGGCTTCATCAAAGATCCGATTGAGAGCAGAATTATGGGTATTTAATGTAGAGGCTCTTGGCTCGCGACCCATCTTATCTTCACGCCAGCGCGCAAACTTTTGCAGCATCTCGTAATCAATACTGGTGACAAAGAGATCTCCAAAGAAGGGAACCAGATACTTATCAATCACGATGATGTAATCACGAAAGCTTTTCTTACCTGCACCATTCTCAAGCTGCTCTTTCATGGTTGCTCTACATAGTGCAGCCACATCTGCAAACCGTTTGGAGATAACAGGCAAGCCGTTCTTTTGGCGAAAGCGATAATCTAGGTAAATCTCACGCGCCGCGTCTTTAGCATCTTTCAAAATACGCTTCTTGGTGCTCACACGGACTTGTCGTCCGTCCATCATAAATACAACTTGCCAGACTGAGCTGTGTTTACGTTTAAAAAGACGAACCTCACCATCCATAAGCGTGGGCGTATTTGGGTTCAGTTTAGGCAAAGTCATCACCGTGTTTAACACTGTGATTCTGCACTCATAATTCTCAGAAAGCGAGAAAAAACTGTGCTAGAGGTGTGCTACGCGCAGAATGCGTCAACCTAAATCTTAAGTCACTGATTATAAAGGAAATTTGGTAGCGGAGGAGGGACTTGAACCCCCGACACGCGGATTATGATTCCGCTGCTCTAACCACCTGAGCTACTCCGCCAACGCGCTCGATTTAGGCTTATTCCTAAACTAGGTCAAGTTCATTATCCAACATATGCCGCTTAATACAATTCTCAAGGCTGCAAACCGCTGGGAACACTGATTAAGGCAGCGGCTTTCCCACATAGACCAGCTGCTAGCGGATAGCTTAGCAAAAATTCACACTTTTTTATTAGGGCGCAGGGTTGCCCCTGATTATCGCTGCAAACTTCACTAAAAACCACATCAGCTTGTCACGTTTAAAGCAAATCAGGCTTTTTTATTCCGCGCAAATTTGCTCAACCGTTCAACTTTGCCCGTTCTTCACCGCTGCGTCAAAGGAACAGCCGCTTTTTCAAAATAACATCGCCCTCACCGGCCAATGCGATACGAGAGATAGCCTCTGGTAAGGTTTCATAAGTTACAGACATTCGATGCGCATTGGCATGAATCAACTTTGCTTCGCTGACCATCAGCGCCACATGGCCTTTCCAAAACACGAGATCGCCGCGTTGCAACGCTGCATCTGGCGGTAAAGCGGCCCCCAACGCGCGCTGTTGTAAATCACTGTCAGCCGGGCAGTTATGCGCGCAAATCATGTGACTCAATCGAACAAGGCCCGAGCAATCAATTCCCAATGCGCTGTCGCCCCCCCAAAGATAGGGAACGCCCAACAATTGTTCCGCAACGGCCACCGGGTCTGACGGCGGATTGGTTAACGCCTTAACATGCTGCTTGGGCACCCAGCCGAACTGGGTTTTTATAAAGCCAATCTCTTCTTTTAGGTTTTGGAGTTGACTCCCCATCACCAAAAGCGCTGTGGTGCCCGACTTCATATCACACTGCCTGTAAGAATGGCTAATTGGCACTGAGATATAATGGGTGCTTGGCGCTTGGCTTGAAGGCTGAAGTTGCTGTGATTTTATATATCCAACATAACCATGCGCATGGGCTTTTACAAAACTCCAGCCCGCGTGCTCGTCATAGACGGTTACTTGTTCTCCGGGATAGAGTTGCCGCTGCAGCGCGCCCGCAGGGGCGTTGCATAAATTGCTAAGGCCACCGGCAACCTGTTGTGGCCAGCCTTCAACAAATCGCTCGGCTTGCACCTTGCCTTGTAGCTCAAGCGCGGCCACGCGGCCATTGCAGGCTAAAAGTCTGGGATCCCTCATAGCGAAAGAAGTTTCGGCAAAGCCGAGGCCAGCGCACGGATGCCTTGCGATGTTCCCCCCTTCGTGATGCCTGCGGCGGCCTTTGGCGCCCAACCGTAAATATCGAAATGTATGTATTTATCGGCCTCTGCAACAAAACGCCTTAAGAAAAGGGCCGCCGTAATCGAGCCTGCAAACCCGCCTGCCGGCGCATTGTCTAGATCCGCAATGCCAGGTTCGATCATCGGCTCATAGCCCTCCCAGAACGGCAGCCGCCATAGCGGATCAAGGCTGTTTTTACCCGCCTGCATCAAGATCTCGGAAGTTGCATCTTGGTTGGTGTAAAAGGGTGCCAGCTGCGGGCCCAGCGCCACCCGCGCGGCACCCGTCAGCGTTGCCAGTGAAACAATTAAATCCGGCTGGTCTTCACTGGCATAGCTAAGAGCATCGCCAAGCACCAATCTTCCTTCTGCATCTGTATTGTTAATTTCAACGCTAAGCCCTTTGCGCGAGATCAAAATATCCTGCGGCCTAAAAGATGCCCCGGAAACCGCGTTTTCAACCGCCGGGATCAATACCCGCAACTGCAGGGGTAAATTTAAATCCAAAATTAACTGCGCCAAAGCCAACGCATGGGCTGCGCCGCCCATATCCTTTTTCATCAACCCCATCGAGGATCCGGGCTTTAAGTTCAGCCCTCCTGTATCAAAGCATACGCCTTTGCCCACCAGCGTCAGTTTTGGCCCCGTCGTCCCAAAGCCCAGGTCGATTAAGCGCGGCGGGTTCGGCGAAGCCCGCCCAACTGCATGGATCATAGGGAAATTCTGATCGATCAAAGCCTCGCCGATGATCACATCCGAAGTTCCGTGATATTGCGCCGCCAGCTGACGGGCTGCCACCTCAATCTCGGCGGGGCCCATATCAGATGCGGGCGTATTGATCAGATCACGGCACAGAGCCTCAGATTTTGCCAAGCTTTCAATATGCCGCGCATCCATACCGGACGGTGCGATTAAACGGGGAAGCGCCCGTGAGGTTGAGCGATATCGGTCAAACGCGTAGCCCAAAAGCAACCAGCCTAAAACTTCATATTCAGCGTTCTCCAAAGGCAAGGGGTCAGGCAGCTTATAGACACCGCTTGGCAATTTTGCAGCGGCGGCGGCCAATATAAAGCGATTGCGCGCTCGGCTTTGCGTGTCACCCAGCCCCAAAATTGCAAGTTCTGCTTCGCCGCTCGCAGTTGGGCACAGCACGGCTTCGCCAAAGCCGCCGGTAAACCCCTGCTGGGCAATCCAGCGCTGGGCAGGCGCCGCTAGGCGCGCCACCACCTCTTTAACAGTGTCACTGTTGCATAACAGAACGGGAATAGAAGCGTGATCTTCTGATATAAACTCGAGCGTCATAACGCGCGTATCCTTCGGTTTGGCGCAGAACGCGCGCTTAGTCTTTCCCGCCGCGGTCGCAATTCAAATAAGATGAAGCGGGCAGGGGTTGAAATATTTTAACACCGTCTGATATTAACAATGACCGTGGTAAAAGAACAGATATGGCAGATTGTCTTCGCCTCTGTTATCGCTGCTGCGTAGATGCGTTTATCTTTGTAAAGAAAGGCCGCCGCTTATGGATTTTGTCAAACCGCTTCCCGCCTATCTCATTCAACGCTATCACGGGTGGTTCGCGACGGGCTTTTCCCAAAACCAGGCTTGGTATAAGCGATTGGCCACTGAGGGCCAGCGCCCAAGAGCCATGATAATTTCCTGTTGTGACTCGCGGGTGCATGCCACATCTATCTTTGGCGCAGAGCAAGGTGAGTTTTTTATTCATCGAAATATTGCAAATCTAGTGCCGCCTTATAGCCCGGATGGGTCGCAACACGGAACCAGCGCTGCCGTCGAATACGCGGTCACCGCGCTCAATGTCTCGCAATTGATCATTCTGGGGCATTCAAATTGCGGCGGTGTAAAAGGATGCTTGGATATGTGCCGGGGCCATGCACCGCAGCTTGAAGAGAAAACCAGTTTTGTTGGGCGTTGGATGGATATTTTGCGGCCGGGATATGAGGCGATCAAAGATTATTCCTCCGAGGAAGAAATAGCTCAAGATTTGGAAAAGCAGGCGGTACTGACATCTTTGACCAATTTGATGACTTTTCCTTTTGTAGAAAAGGCGGTTCAGGATGGTTCGTTGTCCTTACACGGCTTATGGACTGATATTGGCGAGGGCAGTTTAGAAGCCTTTGATCCCGCATCACAAAAGTTTAAGCCTGTCTAAGCTTTTTAGAATATAATTGAGCAAAAAACGCACTTCCGCGCGCGACCGCGAAGAAGGACTTTGATCTTTTCTGCATGCCTAAGAGGCAAACGACTCACGCTGCGTTATCGTTTTGCGTTTGTTTCAGCCGCAAGATCGCAATATTTGCGTTTTGAATATCCTGCGAAAATCGACGTTTAACGTCATCACTCGTAATTTTGGGCATGGCGATTGCGCGCAGTGACTGCGCAATTAAATTATTGATCTGCTCTGTGTTCTCTTTATCAGCCGACATGCACTTCGAGCCCCAAAATTCTCATACGCTATTATATAGCAAACTGCAGATGCCATCAAAGAGGAACATTCGGATACGTTTTAACTCCTTAATATGATCTCTATATGCTGATGGATCTCTTTATCAAAGTGATAATACTTAAGGACGAGGATTTTTACAAAACGCGTATTTTGCGATAATCTGAAACTATCTAAAAGCGCGGATATTTTGGGATCAGGCTTTTTGGAGCACGC
>Ga0257126_1000816_pt1 | contig 24131 bp, 37 predicted proteins | sample SI060_120mmetaG_FD_190151 | JGI IMG/M metagenome (GOLD analysis project Ga0257126, IMG submission 190151) | Marine microbial communities from Saanich Inlet, British Columbia, Canada - SI060_120m | ecosystem: Environmental > Aquatic > Marine > Inlet | place: Canada: British Columbia | collected... | reverse complement strand
AAGCACAGTATCAATATTGAATTGACAGCAATCTAGTTATAAGCAGGGAAGTGGAACAGCATAGCTGACTTAACTAGCGTAGAGTGCAAAAGTAAAGACCTGACCCCTTTGGTAGTGTAGAGATTATCGGTTATGCTCTTTAAACCACTTTGTAGATAATTTCTGAGCTTCTGCAATTTGTGCACTAGTCATCAGTTTTGCTATTAGCTTCTTATTTTGAGCTGCTATTTTGTCTCCCTGTGTTGTAGCTAAGCTCCACCATTTATATACCTCAACATAATCCTTTGTTACTCCTTCTCCTCTACGGTACATGTTTCCAAGATTGAACTGAGCTTTAGCATCCCCCTGGTCAGCTGCCTTGCGATACCATCTAACTGCCTCAACATCATCTTCCGATACACCTTCTCCATTATCGTACATAACTCCAAGATTGAACTGAGCGCCAGCAAGCCCCTGGTCAGCTGCCTTGCGATACCATCTGACTGCCTCAACATCATCTTCTGATACACCTTCTCCATTAGCGTACATAACTCCAAGATTGTACTGAGCTTCAGTATGCCCCTGGTCAGCTGCATTGCGATACCATCTAATTGCCTCAACATCATCTTCTGCTACACCTTCTCCATTAGCGTACATAACTCCAAGATTGTACTGAGCTTCAGCAACCCCCTGTTCAGCTGCCTTGCGATACCATCTAACTGCCTCAATCTTATCCTCAGCTACCCCATATCCATTATCGTACATGACTCCAAGATTGTACTGAGCTTTAGCATCTCCCTGGATAGCGTCTTTTTCAAACTCACGCAGTGCAGTAGGGTAATCTCCTTTTAAAACCGCAGAGAGACCTGAACCATAATCAGCTGCTCCTATTGTTGAGAGGAGGAGAAGTAGTAAGAGAAGAGGGGTGTTTAGTAGCTTCATGTGTAGATCCTATAAAATAAATCAGTGTAGTTAGAGTGGCAGGTAAACTCTACCATAACAGCTAAATTTACACATAAAAATTTGAACCTCATTGTGTCAATAAATAAATTACATTCTGCATCTGATTTGGATAAATATAAAATCTCCATTGTTACTTGCAAGGGGTGTTATGATAGGGAGAACTGTTCGGTCATCTGAAACATCGTAAATTTACAACACAAGAATCAGCAGAGTGCGAAAGTAAAGACCTGACCCTCAATCTTTTTTAAAATAACTTTGCAATAAATTAAGGACTGAATGTTACAGTTTTACAATTAACTTTTTTACTCTGATATGGCTCAATATATGTTGTCCATCCTCTTTTTTCATAAAACTCCGCATATCTTTCACAAAAAATATTATCAGAATTAGTAGATGTACTTTTTGTTCTATATTCCCAGTAAGGATCAAATCCTTTGACAGACTCTTCATCAGAGTTTTCAGATGAAACTGCTACTGAATACTCCTGAATATGATTCAGTGTCGCAATATGAACTACCCCACACAATCCATTAGGCTCTGTGACGCTCACCCATTTCCCATTCTTTAAAGAAAAATCCTCAGTCCAGTTTTTATTAGTAATAGTACAACTGTTAGCTTCATCTTTTATTGATTGAATACTAAAATCCAATAACTCTGAATATTCTCTATTCTTACAAATGCTTTCTATTTTAAAAAACTTACTTTTATGGCTGTCAATCTCTTCATTACTATAATATTTCTTATTAAAAATAGTTTTTTCTCTAAACATCTTGCCTTTTTCATCACTTAATGAGCTACAAACCCCACCCTTTCCATAAAATACTTTCTCTAAATCTTCTAATGATTTATTCAATAGAAGCTCGCTTATATCTTGTGCCACCTGTTCTTCAGATGATTTTGGTAATAGTAATAATTTATGGAAGACACACTCCAGAGTCTCAGATTTTTTCCCAGGACATTCCATAGTAATAACGTCATAACCTTTAGAGTTGAAATTTTGAAGAGTAGTGCCAGCCCATGGAAAACCAGGAATTTCCGCATTCACATTACTAGTTACAAAAAAAAGTATTACCAAACTAAAAAATATCTTTCCCATACATACCTCTTGAATAGTTTTAAAAATAGTAAAATAATTGATGCTACTATATTACCCAGATCTATCATTGTCAACAGGTAAAGATGGGAACGGAAAAAGAATGGGGTCAGGTCTAGATAAGTGGTCTTATGTTAGCTATACAGGGGATCGAAGGGTATGCGACAGAGCGTTACAAGCGGTTTGTTTCAGTGGGGAGTCAATCTGGAATAATCTGAGCCGCCAGATTTACCTTGACAATGATCAGTTTGTAGCAAGCAGCGTCGGTGCTCCCAAAGCTCAGAAACGTCCACCTGCACCCCCGCTTGAGGTTCTGGCATCAACAGATTGCAGATTTCTATGGACTCCATTTCACCACTGTTGGAAATATTGTTCGGGATGCGAGGAATCATAAAACAGTAGATGCTGACTGATACCATTTATCTAGACCTGACCCTCAATCTTTTAATAATAATATTGTTAGCTTATTCATGCCTTACACCTCCATTTTTATTCTTTTTTATATATCTTCTTACGAATTTTAGCTATAAGATATTCTTGAAGATCACTCAATGCTTTACACTTACCTAGCTCAGTCTCTACAATAGCATTCCACTCATCAGGCTTATTGGCTTGCTTATGCATTTTGAACAATGTTATAAATCTTGAAAAATGGCTGTCATACATAGATGTAACTAACTCTTCTGTAAATCCACCTTGCGCTGCAAGTATCTGTGCGGCAATTATGTAACCATTAGCCAGACTATGTAGATAATGATTTGCGTACTCTTCTTCATCTCCTCTAGTAAGGATTAATGCTAAAACATCTTGAATTGCAGAACACTCTGAAAAGCTATTTGTTATCTCATAGATCTGATCATCACTCACACTGAACTCTTCATTCGCATGAGTTGAACTGATCACTGCTACAGTTAGTATTATTGATAAAAGTATCTTCATAAAAATAATCACTTTAAGTTAAAGTATCAGACTATAGCCTGCAGAACGATAACCGTCAAGAAGTAATTATATGAGACATGAAAAAAGACAATTCTCAGTTAATTACTACCTTTGGTATCACATTAAAAAACTACGAACCCAGAAAAAGAATGGAGTCAATCTGAGTCGCCAGATTTACCTTGGCAATGATCAGTTTGTAGCGAAGATTATTTACTGTTCAGATATAGTTGACTGGAATTTGGATAATCTTATCACTCAACTGCTCTACCCTCTTTCCTTTATTAATTACAATTCCATAATCTGCATGCATATCAGAGATGAAATCATTGAGACCCGTTAATGTATAATTTAAAATTTCCGCATCTCCATTTTAAAATTTAAAGGTAATACGCCAGTTGATCAGTTTGTAGCAAGCAGCGTCGATGTTTCCAAAGCTTAGAAACGTCTACCCGCACCCGCTTGAAGTTCTGGCATCTTAATAAGCTTTAACTTGGTTACTAATTGTGTTTATATGAATATTTAATGCTTTCATAATTCCTTGAACAGTATTCCATCTAGGCTGAGCCTTACCTGAAAAAACCTTATATAAACTCTCTCGATTAAGTCCTGACTTTTTCGCTACATTTGCAACACCTTTGATTTTAGCGATATCACCTAAAGCTATAATAAAAACTTTAGGATCTGGATCAAGGTATGCTTCATTTAAGTAGTGTGCAATATATTCATCTGTTTTAATAAATAGTTGAGGGTCGTAAAATTTTGTTTTTGCCTGCATAATAACTCCTTAAATCGTTTTAGCAATCTGTTTCGCTATTTTAATATCTCTATCTTGGGTATCTTTGTTTCCACCATTCAATAAGATAATATTGTTCGTATCTCTTAGAACCTAATAAAGACGATACCCCTTGCCAATAAAAATACGCATCTCGTTTATACCTTCACCAACAGGAGCAGTATCACCTAAATTTCCACAGCGAACCCTTACAAGCCTAGAAGCTATTGCACGAGATGCAAGCCTATCTTTTAATTTTACAGCCCGCCTATCAAATGTTGGCGTAGTTTCAAGATTGTATTCCATATATGCTCATTGTAGCCAATAAGCAACAAATATGCGAGAGCAATTTTAAAAAGAAAGGGGTCAGGTCAGATAAGTGGTCTTATATAGGCTATACTCTGATCATGACTCTACCATGTCACTTCCAGAGGGGAGTACAGCTACCAACAGATTGCAGTTTTCTATGGACTCCATTTCACCACTGTTGGAAATATTGTTCGGGACGCGAGGAATTATAAAACAGTAGACGCTGACTGATACCATGAATCTAGACCTGACCCTTAGTATTTGCTCTCATCACGAACTTGCTCTAATTCACCCTCTTGATAGAGATTCTGAATGTGTTCGGTTATGGTGCTTCTCCCTTTATCAAACAGTTGCGCCATCTGCTCTTTAGTTAGCCAGACACTCTCGCCCTCAACATCTTCATAGCTTCAACATCACCAGTTTCTATTAGCTGCTGACGGATTAGCTTTTCACTGCCACCTGCATCTATTGCAGAGTATAATGTCCCCAGCAAAAAACACTATAATCCGGGGATGAATTGCCTCGTCAATATGTTGATTTTTTATAGCAATATTAACAATTGGGCTCAATTGTGGAATTATTAACTCAATGCAATAATTATTACTCCCCCACAAAACCAAACAGCCATAGTGGAATCACATTATTGTAGCCTGTTTCGATATCATCTCTCACCACAAAACTATTTTCAAACGCTTTTACCTGCTTATCTCCTTTTGATCTTCCCCCTATTTCAAAAAGAAAACGGTTATCTACCATAAAGTCTCCTGAATGGTGTGCATGAATTGTATGATGATGAGCCAGTTGTGAGATGAAGTAGCTCTCTCTAACCGACCCACTGTTTGGGTTAGCACAGAGCACATGAAAGAGGTTAGGGTTGTTAAGAAGTATTTTGGGTGGCTTATTTAGCCTCTTCTGAGTTGCTTGGTACGCTATCACATTGACTAGTCCACCCTCCTCCATATAGTGCAGATATTTTGAGAGAGTTACCCAAGATATCTCTATATCTTTACTCAACTTTGACTTACTAATCTCATAAGGGGGCGCACTGCAGAGTAGGTTTAATAATCTTTTAAGGCTATTCTGCTTTAAGGCATCAACATTAAAAATATAGGAGAGATCTGACTCTATGGTTAAATTGATCACATCAAGTAGCCTTGATGGATAATCAGCAATAGATTCTTTGAAAAATGGATAGGCTCCATATTTTTGATAGAGGGAAAACTGCTCAAGAGGCTTGATCTTTTCTAATACTTCAAAGCTGATATCTTCGTGATTTTTTACCAACTCCTCCAGAGGATACCCAGGGAGTAATATGCCGCTCTTCAATGCGACAAACTCTCTAAGAGAGAGAGGCGGCAATGAGTGGATAGTCGCTCTTCTCGACAGATCAGCGCTCTCATGGTTGAGGATCATGGCAGATGAGCCAGTAAAGATCACTTTAAGCGCTAAAAAATCGTAGATTGCTTTTATCTGAGCACTAAAATTATCCACTTTATGTATCTCATCAATCAGCAACAGTTTTCCACCAAACTGCTCAAACTCTGTTGCAACCTCAAACAGCACCTCATCCTCCATCATCGGTGCATCACAACTTAAATAGAGAGTTTGACTTGGCTTATATTTTGAGTTCTTCGCATATTGTTGAAGCAGTGTCGTCTTACCCGCTCCTCTCCCCCCTTTAATCCCAATTAAACGCACGCCAAAATCTATTTTGTCATAGAGATTTCTGCGGAAATTGGGCGTTTTTTTAGCTAACCATGCTTTTGAGAGTTGTTTTAGTATCTGTTTCATAATCACCTCTTCTTAGATATATTTAGAGAGACCTTACTATAAAACAAGATTAATAGCAAACAGCATTTGCTATTAATCTTGTTTTATAGCAGAGTTTTTTGTAAATTGGCAATATTTATTCTAAAACTGTTTACCACTCTTCATTCCAGCTCTCTAATAGATCTTCTTTAGTCGGTACCTCTACGCCACAGACGCTATTGTCAAACTGATGTTCTGGGTTAAATGCGACATCAAGTTCTTGGAGATCTGTCATCGTATCACAGGCGGAGTCAATCTCATAAGCTGCGGTTGCGGCTATGATTGCGATTCCAACTATCGGGACTGATTCAGCTGGCATTTCAGCAATGGTAACGCCGACTAGTTTCTTGGTTCTGGTTCTGATCTTACCAACTACCTCAGATACTACCTCCTTAACTTTTCGAGTTTTACCAGCAAATTTTATCTCTGGATTTTTAGCTCGAGCCTTAAGGGTGACTATCTTCTTTTTCTGTCTACTATTTTCAGACTGTAAGCCTGATATTTTTCTGCCCAATAGATCAAATGCTTCGTTAGCGACTGTTGATCCACCTACGGTATTTATTAAGCTTGTTACCAGACCAGAGATTGCGCCCACTGTGTGGCTAGCAACGGTGAAGCCGAACGATAGTAGTAACATGATAGAGAGTAACCAGAATTTATATTTTTTAAACATATCAGATCTATTTTAACAAATTGATCGCTCAAGCCGTACACTATGAAAAATATTTTTCTGTATAATATCCAATTTATTGCACTTCAATTTAACAGATTAATATTTAACAGAGGAAAAAATAGTGGCTCAATTTATCTATACTATGAACCGTGTTGGCAAAGTTGTACCTGGCGGGCGGGTGATTCTTAAAGATATTTCACTCTCATTTTTTCCTGGCGCTAAGATTGGTGTACTTGGTCTTAACGGTTCAGGCAAGTCTACTCTGTTAAAAATTATGGCGGGTCTCGATAGTGATATTGAGGGTGAAGCGCGTCCACAGGCTGGGATTAAGATTGGTTATCTACCACAGGAGCCGCGACTCGATCCCGAAAAAGATGTGCGGGGTAATGTTGAGGAGGGGCTTGGGGAGAGCAAGGCGTTGGTGGATCGTTTTAATGAGGTGAGTGCGGCGTTTGCTGATCCTGATGCTGACTTTGATAAGTTACTTGCGGAGCAGTCTGATCTGCAAGATAAGATTGATACGGCTGGTGCTTGGGAGTTGGATCGCACTTTGGAGATCGCTGCGGATGCGTTGCGCCTGCCACCGTGGGATGCAGATGTGACTAAGTTATCTGGAGGTGAGATCAGGAGGGTTGCGCTCTGTCGTCTACTACTATCTTCTCCTGATATACTATTGCTTGATGAGCCTACTAACCATCTTGATGCTGAGTCTATTGCTTGGCTAGAGCGTTTCCTTCATGATTTTAATGGTACTGTAGTTGCTATTACGCATGATAGATATTTCTTAGATAATGTTGCGGGATGGATTCTAGAGCTTGATCGTGGCTATGGTATTCCGTGGGAGGGGAACTACTCTTCTTGGTTGGAGCAGAAGCAGAATAGACTTGCAACAGAAGAGAAGCAGGAGAGCGCGCGCCAGAAGAGTATGAAGGAGGAGTTAGATTGGATTCGCTCTAACCCTAAAGGTCGTCATGCTAAGAGTAAGGCGCGTATTGCTCGCTTTGATGAGCTTTCGTCACAATCTAATCAGGAGAGAAATGAGACACAGGAGATATTTATTCCACCTGGTCCACGCCTTGGTGATCTGGTAATTGAGGGGATAGCGATTAGAAAGGGGTTTGAGGAGCGACTCTTAGTTGATGATCTAAACTTTAATCTTCCTCCTGGTGGTATTGTGGGAATTATTGGTCCAAATGGTGCGGGTAAGACCACTCTGTTTAGAATGTTAACTGGGGAGGAGAAGTCTGACTCTGGTGAGATTAAAATTGGTGATACTGTTAAGCTCTCGCATGTTGATCAGAGTCGTGATGCACTTGATGCAAACAAAACTGTCTGGGAGACTATCTCAGATGGTCAGGAGATTCTGCGAATAGGAAGTTATGAGACTAGCTCTCGTGCTTATCTATCTCGTTTTAATTTTAGAGGTGGCGATCAACAGAAGCGGGTTGGTGATCTATCTGGAGGTGAACGCAACCGTGTTCATCTCGCAAAACTACTACAGAGCGGCGGCAATGTACTGCTTCTTGATGAGCCAACCAATGACTTAGATGTGGAAACATTGCGTGCGCTTGAAGAGGCGTTGCTCGCATTCCCAGGTTGTGCTGTGGTGATTTCACATGATCGTTGGTTCTTAGATCGGATCGCAACCCATATGCTCGCCTTTGAGGGTGATAGTGAGGTGGTCTGGTTTGAGGGTAACTACGCAGATTATGAAGCAGATCGTAAACGAAGATTAGGGGCTAAAGCGGAGCAGCCACATCGTATAAAGTATCGTCCGATTAGCAAATAGTTGCTTACTTGTTAGTGGTGCTTGTGGTGATGTTTGGGCGGTACTGGATCATTGCCCCCCTCATTCCAAGGGTGGCAGCGACCTATTCTTCTGATTGCCATCCAGCTGCCGCGCAGTGCTCCGTACTCTCTGAGTGCGTCTATGGCATAGCTGGAACAAGTGGGATTGAAACGGCAGCTCTGTCCGATCCAGGGGCTTAATATGATCTGGTAACCACGAACCAGCCAAATTAAAATTTTGCTTATCAAGTATCTCTACGCTTACGCACGGCTTCAGCAAGCTCATCTAGTAACTCTACTGTAGTATCCCATCCGACACAGCCGTCTGTTACACTTTGTCCATAGGTCATACTGCCGTCATTGGTTATGTTTTGTCGGCCCTCTACTAGATGACTCTCAATCATAACTCCGATGATATTTTTGTTACCGTGTCCAATTTGATGTGCCACATCAGCGTTGACCTCTACCTGTCTCTGATAATCTTTGCGGCTATTAGCGTGACTTAGATCGACCATTAGATGGCTATTTTGATCTGATTCAGTAAGGCTTGTAATTGCGTCCTGTACGCTCTCTGCATCATAGTTTGGACGCTTATCACCTCCGCGCAAGATAACATGACAATCTTCGTTACCACCTGTAGAGAATATGGCTGAGTGCCCCTGTTTGGTAACAGAGAGAAAGTGATGCGATTGAGATGCTGCAGATATTCCATCAATAGCAATTTGAAGCTTGCCATCTGTGCCATTCTTAAAACCGACAGGGCAAGAGAGTCCTGATGCAAGTTCACGATGAACTTGGCTCTCTGTAGTTCGTGCACCAATTGCTCCCCAACTAATTAGATCAGCAATATATTGAGGGGTAATTAGGTCTAGAAATTCAGTTGCTGCTGGAATACCTTGACTGTTAATTTCAACTAGAAGTTCACGCGCAAGGCAGACTCCCTTGTTTATATTAAAACTTTGATTTAGATCTGGATCATTTATTAATCCTTTCCAACCAACTCTAGTTCTTGGCTTCTCAAAATAGACTCGCATAACTATGAGGAGGTCACCTTCTAGGCGTTGACGCACTATGTTTAAGCGCTCTGCATACTCTTTAGCTGCGTCAATATCGTGAATAGAGCATGGCCCAACTACTACGACTAGGCGATCATCTTCGCCCTGTAGAATATTGTGGATAGCAGTGCGCGCTGAAGATACGACTTCAGAGGCTTTTGCTGTTATTTGGTGTTTACGGTGAACCTCTTCTGGAGCTTCTACCTCTTGCATCCCCCTGATGCGGAGATCATCTGTATTTTGCATAGAGACTTCCGTTACAGTAGTGGATTAAAGCGATTACAGTTTAAGAGTTAATCTTCTGATTCGTTATCAGCGATATCTTCATCATTAAACTCTGGAATTGGACGATCTACTAATTCAACTAGAGCCATTGGTGCTTTATCACCAGTACGGAATCCAGCCTTCAGAATACGGATGTAACCTCCAGGACGCTCTGTATAGCGAGGACCGAGCTCATTAAATAGCTTAGTTACCATATCACGGTCACGCATACGGTTAAATGCTAGACGACGATTAGCTACGCTATCACTCTTAGATAAAGTAATCAGTGGCTCTACAACTCTACGCAACTCTTTTGCTTTTGGTAAAGTTGTACGAATCATCTCATGCTGAACTAGAGAGTTGCTCATATTGCGAAACATTGCCTTACGATGGCTGCTGTTTCGGTTTAGTTGTCTACCACTATGACGATGACGCATATTTTTCTTCCGTTTATTTTGTTAACTGTTAACTACTATATTTGTAGTTTTGTCTTTTAAGTTGCTACTTAATAGTTAAGCAGCCTCTTTTTCCATTTTACTAATACTTGCTGGTGGCCAGTTTTCAAGGCGAATACCAAGAGATAGTCCACGAGATGCCAATACATCTTTAATCTCATTGAGAGATTTTTTACCTAAATTCGGGGCTCTTAGAAGCTCTGTCTCTGTACGCTGCATTAGATCGCCAATATAATAGATGGCTTCAGCTTTGAGGCAGTTTGCAGAACGAACTGTCAATTCAAGATCATCTACAGGACGAAGAAGCATTGGATCTATCTGCTCTTCTACCTCTTCAATAATCTCTTCATCTTTTTCAGTATGTAACTCAACAAATGATTCTAGCTGAGTCTGCAAAATAGTTGCTGCTCGTTTAATTGCCTCTTCTGGATCTATTGTTCCATTAGTCTCTAGATCAATAACTAGACGATCAAGATCTGTACGCTGTTTAAGACGAGCTGCTTCAACACTGTAACTTACTCTACTTACTGGGCTAAATGATGCATCTAGTTTAAGCACGCCCATAGTTGCGCCTTCATCACTATCACCGCGTTCTGCAACTGGCTGATAGCCACGACCTGTTGATACCTTGACTTTCATACTTAAGGTTTTTGATGCATCTGTTACAGTTGCAACAACATGATCTGGGTTGATGATCTCAATATCATCTCCTGTAAAATCACCTGCAACTACAGGACCTGCACCATTGCTGTTGAGGGTTAGCTCTACTTCAGTATGCTCATTTGCTGAGATAGCCACACCTTTAAGGTTAAGCAAAATATCGATGACATCCTCTTGGACACCTTCAATTGCTGAATATTCGTGATTTATTCCATCAATTTCCACTTCTGTAATCGCATTACCATGCATTGATGAAAGTAAAATACGACGCAGAGCATTACCTAAAGTGTGACCAAAACCTCTTTCCAGAGGCTCTAGTGCAATCTGTGCATGATTGTCACTAATATTTTTGATATTTACTAGTTTAGGTCTTAGAAAGTCTTTTATTGAACCTTGCATATATTTTCCCTTATATTAATCCGACAAGCTACTTACTTAGAGTATAGCTCGACAATTAGATGCTCGTTAATTTCAGAAGAGAGGTCTGCGCGCTCTGGAGCACTCTTATAAATTCCTTCCATCTTCTCACTATTAACATCTATCCACTCTGCTTCTTCACGAGTCTGTGGAGCAAGCTGGAGAGCCATCTTAATGCGTTCCTGTTTTTTAGACTTCTCGCGCACTGCTACTGTATCTTCAGCCTTTAACTGGTATGAAGGAATATTAAGTACATTACCATTTACCAAAATTGATTTATGGTTAACTAGTTGGCGCGCCTCTGCACGAGTTGAGCCAAAACCCATACGGTAGACTACATTATCCAGACGAGCTTCAAGGATCTGCAGTAGATTCTCACCAGTAGATCCTTTGCGTCTTGCAGCCTCTTTATAGTATCCACGAAATTGTTTTTCTAGAAGACCATATATACGACGTACTTTCTGTTTCTCACGCAACTGCAGAGCATAGTCTGACAAGCGTGGACGACGAGCCGCTGGGCCGTGCTGACCAGGTAACTGATCAATTTTACATTTAGTCTCTAATGCACGAAGTCCGCTCTTGAGTCCAAGATCGGTTCCCTCACGACGAGATAGTTTACATTTAGGTCCTGTATATTTTGCCACTTTTATTCTCCTGAATTGTGTATATCTTTATTAATAGTCCGGTTATACACGGCGCTTCTTAGGTGGACGACATCCATTGTGTGGCAATGGAGTTACATCTGTAATACTTTTAATCTGAATACCTAGACTATTTAATGCACGAACTGATGATTCACGACCTGGGCCTGGACCTTTGATTCGTACATCTACCGCTTTAATACCGTACTCTTGTGCTTGCACACCAGCTCTCTCTGCAGCAATCTGTGCTGCAAATGGTGTACTCTTACGAGAACCTCGGAAGCCACTACCACCAGAAGTTGCCCAGCATAGGGTATCCCCTGTACGATCAGTTATAGTTATAATAGTGTTGTTGAATGTTGCATGTACATGCACAATTCCCTCAGGAACATTCTTTTTTACTTTTTTACGCTTTGCAGCAGATGCTTGTGCCATATTTTATTACCTTAAATATCCTATCTTCTTATCGCTTTCTTTGGCCCTTTACGGGTACGAGCATTATTCTTAGTGTTCTGCCCACGAACTGGTAGACCTCGACGGTGACGAATACCTCGATTAGTACCAAGATCCATTAATCGTTTAATATTCATTGAAACTTCTCGTCTCAAATCACCTTCAACTGTGAGCTTACCAACAGCTCCTCGAAGATCTTCTAATTTATTCTCATCAAGATCCTGTATTTTTGTTGTTGCTTCAACCCCTGCTGTTTCGCACAACGCATACGCTGCGGTTTTACCAACTCCATATATAGAGGTTAGTGCTACCCATGCATGTTTTCTATCAGGAACATTTACACCTGCAATTCGTGCCATCTGGCTCTTCTCCTAAACTATTTATTACTCAAATTCTACCGACTACTCTTAAACTTCTTTCAAAACCTACCAATAACTTTTCTTGCTGACCATTATTAATGGTCAAAATATCTAACAAAACTTGCGGGCAACCCGCAGAGCCAGATAGAATACACCTTTTTGCTCTAAAAATCAACTTAAAAGTTAATCTTTAATACATGGCAAAATCGTCAATATAGATTCTTGATTATTAGTTTAACTAAATAGTTTTATAAATATCCTTATAAACTATTAAATAAACTATTCAACAAATCAAATAAACTTGACTTTTAACCTTGACGTTGCTTATGTTTTGGGTCTTTACTACAGATAACCCTTACCACGCCTTTGCGTTTAACCACTTTACAGTGTTGACACATTTTTTTTACTGATGCTCGTACTTTCATACTATTACTCCAAACTTTTTCAATTTCTAAACTAAACTAGCCGCCACTACCGCGACCATATCCCTTAAGATTTGCCTTCTTCATCAACCCATCATACTGATGAGAGAGCAGGTGAGATTGAACCTGCGAGATAAAGTCCATAATTACTACTACAATAATTAGGAGTGAGGTACCGCCAAAATAAAATGGTACATTCCACTTGATAATCAGGAACTCAGGGAGCAGGCTAACTGCTGTAATGTATGCTGCACCGATCAAGGTTAATCTAGTCATCACTTTATCAATATATTTTGCAGTCTGTGCTCCTGGACGAATTCCTGGAATAAATGCACCTGACTGACGTAAATTATCTGCTGTCTCTTTTGGATTAAATACCAATGCGGTATAGAAGAAACAGAAGAAAATAATTGCTACCGCATAAAACGCTACATATAGTGGCTGCCCTGGTGAAAGTGTTGTTGCCAAATCTTTCATCCATGACATTCCTTCACCGCTTCCAAACCAGCTTCCCATAGTTGCAGGAAAGAGAATAATACTAGAGGCGAAGATAGGAGGAATAACTCCAGCCATATTCACCTTTAGCGGAAGGTGGCTACTCTGCCCAGCATACATCTTATTTCCTCGTTGCTGTTTAGCATAGTTAACTGTAATCCTACGCTGCCCTCGCTCTACAAAGACTACAAATGCGGTAACTAGAATTGCACCAACAAAGAGTAAGAGCACTGTTATAGAGTGCATCTCTCCAGTTCTTGCTAACTCCATAGTGCCGCCAACTGCAGAAGGTAGACCAGCTACAATACCTGCAAAAATAATTAGAGATATTCCATTCCCAATCCCTCGTTCAGTAATCTGCTCTCCTAGCCACATTAAGAACATTGTTCCTGTCACCAATGTAGTAACCGCAACGAAACGGAAACCTAGACCTGGGTCAATAACTACATCCATGCCACCAGCAGACTGAGATTCTAGAGCTATTGATATTCCTAGCGCCTGAAATGTCGCCAAAAACAGTGTTCCATAACGGGTGTACTGGGTAATTTTTCTCTTCCCTGATGCACCCTCTTTCTTTAGCTGCTCTAGCTTAGGTGAGGTTACAGTCAGCAAATTCATAATAATAGATGCTGAAATGTATGGCATAATTCCGAGAGCGAAGAGGCTTAAGCGCATCAAAGCACCACCAGAAAACATATTGAACATATCCAGAATAGTTCCAGATTGTTGATCAAACATTGCTTTTAGTGCGCCAGGATCAATTCCTGGTACAGGGATATGCGCACCCATACGGTATACAATTATTGCGCCTATTACAAATAACAGACGGCTTTTTAGCTCTGAAAGTTTTCCTCCAGAAGCTCCTGCAATTTTCTTATTTGCTGCCATGACTACTATCTGCTACTCTAAATTACTACTAATCTTCAATCTTGCCGCCAGCTGCTTCAATAGCAGCCTTAGCACCAGCAGTTACTGCAAGACCGCTTACAGTAAGTGCTCCCTTAATCTCACCTGACAAGATAACTTTTACTCTTTTAATATCTTGACCAATAATATTTGCCGCTTTAAGTGCTAATATATCAACACTATTATCAACAGCAGCTAGATCTAACTCATGAAGACGAACTTCTGCTCCAAAACGAGCTTTGCGTGAGGCAAATCCTACTTTAGGTAGACGACGCTGAAGTGGCTGTTGTCCACCCTCAAATCCAACCTTATGGAATCCGCCAGAGCGAGATTTTTGCCCTTTATGACCACGCCCACAAGTCTTACCATGTCCAGAGCCAATTCCGCGACCTACGCGTTTAGCATCTTTTTTTGCTCCTTCAGCTGGTTTGATTGTATTTAACTGCATTATCTAAATCCTTATATATATCTAATATATTTAATGTTTGAACTGTTATCTAATCTTCAATTTTTAGCATATAGCTAATTTTATTGATCATTCCACGATTTTCTGGAGTATCAATTACTGAGACTGTCTGGTTTGTACGGCGTAAGCCGATGCCCGCAGCGCATGCCTTATGAGCTGGAAGTCTTCCAATCAGACTCTTTACTAGTGTTACAGTTACCATTTTATCTGCCATGACTCTATCCTAAAATCTCTTCAACTGTTTTACCGCGTTTTGCTGCAATCTGCGATGGACTATTCATCTCAGCCAACCCTTTAATAGTTGCACGAACTACATTAATAGGATTTGGTGATCCATTGCGTTTAGCAAGAACATTATGTACTCCAACTACCTCAAATACTGCTCGCATAGCTCCGCCAGCAATAATTCCTGTACCTTCAGATGCTGGCTGCATATAGACATCAGCAGCTCCGTAAGTTGCGCTAATTGGATATTGCAGCGTACCGCCATCAAGCTCTATTGTTTGAATGTTACGACGAGCTCGCTCCATCGCTTTTTGAATAGCCTGTGGTACTTCACGGGCCTTTCCATATCCAAAACCAATTTTTCCATTACCATCACCAACTACGGTGAGAGCTGTGAAAGAGAAGATTCGTCCACCTTTTACTGTTTTAGCTACACGATTGACGGTAACAAGCTTCTCCAGCATTCCATCATCATTATCTTGTTTGTTAAACTGTTTATCTGCCATTCTCTTTTCCGTTAGTATGATTCTATTATCTTATATCTACTTTAAATTCTAAAGGTTTAGCTTAGAAATCAAGTCCGTGTTCACGGGCCGAATCTGCCAATGCTTTAACTCTACCATGATAGCGGAAGCCTGAACGATCGAAAGCAACTTTACTTACGCCCGCATCTTTAGCTCGCTCTGCAATCATCTTGCCAACAGTCACTGCTGATGCTACATTTCCTGTAGTACTTGCTTCTGATTTAATATCAGAAATTACTGTTGAAGCACTAGCAACAACCTTAGAATCGTGACTGATTACTTGAGCATAAATATGCCTCGGAGTACGATGTACGGTTAGACGAGCTACACCCAACTCTTTAATTTTTGCTCTTGTGCGTCTTGCACGGCGCTGTCTACTCTTCTTCTTATCCATTGAAAAATCCTATGCTCTCAATTAATTATTCTTACTTCTTCTTCGCTTCTTTGCGTATTACATGCTCATCCGTATAACGAACACCTTTCCCTTTGTAAGGTTCTGGTGGACGGAAAGCTCTAATCTCTGAAGCAACTTGTCCAACTTTCTGCTTATCTGCCCCTTTAACTACAATTTCAGTATTTACTGGGGTCTCTATAGTAATCCCCTCTGGAATTGCATAGCTAACCGGGTGTGAGAAACCAAGAGTTAACTCAAGGTTTTTTCCTACAGCTTTTGCTCGATAACCAACTCCAATAAGAGTTAATTTCTTTTCAAACCCCGCAGATACTCCAATCACCATATTGTTGATTAGGGCACGCATGGTTCCAGCCATCGCTACATTCTCTTTACCACCTTTAACAGAAACACGAACCTGATTACCTTCATGTTCTACATTCACTGTATCATGTACTTCATAATCAAAGTTTCCATTACCACCTTTGATCTGAATTTTTTGTCCTTTGACAGATATATCTACACCTGTAGGAATCTCAACTGGAGCATTTACAATTCTTGACATCTTATTTTACCTACTATGTTATTACTGATTATATTATTACTAATTAAGTTATTACTGAGTGTATAATTTAATATACATGACAGATAACTTCACCACCAGTACCAGCACTGCGTGCTGCACGATCAGTCATCAATCCTTTTGGTGTTGAGATAATCGCAATACCAAGACCAGAATTTACTGAAGGAACATCATCCTTACTTGTATAGGTACGAAGACCTGGACGACTAACTCTTTTGACCATCTCTATAACTGGTTTACCCTGAAAGTATTTTAGATCTATAGTAAGCTCTGCTTTACCTCCATCTTCATTTACTGAAAAATCAGAAATATAACCTTCATCTTTCATTAATGCTGCAATAGATTTTTTCATTTTTGATGAAGGCATAGATACAGCCTTCTTCTCTACTGCTAAAGCATTGCGAATACGGGTTAACATGTCCGCTATAGGGTCTTGCATACTCATTTCTATATCTTTCCTAAATTATTTATCTTCTACTTCTTAAATTAGCCGCTTATTATAAACTAGATTTACCTAGATTACCAGCTCGCTTTTCTCAATCCTGGTACATCTCCACGCATTGTTGCTTCGCGCAACTTATTTCTACCTAGCCCAAATTTACGATAATAACCATGCGGACGACCTGTCAGCTTACAACGATTATGGAGGCGAGATGAACTCGAATCTCTTGGCAGACCATTGAATTTTTTGCGTGCTACTGCTCTATCTTCAGCTGAAAGTTCACTATTCAACATTGCAGCTCTTAGCTCTGTGCGTTTGGTCGCATACTTTTTAACCAGCTTCTCTCTGCGCAGTTCGCGTTGAATCATTGAGGTCTTTGCCATACTTTTATCCTGTCTCTTTTAATATTTAATTTTTAAAGGGAAAATTCATCGCTGCAAGCAGTGCTTTCCCCTCTTCATCTGTTTTTGCAGTCGTAACTACGCTGATATCTAACCCACGCAGCGTATCAATTTTATCATAATCAATCTCTGGAAAGATTATCTGCTCAGTAACGCCCATACTATAATTGCCTCGTCCATCAAATGATTTACCATTTAATCCACGGAAATCACGGATACGCGGAATAGCAATATCAATTAGACGATCTAAAAAATCGTACATCCGCTCTTTGCGCAAAGTTACTTTACAACCAATCGGCCATCCATCACGAACTTTAAATCCTGCGATAGAGAGACGAGCTAAAGTTTTAACAACTTTCTGCCCTGCAATCTTCTCTAAGTCGCCTACTGCATTCTGTAGAATTTTCTTATCTGCAGTTGCTTCACCAACACCCATATTCAGTGTTATTTTTGTGATTTTTGGAATTTCCATACTGCTCTTATAACCAAACTGCTCTTGAAGCTTAGCCATAACGCTGTTTTTGTAATACTCTTTACTGATACTCATTCTATTTCCTATACGTCGATATTGGCGCCGTTTGATTTAAAATAACGAACCTTCTTGCCATCATCCAATTTAAATCCAACACGATCACCCTTACCAGTCTCACTATTATAAATAGCAACATTTGAGAGATGAATTGACATCTCTTTATCGATGATACCACCAGCAACACCAGCATTTGGATTTGCTTTAGTGTGTTTTTTGACCATATTAATTCCATCAACAAACACTCTATCTTTCTCAAAAAGCACACGAGAAACTGTGCCTCTCTGCCCTTTGTCTTTTCCTGTTAGAACGATTACTTCGTCCCCTTTCTTAATTCTGCGCATATCGCTATCCTATTTTGATATCAAATAACTTCTGGTGCTAATGAAACTATCTTCATGAATTTTTTATTTCTTAGCTCACGAGTAACAGGTCCAAAAATACGAGTACCAATTGGCTCATGCTTACTATTTAACATAACTGCAGCATTACCATCAAAACGAATCAGAGAACCATCATTGCGACGTACACCTTTACGAGTACGCACTACAACAGCATTATATACATCGCCCTTCTTCACTTTTCCACGAGGCAAAGCCTCTTTTACACTTACTTTTATGACATCACCAATTCCAGCGTAACGGCGCTTTGAGCCGCCAAGCACTTTGATACACATAACTTTTTTAGCGCCACTATTATCTGCAACACCTAATGTTGACTGCATCTGAATCATCGGTTTTCTCCAAAAATCTTATCTAAACTATACTTAATAAATTGTATTACAATAAGTTATATCGTACTACGCTGCTGCCTTCTCTAATACTTCAACTAGAGTAAATGTTTTACTCTTAGAGATTGGGCGACATTCTTGAATCTTAACTAGGTCACCTTCGGCACATTGGTTGCTCTCATCGTGAGCATGTAGTTTACTAGAACGCTTAATATATTTTTTGTAAATTGGATGCTGAACTTGACGCTCCACTCTTACAGTAATACTTTTATCTCCTTTATTGGAGACTACACGACCTGTAACTGTCCGTGCGCTTTTCTTATCTTTCTGTGTATCATTGCTCATGCTGCTGCACCTTTAATCTCATTCATTATGGTCTTAACTCTAGCAATATTGCGACGAACCTTTTTCATCTCACTACTAGCAGATAGCTGTTGTGTAGCTTTCTGCATGCGTAGATTGAACTGTTCGCGTAACATTCCCTGCAACTCTGTCTGCAGTTCTGTCTCACCCATTTTTCTTAAATCTGCTGTTTTCATAAATATAACCTATAGAGGTGTACGTGCAACAAATGTAGTTGCAATTGGTAGTTTAGCTGCAGCAAGTTTAAATGCTTCACGAGCTTGCTCTTCAGAGACACCTTCGATCTCATATAACATTTTTCCTGGCTGAATCTGCGCAACCCAATACTCAACATTACCTTTACCCTTACCTTGACGAACCTCAAGAGGTTTTTTAGTAATTGGCTTATCTGGGAAAATGCGAATAGTTAATTTACCTCCGCGCTTTACCTGACGAGTAATTGTGCGTCGTGCAGCCTCAATTTGACGCGCAGTAATCCGACCACGACCTGTAGCTTTCAGTCCAAATTCGCCGAAGCTTACAGAATTTCCATTCTGAGCAAGCCCACGGTTGCGTCCTTTCATCTGCTTACGAAATTTTGTTCTTTTAGGTTGAAGCATTGCTATTCCCTATATTCCTATATTCTATCTTGTGTTTCTCTATTACTTCTTATTTTTTGACTCTTTACTACCACCAGCTCTATTAGCAGCCATATGTGCAGTTGGATCAAAAACTTCGCCCTTAAAGAGCCAAACTTTTATTCCAAGAATCCCGTATGTTGTATTTGCCTCTGCAGTTCCATAATCCACATCTGCACGGAGAGTATGAAGTGGCACACGACCTTCGCGAGCCCACTCTGTACGAGCAATTTCAGCTCCGTTTAGACGACCTGCAATATTAATACGAATTCCCTGTCCACCAAAACGCATAGCATTTCCTATAGAGCGTTTCATTGCACGACGGAACATTATTCTCTTCTCAAGCTGTTGCGCAATTCCTTCAGCGACAAGTGTGGCATCAAGTTCAGGTTTACGAATCTCTTCGATATTAATCTGAACAGGAACCCCCATCCTTGTTGTCACTTCGCGACGAAGTTTTTCAATATCTTCGCCCTTCTTACCGATTACAATACCTGGACGAGCCGTATGAATTGTAATACGAGCAGAACCAGATGGACGCTCAATCTGAATACGACTTACCGAAGCCTGCGCTAAACGCTGCTTCAAGAAATCTCTAATCTCAAGATCAGCTAAAAGCTGACTTGCATAATTGCGGCTATCTGCATACCAAGTGGAGTTCCAGTCCTTGATATAACCTAGACGATAACCGATCGGATGTACTTTTTGACCCATTCAGCTTTACCTCAGCGATCTGACACAGCCAAACTAATATGGCTGCTTCGTTTAAGAATACGGTTCGCACTACCTTTAGCACGAGCTCTGATTCGTTTATAAGTTGGACCTTCGTCAACATAAGCGACGGAGACCTTTAGCTCATCAATATCTGCACCCTCATTGTGCTCTGCATTTGCAATCGCAGAGTTTAGAATTTTTCCAACAATTTGGGCAGCTTTTTTGTTACTAAACTTCAGTAACTCAACAGCACTCTCTACTTCCATACCGCGAATCTGGTCAGCAACTAAGCGTACCTTCTGCGCAGATATTTTGGCATTTTTTAATTTAGCGTATGTTTCCATAATTACCTACTCCTATACCTTAGACTTCTTATCAGCAGTATGACCACGGTAGGTGCGAGTTAACGCAAATTCACCTAACTTATGCCCAACCATATTTTCATTAATCAATATTGGAATATGCTGGCGACCATTATGGATCGCGATAGTAAGACCAATCATCTCTGGCATAACCATAGACCTTCTTGACCAAGTCTTAATTGGACGGCGATTCTTAGTCTCAACTGCATTCTTCACTTTCACCCGAAGATGCTCATCAATAAATGGGCCTTTTTTAATCGAACGTGGCACTATAATATCCTTATTTCAATAATTATCATTTAAAACAAATTACTTCTTCTTACGACGAACAATGTACTGATCTGTACGCTTGTTAGATCGTGTCTTGTAACCTTTAGTTGGTGTACCCCATGGAGATACTGGATGACGACCTCCAGAAGTTCTACCTTCACCACCACCATGCGGATGATCTACAGGATTCATGGCAACACCACGAACTGTTGGACGAACTCCACGCCAGCGAGTTGCACCAGCTTTACCAAGTTTTCTTAGTGAATGCTCACCATTACTAACCTCACCAATAGTTGCTCGGCAATCAAGAGATATTTTACGCATCTCACCAGAGCGCAATCTTAGTGTTGCGAATTGCCCCTCTTTTGCTACAAACTGAGCAGATGTGCCTGCTGAACGAGCAATCTGCGCGCCTTTGCCTGGCTTCATCTCAATACAGTGAACTGTAGTACCTAGTGGGATACTACGTAACTCCATACTATTTCCGACTTTAATTTCTGCCCCACTTCCCGACATTAATTGATCACCAGCACTAATACCTTTAGCTGCAACAATATAACGGCGCTCGCCATCTGCAAACAAAATAAGTGCGATATTTGCAGTACGGTTGGGGTCATACTCTAAACGCTCTACTTTAGATGGAATTCCATCTTTGTTACGCTTAAAATCGATCATACGGTAACGCTGCTTATGACCACCACCACGATGACGCGTAGTAATACGACCAGCATTATTACGGCCACCACTTTTTGATTTTTTCTCAATCAAAGCTGCATGAGGTTTCCCTTTATGCAAGTCAGGATTCACTACAGAGACGACAAAGCGACGACCTGGTGAAGTTGGTTTTGATTTTATGATTGCCATTTTTCTATATTTCCAAACTGTATAAATATTTTAAAAACTAAAAGCCTATTCACTAGCAATAAAGTCAATATCTTGACCTTCGCTAAGAGTTACAAATGCTTTTTTCCAACTTGCGCGACGAGACATTTTATTTCCTGCTCGTTTCATTTTGCCCTTAACATTACTAACTGTAACCCCATCAACTTTCACATCAAACATCAGTTCAACTGCCTGCTTGATTTCAGGTTTACTAGCATCCTTTACAACTTTAAAGACATATTGATTGCGCATCTCTGCCGCCATAGAGCTCTTCTCTGTAACATGTGGAGCTAGTACAATCTTCATTAATCTCTCTTCATTTGTATTCATGCTAGCGCCCCTTCAATCTGTTTAAGCGCTGACTCTGTCATCAACACATTTGCATAAGATACTAAACCTACTGGATCCATTGCCGTTACATCCGTAACTCCTACATGAGGAATATTGCGTGCAGCCAAGTATAAATTTTCATCAACCTCACCTGAGATAATTAGCACATTATCTAAACCCATTCCATTAAGTGCACCATTAAGCGCCTTAGTTTTTGGAGTTTCAATCGCAAGATCAGCAACAATTTTGAGACGATCTTTACGAATCAACTCTGATAGAATCGAGCGCATAGCAGCACGATACATCTTTTTATTTACTTTCTGCTCATAGTTACGAGGAGATGCTGCAAAAGTTACACCACCACTTCTCCAAATTGGACTACGACTTGTTCCTGCACGAGCACGCCCAGTTCCTTTCTGTCTCCAAGGTTTAGCGCCACCGCCTCGCACTGCTGAACGGTTCTTCTGAGCCGCTGTTCCCGCACGAGCACCAGCCAGATACGCCGTTACAACCTGATGAATTAGTGCCTCATTATAATCTGCACCAAATGTCGCATCTGCGACTTCAACTTTTGATTTCTCGCTTCCTGCTGGAAAATCATGTATATTAAGTTCCACGCTCTTAACTCCCTACTTATTTAGCTTTACCAGCAAATTTAATTGCATGGTTAATAATCAGATCGCCACCTTTTGCACCAGGTACCGCACCTTTAATAAGAATCAGGTTACGCTCAGAATCTACTCGCACAACCTCAAGATTCTGTGCTGTTCTCTGAACATTACCCATATGCCCTGACATTTTTTTACCCTTAAATACACGACCTGGGGTTTGACATTGACCAATCGAACCGTTAGAACGATGCGAAATTGAGTTGCCGTGTGTCGCATCAAGTCCTGCAAAATGGTGTCTCTTAATACCGCCTTGGAAACCAAAACCACGGTTCACACCAGTTACATCAACTTTTTGCCCCTCTTCAAAGATCGATACTTCGATATCTTTACCAGCTTCAAATTCAGCTGTCTGCTCAGTAGTGAGACGGAACTCCCAAAGTCCACGACCAGCTTCAACACCTGCCTTAGCATAGTGTCCGGCCATAGATTTAGTCACTCTTGAAGCGCGACGAGTTCCAGTTGTTACCTGAATTGCGCTATAGCCATCTATCTCATTACTCTTAATTTGAGTAATTCTGTTTGGTTCAACATGGACTACAGTCACAGGAATGGAGGTACCCTCTTCGGTAAACACTCTGCTCATTCCGACTTTGCGACCAACAATTCCACATCCTATTTCGCTTGTCATCTTAAAATCCTCTTAATCTTATGAAAGTTTAATCTGCACATCTACACCAGCGGCAAGATCTAACTTCATCAATGCATCAACTGTTTTATCTGTTGGATCAATAATATCCATCATGCGTTTATGGGTGCGTAACTCATACTGATCGCGCGCATCTTTATTGACATGCGGTGAAACCAAAATAGTAAAACGCTCTTTCTTTGTTGGAAGCGGAATAGGTCCACGAATCTGTGCCCCAGTACGCTTTGCCGTCTGTGCAATCTCACGAGCAGATTGATCAATCAGACGATAATCAAATGCTTTCAAACGGATACGAATTCTCTGTCCAGCCATTATTATTACTCAATAGTTAATAATTAAATATAAAAATAGTTGCGCAATCTGCGCTTAAACTCTATTTTTGCGATTTTTATCTGTTTATGTTACTCAATAACGCTTTATTCAATTATTTTCGTAACAACACCAGATCCAACAGTACGACCACCCTCACGAATTGCGAAGCGAAGCCCCTCATCCATTGCGATTGGGTTGATTAGGCTGCCGATAATTTTTAG
>Ga0257126_1000807_pt1 | contig 24307 bp, 37 predicted proteins | sample SI060_120mmetaG_FD_190151 | JGI IMG/M metagenome (GOLD analysis project Ga0257126, IMG submission 190151) | Marine microbial communities from Saanich Inlet, British Columbia, Canada - SI060_120m | ecosystem: Environmental > Aquatic > Marine > Inlet | place: Canada: British Columbia | collected... | reverse complement strand
TAACTTTAGAATCATCTGGTGCAAACTATAAGGTAAAGTATCAAAGAGGGCATAGCGTTCAGTATTATATGAAAGGAAAGGAATTTAATTTGCAAGAAGCATATCAATCAATTTGGGATTTATATACTAAAATTTATAACTATGATAAACAAAATGAATATAAAGATACCAAAAGACTTAAAAATTAAATGCTGGAATTTCTTAAAAAATAATAATTTAGGAAACAGATTAGAGGCTAATGGAAATAAAGAACAACAATTTGTGGGACTTATTGGGGAATTTATGGTTGTTAATTTGTTTGGTTTAAAGTATGAATTTTCTTATGGTTTTGATGGTGGTTTTGATTTTAAATATAATGGAAATAAAATAGATGTAAAGACAATGGGAAGAACAGTAGATTCTAAACCTTATTTTGTAAATAATTTTATTGCATTCCAAAAAGATTTTAATTGTGATTATTATATATTTACTTCATTAAATAAAAAATCAAATCAATTAAATATATGTGGTTATTTATCTAAAGATGATTTATTGAAAAAATCAATTCTTTATAAAAAAGGAACTAAAAGAGAACGTACAAATGGAACTTCTTTTACATTAAAAGCAGACACATACGAAATAGAAAATTATAAATTAAATAACATAAATGAATTATTATGATAAGAAGTACACAAACACACTATGACAATGGTAAAGATTACGATGTAATTGATGTGATCAATGATTTTAACTTAAACTTCTCCAGAGGAAACATATTAAAGTATGTATGTAGGGCTGGTAAAAAGAAAGATGAATTGCAAGATTTATTAAAAGCAAAAGACTATTTAGAAAGGGAAATAGAAAGAATAAGGGAAGCAAGATAGCTTCTCTTTTTTTTATTCAAATGTTAAAGAAATGTTAAAATTTGTTAAAAGGTAGTTGATAACTTAAAATGTTTTGTATATTTGGTGTATAATTAAAAACAAATACAAGATGAAAACAATTAAAAGAATTATCAAACAAGTAAAAGAGAGCAAGAACTTAAAACCTTACAAGGTTGTTAGATTATCAACTGGAGTTATCTGTGAACATTACAGTAATGGTAACGTAAAAGTATTATAGTTATGGGATTAGGATTACCAATAGTATTATTAATTGTAGCAACAGTATGGGCGGTAGTTTTTATAAATAGAAATTTAGAAGAATAGAAATGAGAGATACAATACAACAGATAAAAGATTTAGCAAAGCTGACAGACAATGCTTATCTTCTTCATAAAATGAACTTATTAGAAGTAGAGATAGAAGCAGAGATATTAAAGGAGAAAATAAAAATGTTAAACGAAGAACTATGAACCAATTAGATTACGATTTAGAGAACTATTTAGAGGATAAAGAATACGAATGCACAGAATGTGGAACATCAATAGAAAGCGAAGGTGTTTGCAGTAGAGATTGCTTTAATGCATCAATGTTATAAAACAAATAAAATATGAGAACATATACAGAAAAACAATTAGAACAAATAAGTGGAGCAATAATAACTTGCTTTGTCAATTTACACTTTTTACAAGAAGCAGATTCCTCTGGATTATTTAGACAGAGAATAAAAAATAACGTTAGGAAAACAATGTCTGATTTAATTGACATTGAAAACAGTTACTTCTCAAAGATAGAGGAAGTAGATGAAAAAGAATTAGGAGATAAGTTAGTTGCAAATAAATTAGAGTTTATTGAATGGTTATTAAATAAATTTGATTTCAATGATTTTAGTAAACTACAAGAAGTTTGTATAGCTTATTCATTTAACACAAAAGAACTAACAGAAACATCAGATAGAATACTAAAAGAGAACGGAGCAAAAACAATAGAATAATATGAACGTATATAATAAAGAAATAGCAGATAAATTAGCAGAGGATTTTGAAAAGATAACTGGAATGAGTTTAAACGATACTTCGAGGAAAACAAATTCAGTAATAATAAGATGTTTATTCTACAATGTATTACACAAGTTTAATTATATGAATGATAGATTAATTGCTGAATGGTTTGAAACAAGAGGTATTAAAAAGAATAGATCATCCATTTTTATAGCAATGTCAAATGTGGATACTTACTACAAAACCTATCCTTTGTTTAGAGATTGTTATGATATGTACTTCAAAGATAAATTAAGCGAACGTTTAAAGTATCAGAAATCTAAAAAGAAGCGTTTAAACGAATACAAAGAACTTGTTAAGCAAATGCATCTAAAAGAAAAAAAAGACCCTTTAAGTATGCTTATTAAGGATTTACCGATTGATAAAAGACAAGAGATATATGAATTAGTTAGTTTGAGAGTAAAGTCTTGGGGTTGGAAGAACAAAGATAAGTGCCAGATAATAGAAGGAGGATCATCATTAGAACACCTATGTTATTAATTATATTATTTAGAACTATTATAAATTAATAAAATAAATTTTAATATTGATGAAATTGTCAGAAAAAAAGCATTATATATATAATCAATTTTATATTTACTAATATTTCTTTATGTATGACTTCATACGCATACATTCAATTATTCATTAGAATATAAATTCAATTAAATATGTGGTTTTGGGGTAGCTATATCTCGTTGCCACTTATTTTTTTGTGAATAACTTTCCGTTTATTTTTAGTATTAATAACTTATATTTATGTAAATATAATTATATGTTAGAAAAAGTATTTGAATCCCATAAAAAATGGATAAATACAACACTTAAATTTGGGTGTTCTAAAGACGAAGCAGAGGATATTGTAAGTAATATGTATCTTGTGATTGGAAAAATGCTTAAAAAGGGTTTAGATATATCCTATGGCGATGAGGTAAACTACTACTATATATATTTAACTCTTAAAACATCATTCTTGCAAATGTGTAATAAAAAGAAGAAACATAATAAAGTTCCTCTTGATTTAGTTTTAGAGATAGAATCTGGAGATTATATTGATTTTAATTCAGCTGATCAAGTATTGCAAAAAGAATTAGATGATTTGCATTGGTACGATAAAAGAGTATTTGATTTAATCCAGAACGAATATTCAATAACAGAACTATCAAAGAAAACAAATATCACATACCATTCCCTATACAATACATATAGAAAAACAAAATCTAAATTAACAAAAAAGATTTTAGAATGAAATTAGGAGATTTAATAGAACTGATTACAACTTACACTGGTATCAAGTGGATAGTTAAAAAGATATGGGGAGAAGATTGCGGATGTGATGAAAGACAAGAACAACTAAACGACATTGAACTCTGGTAAATTATGTACAGAAAGAAACTAACACAGAAGCTACAACAACTAATAGACAAACTACCAATAGGAAGTAAAAGAAAGGAAGTCAAAGAAGATTTACTGAAACTTAAATTAAGTAAAACAGATTACCATTATATTATGTTAGCAGATAAATACAAAGAACTATAATATGATTAAAGAATTAATGAACACAGATAGAAATGACAGAAGATAAAATTATTTGGAATGGTGTTAGAGAAAGAATGACATCAACAATGAGTAATAAAGATTTTAAGATTATGTGTAAGCTACATTCAAAGCATTTTAATCATAAGTATTCAGAACCTTGCACTTGTAATAAAAGAATGTTAAGAAGATGGATTGAAGAATTAAATGACAAGCTGGTATAAATTTGCTTGTTTTTATTATTATATAATTAGTAAACTAATTTAAACTGATTATGGACGGAAGATCAAATAACAAAGGAACAAAGGGAAACAAAGGTGGTAGACCATCAAAAGCAGATGAGGTTAAAATGATTGAGAGATTATCTCCATTAGAACCAAAGGCATTTAAAGCACTTGAAAAAGGAGTTGAAGAAGGCGACTTTAAGTTTGTGCAAATGTTTTATAACTATTATGCTGGTAAACCAAAAGAAACAAAAGACATCTCAATAACATCAGAACAACCTCTATTTAATTTAGATTAGTGTTTCAAACAACAACTGCAATAAGAAAATTATACGCTCTTAAAAAGCGTAAAAAAGTAATTCAAGGGGGAACATCAGCTGGTAAAACATTTGGTATTCTTCCTATTCTTATTGATAGATGTATAAGAACACCTATGCTTGAAACAAGTGTAGTATCTGAATCAATACCACATTTAAGAAGGGGAGCAATGAAAGACTTTCTTAAAATAATGATTGAAACAAATAGGTTCAGAGATAACCAATGGAATAGATCATCATTAAAATACACTTTTACAAATGGCTCTTATATAGAGTTCTTTTCAGTTGAGCAACCAGATAAATTAAGAGGAGCAAGAAGGAGTGTTTTGTATGTCAATGAGGCAAACAATGTACCTTTTGAAGCATATACACAATTATCAATTAGAACCTCTGGAGATATATGGATTGACTTTAACCCTACTGCAAATTTTTGGGCACATAAAGAAGTAGTTGGTAATGATGATGCAGATTTTATAACACTTACTTATTTAGATAATGAAGCACTACCACAAACTATTGTAAAGGATATTGAATCAGCAAGAGATAAAGCAAAGACATCTGAATACTGGAGCAACTGGTGGAAGGTGTACGGACTTGGGCAAGTGGGTTCTTTAGAAGGTGTATGTATAAAAGAATGGCAAGAGATTAAACTACCAGCAGAAGCAAGGTTATTATGTTACGGAATGGATTTTGGGTACAGTAATGATCCAAGTACTTTAATAGCTTTGTATAAATATAATGATGCTTATATATTTGATGAGGTTATATACCAGAAGAAACTACTTAATAGTGATATATCAGACTTATTTAAAACACATTCAATAAATGGCATTGTGTATGCTGATTCAGCAGAACCAAAATCAATAGCAGAGTTAAGAACATACGGACATAAAGTATTGCCTTGTACAAAAGGTAAAGATTCAATTGTATATGGTATCAACTTAATAAACCAGAATAAAATATTTGTTACAAGCAGAAGCAAGAACCTCATCAAAGAGTTGCAGTCTTATACTTGGATGAAGGATAGAGAAGGTAACACTATAAACAAACCAATTGACTCTTTTAATCATTGTATTGATGCAGCACGTTATGCAATTACATCACAGTTACAAACTCCAAATAAAGGAACTTATAATATAAGGTAATGAGGAATGAGGAGATGATTGCTACTGTTGAATGCTATATACACCATTTGAAAGATGAGGAAGTAAGAATTGCTAAACCAAAGAATCATCATCAATTTTATTTATTATCACTTGCATACGAAAAATGTAAGGACTTTTTCATAAAACATTAACTAAATAGTATTATATATATATGAAGATCGAAATAAACGTACCTACATCGTTAAATGAGATTACATTAGGACAGTATCAAAAGTATTTAAAGATAGCTGAAAATAATCCAGATGGTAATTTTTTAGATGCTAAAATGATAGAGATATTCTGCGGAATACCTTTATCAGATAGTTACAAAATAAAGATGAGTAGTGTTAGAGCAATAGTAGATATTTTAGTTGATCTATTACAATCAAAACCAGATCACGTTGAAAGGTTTAAGATAGGAGAAACTGAATTTGGATTTATACCAGATTTAGATGAGATGAGTTTAGGAGAGTATATTGATTTGGATAATAATGCTTCTGTATGGGAAAGAATGCACGTTGCAATGAATGTATTATACAGACCAGTAAAAACAAGTAAGTTAGGGAAATACAATATTGAGGATTACAATGTAAAGAATCCAGAGGTTATGAAAGATATGCCTTTGAGCGCTGCAATTGGTTCACTTTTTTTTTTCTACAATTTAGGAATAGAATTAGCGAATCATACGATACTTTATTCGAACAGTCAAGCGGAGATGGGGATTTATCAAGAACAGCTAACTTCAATAGAAAATGGAAATGGTACGGATCAATTTTTAGCCTCTCTAACGGAGATATTACAAAATTTGAAAATATCACTAAATTAAATATACATCAATGCTTTACGATGTTATCATTTACAAAAGAGAAAGCAGAGATTGAAGCACAACAAATAAAAAGTAAATTTTAGATGAAAGGATTTTATCAAGTAACGGAAACAATAAAAGAAGCATTGCTCTCTGATGTTAATGTAAACACAGTTACAACTGGAGATATTACAAGAATTGATTTAGGTAAGCAGACAATGTTTCCTTTATCTCATCTTGTTATTAATAATGTAGGAAATGAAGATACTGTATTACGTTTTAGTTTATCTGTTCTTGCGATGGATATTGTTGATATATCTAAAGAAGAAGTAGTTGATATATTTGTTGGTAATAACAATGAGCAAGATGTATTGAATACTCAATTAGCGGTACTTAATAAATTAGTACAAGTTTTAAGAGGTGGTAATTTACATCAAGATTTATACCAGTTAGATGGTACTCCAAACTTTGAACCTTTTTATGATAGGTTTGAAAATGAGGTTGCTGGATGGGCATTAACTTTTGATGTATTGATTCCAAATGATATTGAGATATGTTAAAGAATGTAAATGACGAACTAAACAGATTTGCAAAGTATGTAATCTCACAGTCAAGGGCAAACTTAACAAGAGGTAAAAAGAACAGTTCTAACAAACTTTATAACAGTTTAGATTCAAATGTAAAGGTTAGTAAGAATAGCTTTGAAATAACTTTCTTAATGGAAGAATACGGAGTGTTTCAAGACAAAGGGGTAAAAGGTACTAAATCTAATTATTTAGAAAATAAAAATTCTCCTTTTAGTTATAAATCTAAAGGCGGTAAGAATGGTTTAAAAGGTATGCCACCTCCAAAAGCATTTGATAAATGGATTGTAAGAAAAGGGTTAAAAGGAATAAGAAATAAGAAAGGTCAATTTATAAGTAGAAAATCATTGCAGTTTATGATTGCAAGAAGTGTATTTGAAAAAGGTATTAAAGCAAGTATGTTTTTTACTAAACCATTTGAGAAGGCATTTAAGAACCTACCAAAAGAATTAGTAGATGCATATAGATTAGATGTAGAGCAATTAATAAAAACAACAGTAAATAATAAATAATGGCAATAATAAACACAAGAAGTCCTAACTTTGAAAGTATTGATTACGCTGGAATGTCTTATGCTACTTTAGAAGTATTTATTTGGACTGGTTCTGAATTAGATGATGTAGCTGGTGTGTCAAGTTACACTTTAAGAAAGTCAGCAACAATTCCTACATCTGGTAATCCAACTGTAACATTTGAAACATCTGAATTAATAAGAGATTATTTAGATTCTACGTTTAATGGAAATTATAGTGGTCAAGGTGTATGGGTTAAGCATTGGATGAAAGTTTATAATTCTTCTGATGCATTAATATTAAGCAGAGAATTTACAAAGATTGCTTTGGATGGTTATAGTTACTTTGAAGAAGAAAATGTTAATGAGCAATCTCCAATGATTTCTAATAAGAAGTTATTTGTTTTAGATGATAATACATTTAGAGTTCCTATTTATACAAACTTAAATCCAACTATTGTATTCATTAAAGATAATGAAATTATAGCTAATCAAACTTTTTACAAAAATGAAGAAAGTTCTAATCAAATAAAATATGTTTCTATTTACGGAGATAATGAAAATTGGGACACATTTAAGGAAAGAGTTTTAGAGAATGGAGGTACAAGCTACGAGCCAAACATTTGCTTACAAGCATACTTTAATAACTATTCAATAGGTGGTGTTGATGAAATTCGTATTTCTTATAATAATAACGGAAGTGAATTAATTGCAAATACAGATTTAACTAATTCTAATTATTGGCTTGCAAGCGGTGTAACTATAATACCAGCACCAGTTGCATTAAGTTCTTATAGAATGACTGGTGTTGGGTTTGTTGGTTCAATGCCACTAATAACAAATGATGGGGATGATTTTACTGTTTCTTGTTGGCTTAAAGGACAAGGTATTGTAGTAGTTAAATTACAAGAGTTTGGAGGAGATTCAACAGATTATTTTGAAAGAGAAGTAAATTTAACAAGTGATTGGACTTACTATCAATTTTCTGGAACTAAAGAAGTGGATTTTAGACCATCAAAAATGGTTATAAGTCAAACTGGTGGCTCAAGTGGTTATGTTGATATATATCAGCCATCTGTTACTCAATCTTATGGAATAAAAACAGATGTTATAAATGTAGAAACATTACAAGAATGTAAATATGAACCTAAAAAAGTAACGTTTATTAATAAGTTTGGTGTTTTACAAGATATGATGTTCTTTAAAAAGTCAGTTGAAAAGATGAATGTTAAGAAAGAATCTTATAAATCCAATATATTAAATAGTTCAAATAGTTACAGTAGAAGTAATCACGTTTACAGAGATTTTAATGTAGTAGGAAAAGAATCAGTTACTTTGAGCAGTGGTTTTTTAAGTGAAGAATACAATGAGGTATTTAAACAAATGATGTTATCTGAAAAGGTTTGGGTTACTAACATAAATGATAAGGGAGAACAAGTGTTACCAATAAACGTTAAGACGTCTAATATCACTTATAAGACATCTTTAAACGATAAGTTAGTAGAGTACACATTTGACTTTGATAATTCATTTAATGTAATAAACGACATTCGATAGATGCAGAAAATACAATTATATATAGAGGGACAAAGAGTTGATATGTTTGAGGATGAAAGCGTTGTTATTACTCAAACGATAAAGAACGTGCAAGATATTGGTAAAATATTTACTGACTTTACAAGAACGTTTAATTTACCAGCGAGTAAAACAAATAATAAAATCTTTAAACACTATTATAATTTTCATATAGAAGATGGCTTTGATGCAAGAGTAAGAAAACCAGCTAACATAGAATTAAACACTTTACCTTTCACAGATGGTAGAGTTAAATTAGAGGGAGTAGATTTAAAAGATAATAAACCACATACTTATAAGATTACATTCTTTGGTAGTACAGTTACTTTAAAAGATTTGGTTGGAGATGATACTTTATCTGGTTTATCAAGTTTAGTTTCTTTTAATAAATTATACGATGCTTCAAATGTAAAAGATGCTTTACAAGATGATCCAACAACAAATGACATAATAGTACCTTTAATTACACATACTAAAAGGTTGCATTATAATAGCCATAGTTCAGATACAACTGTTGGTAATTTACATTATAAAAGTGGACATATAACTGGTGTTGCATATACGGATTTAAAATACGCTATTCGTTTACATTCTATTATTGAAGCAATACAAACTAAATACGGAGTAACATTTAGTGATGATTTTTTTGTAAATACAAATGCACCTTACTATAATTTATTTATGTGGTTGCATAGAAAAAAGGGAGAAGTTGAAAATTTAACTGGAGTTAATCAATCTATTGTAAATCAGTTTCAAATTCAATCGGATGCAAATACATTATCGTCAATAAGTAATAACACTACTTTAAATTTATTAGGAGATCATACTAAATACTTTTCAAAGATTTTAGAATTAGATGTATTAACAACTACAAGTTTTAGTATATCTATTCAAAATAATGGTATTGAAATTTACAATACTGGGGAAATAAATAGTGATACTACAATAAATTTAACTAACTATGATTTCGGATATTCTGGAACTACTATTTATATTGAAAGTGCAAGTACAGTTGTATTTAATTCAATACAATGGGAAATAGGTTACAGACCATCTCCATCACAATTGCATTTTAAAAACTATACAATTTTAAGTTATGCATTTATTTCTACATTTACTTTTGATATTACGCAACAAATACCAGATATTAAAGTAATTGATTTTTTAAGTGGGTTATTTAAAATGTTTAATCTAACTGCATACGTTGATAAGATTACAAATGAAATTGTTGTAAAAGATTTAGATGGTTTTTACAACGGAGGTTCTTCTTATGACATAACAAAGTATTTAGATGTAAGTAGTAGTTCTGTAAATATAGCTTTACCATATAGAGAAGTAAATTTCGAACACGAAGATACAGAAACATTTTTATCTGCTTTTCATCGTCAAAGATATGGTAAAACTTGGGGTAAATCTGAATACACAAATGGAGAAAGATTAGATGGTGGCATCTACGATATTAAAACACCTTTTTCACAAATGAAGTATGAAAGGTTGGTTGATGAAAACGGAGGGTTAAATACTGATGTTCAAGTAGGTTGGTTTGTTGATGATAACCAAGAATCTTATGTTGGTAAACCTTTATTATTTTATCCTATAAGACAAACACTTACAACACAAATTGCGTTTTTAAATTCATCAACATCACAAGACCCAATAGTAAGTTATAATATACCATCGAATAGCGTTGCGTTATTATCTTCAACAAGTTCTTACAATATGAATTTCTTTGCAGAACAAAACGAGTATTCTCCAGCAGATAGTGGTTTTACAAATACATTATTTCAAGCGTATTATAGAGAATACATAACAAGTGTTTTTAACCCTACAAACAGAATAACAAAAGTAAGTGCTTATCTACCTTTGAGAATATTGCTTAATTATACGTTGGCAGATAGGTTTGTAATTGGTGCGAATAGCTACAAGATAAACTCTATAAAAACTAATTTAAAAAATGGTAAATCTGAAATTGAATTACTAAACGATTTATGATAGAACAAATATTAGATTTATTAAAAGATACAGATTGCAAATCAGAAATAGTGCAATTAGCAAAAGGAAAAAATAAATTTCCAGACAGTTTTAAAGAAGTATTTAAAAGACAAAAACAAAATAAAGAATGGAAAGAATAATAATTGATTTAGAAGCTAAAACAGATAGAGCGTTAAAAGGTATTTCAGAGGTAAAATCACAATTAAACCAACTAAATACAGAAGCAACAAAGCAGAATAAAGGTGTAGAAAAATCATTTAAAAAAGTTGAAAGTGCAACAAAAGATGTATCAACTGGTATTAAGACAATTGGTACAACTTTAAAAGCTATTGGTATTGGGTTACTTATTTCATCACTTGCAACCTTAAAAGAATTATTCTCTCAAAACCAAAAAGTTGTAGATGCGTTTAATATTGTTTTTGAAACTGCTGCGGAAATAGTAGGGCAAGTTGCAACTGCATTTACAGATACTTACAATGCTTTAACGCAATCAACAGATCAATTAGATGCACTTGGTAAAGTTGCAAGTGGTATTTTAACAATAGTGTTAAGCCCTTTCCAACTTGCTTTTTATGGTATTGCTTTAGCTATTGATGAAGCTATGTTAGCTTGGGAAAAATCATTTTTAGGAGATAAAGATCAAGAAACAATAAAGGCTTTAAATCTATCTATATTAGAAACTAAAAAAAATATAATAGATGTAGCAGATGGAGTTTCAAAAGCTGGTTCTGATGTTGTAAATAATTTTGGAGAAGCTATAACAGAGGTTTCAGAAATAGGTAAAGTTGTTGTAAAAGAATTTGGAGAAGTTAGTATATCTACTGCAACAGAAGCTGCAAAAGCAAATGTTGAATTACAGAAGTCTGCTGAATTAGCTGCTGCAAGACAAGGTTTATTTTTTGAGAAATTTGATAGACAAGCGGAGAAGTTAAGACAAATAAGAGATGATGAAACGAAATCTATTGAAGAACGTAAACAAGCAAATGATGCTTTACTAATTAAAATAGATTCAGCTGAATCCGCAATGCTATCACAAGCACAAATGCAATTAGCTTTAGCAGATGCAAACTTAAAAAAAGATAAAGAGAATGTAGAGTTTCAAACTGCAAGAATAGAAGCGTTAAGAGAATTAGCTGGTGTTGAAGCACAGATTGAAGGTATTAGATCAGAACAAAAATCAAATGCGTTAGCTTTAGATAGAGAATCTTTAGAATTAACAAATTCACAAAAAGAAGCTGATGCAGAATTAAATGCTAATAAAAATCAATTTGAAGCAGAGCAAATAGAAAACGAACTTGCAAGATTAGAACGACAAAAAGTATTAAATGAAGAAGAATCGAATTTAGAAAAAAAACGATTACAAGATAAACGAGATTTATATAAAGAAGGTACTATTGCTTTTCAAGAAGCACAAAATGAACTAACTGCGTATGAACAAGCAAATGGTCAGAAGCGAGTTACAATAGATAAGCAGATTGCAAAAGAAAAAGAAAAAACTGTATTTCAATCTTTGGGTGCTATTGCTGGTTTATTAGGTAGTAATAGTAAATTTGGTAAAGCGTTAGCGGTTACACAAGCAATAAGAGATACTTATTCTGGAGCAAATAAAGCACTTGCACAAGGAGGAATATTTGGTTACATTGGGGCTGCTGGAATTATAGCATCTGGATTTGCAAACGTTAAAAAAATTACTGCATCACAAGAACCAGCTGCACCATCATTCGCATCTGGCGGTGGAGGTGCTGGTACTGTTGCTACTCCTACTGCACCTTCATTACCTCCAGCATTTAATGTTGTTGGTCAAAGTGATACTAATCAGTTAGCAGAGGCAATTGGTAGTCAATCTCAACAACCAGTTCAAGCGTTTGTTGTTTCAAACGATGTAACAACTGCACAAGAAATGGATAGGAATATTGTAAAGGGTGCTTCAATAGGATAAAAAAGTATTTGAAAATATAAAATATTAATTAAAAGTTATTATATAATTATGAAAATAATAGAACTTATTTTAGATGATGATGAAGCAATCGGAGTAGAAGCAATTAGCGTTGTTGAAAATCCAGCAATTGAATCTGACTTTATAGCGTTAAACAACCAAGAAATAAAACTTGCTGAAATAAGTAAAGAGAAACGTTTGTTAATGGGTGCTTTATTAATACCAAAGAAGCCAATTTACAGAAGAAACGGAGAAGAAGAATACTATATATTCTTTTCAGAAAAGACTGTTGCAAAAGCATCTCAAATGTATTTACAGAATGGTAATCAATCTAATTCAACATTAGAACACGATGCACAATTAAAAGATTTAACATTAGTTGAAAGCTGGATTGTTGAAGATAAAGCAAAAGATAAAACTGCTTTATATGGTTTAGATGTACCAGTTGGTACTTGGATGGGTTCTGTTAAAGTTGAGAATGATGAAATTTGGAATGATTATGTTAAGACTGGAAAAGTAAAAGGATTTTCAATAGAGGGTTATTTTGCTGATAAAATGGAAAGACCAAATGAAGAATTAAAAGAGCATTTGATGAAATATCCTCACACTATGTACGATCCTAAAACTGGTGCAAGTGTTAAAGTAATGAATAAAGAGGAACACGATAAATACAATAAAAAAGGTTGGGTACACAGTAAGCCTAAAAAATACGAAGAACAAGAATTAGAATCTTATACTGACTATCCACAAGGTGCAACAAACAATGCTAAAAGAGCGTTGAAATGGGTTGAGGAAAACGGATGGGGTTCTTGCGGAGAAGCAACTGGAAAGAACAGAGCAAACCAATTAGCAAAAAGAGAACCAATAAGCAAAGATACTATTGCGAGAATGGCTTCATTTAAAAGACATCAACAACATAAAGACGTACCTTATTCAGAAGGATGTGGTGGTTTAATGTGGGATGCTTGGGGTGGTTCTGCTGGTGTTAATTGGGCATCAAGAAAACTAAAGCAATTAGAAGAACTTTCTGAACTTAAAAAACTATTATCATAATGAGGGCGGTATATTGTAAATGCAAGAATACATACTCAATTGAGTGTAAACAGAATCAAGGTAAAGACTGCAATGCTCCAGAATATTGGAAGCAAGGTATCGGAAGTATCAACGCAACAGAAGAAAACTAAAATTAATATATAACAACGAAAATGCAAAATTAATCTTAAATTTTATTATATAACTATGAACACAAATCAAACATTAAACAAAGTTAGAACTTTACTCGGTATCGAAGTTAAGTTAGAACAAATGAAACTTGATAATGGTGCTATTTTAGAAGCGGAAGCATTTGAAGCTGGTGCAGAAATCTTTGTCGTTGCAGATGAAGAAAGAGTTGCAGTACCAGTTGGAGAATATGAAGCAGAAGGGAAAATTATCATTATCGAAGAAGAAGGTATCATTTCTGAAATCAAAGAAGCTGGAGCAGAAGAAGAAGCACCAGAAGAAGAAGTAGTTGAGGAAGAAGCTAAATCAGAAGAAGTAGAAGAAGAAGAATTATCAACTGAAACTGCATCTCCTAAAAAGATTGTAAAATCAATTACAGAAGAAATGTTCTTTTCTGAAATCGAAAAATTAAGAAACGAAATCAACGAACTGAAACTTGCAAAAGTAGAGGTTAAAGAAGTTGAAGAAGTATCTGTTGAACTATCTGCTGAACCAGAAGTTGAAGGTATTTCTCATAATCCAGAAAACGTTTCTGCAAAGAAAGAGTTAAACCTTTACTCTCAAAAAGGTAAAAATAACACAATCAATAGAATTTTTAACACACTAAATAAATAAAAAAATGAGTTTATCAATTACAAGTACTTATTCTGGAGAATTTGCTGGGAAATATGTTTCTGCTGCACTTTTATCTGGTAACACTATCGCAAATGGATTAATCGAGGTTAAGCCAAATGTGAAGTTTAAAGAAGTTTTAAAAAGAGTTAGTTTATCTGGTGCTATCGCAAACGCAAGTTGTGATTTTACTGATGCTGGAGCAGTTGTTTTAACTGAAAGAATCATCGAGCCAAAAGAATTACAAGTAAATTTAGAGTTGTGTAAGACTCCTTTCCAATCAGATTGGGAAGCTATCTCAATGGGATATTCTGCACACGATAATATGCCAGCTACTTTTTCTGATTACTTTATCGGATTAATGGCTGCACAAATTGCTGCACAAACTGAAACTGACATCTGGAGTGGAACTGCTGGTGCTGGAACATTTGATGGTTTTTCTACATTATTAACTGCTGCTACTTTACCAGCTGGTCAAGACATCACTGGAACAACAGTTGATGCTGCAAACGTTATTGCGGAATTAGGAAAAGTGGCTGATGCAGTACCTTCTTCTTTATACGGAAACGAAGATTTATATATCTATGTATCTCAAAACATCTTTAGAGCGTACAAAAGAGCATTAGGAGGATTTTCTGCTAACGGAGTTGGAGCAAATGGAGTAAATGGTTTAGGAAACAATCAAGATATTGATGTTCAGTATTTCGATGGAATCAAAGTTGTTGCTGCAAATGGATTAGCTGATGATACAATGGTATCTACTTTGAAATCTAACTTATTCTTTGGAACTGGATTACTTGCTGACCATAACGAAATCAAAGTTTTAGATATGGCTGATTTAGATGGGTCAAAAAATGTGAGATTTATCGCACGTTATACTGCTGGAGTTCAAATTGCAGTATTGGAAGATGTAGTTTTCTACTCTTAATAATAAATAAATAATAACAATAAGGGGTAGGTAGTTGATCTGCTTACCCCTTTTTTAATAACTAAAAAAACATATATCAAATGGCTTGTTTATCATTATCATCTGGAAGAAATTTAGGATGTAAAAATAATGTTGGAGGTTTGAAAGCAGTTTACTTTGCTGATTATGGTTCTTTTACACCTACAACTTTTGTAGCTGGAGAATTAACTGTAATAAGTGGAGATCCAGATTTATTTCAATACGATTTAAAAGGAAACTCGTCTTTAGAAACTACAATAAATAGTTCAAGACAGAACGGAACAACGTTCTATACACAAACATTAAACTTGACTTTACCAATATTGGATAAAGCAACACAAGAAGAAATCAAAATTTTAGCTTCTGAAAGACCAATTGTCTTTGTTGAAGATTATAATGGTAAATTCTATGTAGTTGGATTGTACAATGGTGCAGAGGTTACTGGAGGTACAATTGTATCTGGTGCTGCAATGGGAGATTTAAGTGGATTTACTTTAACTTTCGAAGGTATGGAAACTGCTCCTCCTTTCTTTGTTGCAGAATCAATAATTACTGCACAAGTTTCAACTGCGAAAATAAATCCAAACGCATAATTAACTTATTTTAATTTTATAAAAGGGCAATCTTAATCGGTTGCCTTTTTTTTTGTTTTAAATAAATAAAAATACAATGTTTTAGTATTATATATATATGAAACATTTATTACCAACTTCAAGTACACAAGCAATAAAGATTATACCAAGAGTATATTCTACATCTGTTTCAATGGATTTGAGAGATGATAGTACAAATACATCTGTTTCAATAACACCAACTGCAACAAAGGTTGGCAATTATATAGAATTATCAAGTGTTTTTGATTTAAAAGAGGGTAGGTTTTACGATTTAAAAGTAATTCAGACAAGTACTCAAAAAATCATTTACAGAGATAAAATATTTTGTACAGTACAATCAACAAACCAATCTAACAACGAACATTATACTGTAAATAAAGATCAGTATAAATCAAAGAGCGGTAATAACGATTTTATAATATTATGAGTAAACACATAAACAAGTATCGAAAACCAAACACTACTAAAGGAAATTCTAAAATTAGTTTTGTTAATTTATCTACATACACATCTCCAGAGATTGTTGAATCAAAAAACAAAGAATGGGTTGAGTTTGGATCGGATAACAACTACTTTCAATTTTTAATTGATAGATATAATGGTTCAGCAACAAACAATGCTGCTATTAATGGTATTTCTCAAATGATATACGGAAAAGGTTTAGATGCAACAGATAGTTCAAAAAAACCAGAATCTTATGCAAGAATGATCTCTTTATTTAAAAAAGATGTTGTTAGAAGATTATCATACGATTTAAAGTTAGCTGGGCAATGTGCTATTCAAGTTATTTACTCAAAGGATAAAAAAACGATTCAAAAGGTTGAGCATTTACCAGTTGAAACATTAAGAGCAGAAAAATGTTCAGAAGATGATAAACAAGTACAAGCATATTACTACCATCCAGATTGGGCAAATATTAAACCAAGTGAGAAACCTTTAAGAATACCAGCATTTGGTGTTTCTAAATCTACACAACCAATTGAGATATTATATGTAAAACCTTATAAAGCTGGAATGTATTATTATAGTACACCAGATTATCAAGGTGGATTGCAATACGCTGAATTAGAAGAAGAAATTTCTAACTATCATTTAAACAACATAATGAACGGACTTGCTCCATCAATGTTGATTAACTTCAACAATGGAGTTCCAAATGAAGAAGCACAATCTTTAATAGAAAATAAAATACAAAAAAAGTTTTCTGGTAGTTCAAACGCTGGTAAATTTATTCTTGCTTTTAACGACAATAAAGAAGCACAAGCAGATATTACACCAGTTCAATTATCTGATGCACACAATCAATATCAGTTCTTATCAGATGAATCACAAAAGAAAGTGATGGTATCTCATAGAATTATATCTCCTATGTTATTAGGTATAAAAGATTCAAGTGGTTTAGGTAATAATGCAGATGAATTGGAAACTGCATCTATATTAATGCATAACACAGTTATAGTTCCTTTTCAAGAACTTTTAACAGATGCTTTTGATAAGATACTTGCATACAATAATATTGCTTTAAACCTATATTTTAAGACCTTACAGCCTCTACAATTTGTTGATTTAGACAATGTAAAAGACGAAGAAACAAGAGAGGAAGAAACTGGTGTTAAAATGAGTAAAACATTTTCAGCATTAGAAGAATTTGGAGAAGATGAGGACTTGGAAGAATGGGAGTTAATTGATGAAAGAAAAGTTGATTATGATTCAGAAGATGAATTGGATGAACAAATAAAAGAATTAAATTCAAAGAATCCAAGTTTACTATCAAAGATATGGAACTTTGCAACAACTGGAACTGCAAGACCAAACGCTAAAAGCGACCAAGATGGTAAAAACGAAGAAGGTTTACAGTTTAAAGTAAGGTATCAATATGCACCTTTAAAAGCATCTGATAATAGCAGAAGTTTTTGCAAGAAAATGGTATCTGCTAAAAAGATATACAGAAAAGAGGACATACAACAAATGAGTAAAAAAGCAGTTAATGCTGGTTGGGGGTTAAATGGTGCTGATACTTATGATATTTGGCTCTATAAAGGTGGTGGAGATTGCCATCACTTCTGGATGAGAAAAACTTATATGGCAAAAGGAGCAAAACTAAAACCAAATGTAGGTAATCCAAATGCAGAAGTAAGTGTAAATAAAGCAAAGAAAGAAGGATTTAAACCAGAAGTAAACGCAAAAGAAGTTGCAATGCGACCAACTGATATGCCTAATAACGGATTCGTAAACAAATAATAAGATATGGCAACAGCATTATTTATAAGCAGAACAGATTTAGTAAAAAATAGTATTCTTGATGGTAATACTGATACGGATTTGTTTATACAATATATTAAGATTTCACAAGAGATACATATACAAAACTATTTAGGGACTAAATTATATGATAGAATTTCTGCTGATATTATAGCAGACACTTTGACTGGAGATTATTTAACTTTGGTTAATGATTATATACAACCTATGTTGATACATTACGCAATGGTTGATTTTTTACCATTTGCTGCGTATAGAGTTAAATCTGGAGGTGTTTTTAAAAATACATCTGAAAACGCTGAAACAGTAAACAAAGATGAGGTTGATTTTTTAGTACAGAAAGAAAGAGATTTTGCTGAATATTACACAAGAAGGTTTGTTGATTATATCTGTTTTGATAGTTCAAAGTTTCCAGAATACACAAACAATACTGAATCTGATGTTTATCCAGATAAAGATGTAAGTGGATCAAATTGGGTACTATAATGAGAGCAACATATAAACCAAAACAAGCAAACGTTGTTAAATTGAAAAAGTATTTAACTAAAAAAGATAAGAAATAATGGCAAACGAAATATACGATAGTACTTGGTGGGGTAACACAATACAAACTGCATCTTCAATAGGAACATCTACTGAAATGATACAAGGTCAGTTTAATATGGAGGATAGACAAGAAGTTGAAGCAGTTAAGTGTTTAGCTGATGCAATTCATAGAATAGGAATACAAGACATACAAAACTAAAAACAATGGCAAAACCAAAATTAGCATTAATACCATCTGCTCAAGGAAGCAAGTTTTATTCCGTACTACCATCAAGTGGTGTAGGGGATTTTGACTTTACACGTAGTGGTTCAGCAACAAGAATAAACTCACAAGGACTGATAGAATCGGTTGCAAATGGTGTTTCAAGATTAAACTATCCAATGATTGATGGTGTTGTAAAAGGATGTCCACATCATATTTTAGAACCACAGAGAACGCAGTTATTTCCTTACAGTGAAGATTTTAGTCAAACCGATTGGAGTAAAATTAATATTACTGTTGAGCTAAATTCTACAATATCTCCAGATGGTACTTTAAATGCTACAAAAGTTTTAGAGCAAGTGGCTTCTGCAAATGGTCACTTTATGTTTGATAATTTAGGTTTAACTCCAAGTGTTGAATATAATTTTAGTATTTTTGTTAAAAAGTTAAATAGAAGATATGTTGCTTTGCAAAATTCATATAATACTGCTAATGGCTCTATTGCTTTTTTTGATTTAGATACTGAAACTTTAGTATATACTTATTCTGCTGGAACTGTTGGAACTTTTGTTGTTTCTGATGCTAAAATAGAAAAATATCCAAATGGTTGGTATCGTTTAAGTGCAAACTTTGAATCATCTGCTTCTCCCGGTGTTTTACCATCTTTAGTATTAGCAGATAGTCAATGGTCGACTGGATTTAGTTACAATAACCTTTATACTGGAGATGTCACAAAAGGAATTTACATTTGGGGAGCACAATTAGAACAAGGCTCATACCCTACATCTTACATCCCAACTAACGGAGGTACAGTTACTCGTTCAGCTGAAACTGCTAATGGTTCTGGAGATGCAGCTACTTTTAATGATAGTGAGGGTGTTTTGATGGCAGAGATAAGTGCATTATCTGATACTGTTTCAGATTATAGTTCTATTGGTTTAGGTAATAATTCTGCATTTAATAGAATTGGTTTAGGTTTTCAAGCGCCAAGTACTGTTTATGTTTATAAACACGATGGTAGCAATAGTTGGTTACCTTTTGAGACAATAGATATTAATTCGTTTAATAAAGTTGCATTATCTTACAAAACAAACGATAATCATTTTTGGGTAAATGGTTTTAAATTAGCATCTAATACAACTATTGAAGATGCCTCAAACCTTACTGAATTAGATTTTCAAGCGTCTTATGGAGGGGAAAAATTCTACGGAAACACTAAACAACTACAATACTTTGATACTGCATTAACAGATAGCGAATTAGAAACATTAACGTCTTGGGTATCTTTTCAAGATATGGCAGAAGGACAATTATACACAATAGAATAATATGGCACAGACATTAAAATTCGGTAACGGAACGTGGGCAACTAAAAAGGATTCAATCCTTGCTTACAATGACGAGAATGAAAACTATAAACCTCTACCTTTTAATTATACTGGTGCTGGTAAAGGTACAAGAGTTAATAAAGAAGGTTTAATTGAGGTTGTAGAAAACGACAGACCAAGAATAGATTATAAAGATAGCGAAGATGGTGTATTTCTTTTGGAAAAGGCAGCTACAAATTTGGTTACTTATTCAGAAGATTTTAGTCAATCTGCTTGGACTAAATCAAATTCTTCAATTACAAGTAATTCAGTAATATCTCCAGACGGAAGTTTAAATGCTGATAAATTAAAAGAAGATAGTACAAATACATATCATAGGTTGGCTAATGTTTTAAGTATTTCAAACGGTGTTAGTTATAGTGTTAGTATATTTGTTAAAAGAGCAGAAAGAAGATATGTTAGGTTTGCAAGTGCTTTTGGTTCTGGAGATGCTTTAACGGATTTTGATATACTTAATGGTACTGTTTTAAATGGTAATGGAAGTATTAAGGATTATGGTAATGGTTGGTTTAAGATAACTAATAATTTTACTGCGGATTCAACATTTACAAGCATTAATGTATTTCAATTATTTTTATTAAATGATGATAAGGTTAGGGATTATCAAGGAGATGGAACAAGCGGTGTTTATGTATACGGAGCACAATTAGAAACTGGAAACTTATCTTCATACATCCCAACACAAGGCACAATCCAAACTCGTGTAGCTGAAACTGCAAGTGGTTCTGGTAATAGTGAAGTGTTTAATTCAGAACAAGGTGTACTATTTGCTAACATAGCTGCGAATTCTGATGACCTAACACAAAGAGCATTAGGTCTTTCAGATGGAACATCTTCTAATAGGATGTCGATTGTTTACAATGATGGAAGTTCAAATGCTTTAAGAATGTTTGTAAGTAATCCATCTGGCACTAAAAGTTACATAACCAATTCTTTTAACATAACACAAAACAATAAAATTTCTATAAAGTTAAATGGAACAAGTTTAGCTTTTTGGGTTAATGGTTTTGAAATACATACCGATACACTTAATTCTGCTTTTGTAAATGGAACTTTAGATACTTTTGATTTTGCATTTTTTGATAATAATACACCTTTCTACGGAAAGACAAAAGAAATTGGCTACTATGATGAAATTTTAACAGACCTTGAATTAGAAACCTTAACATCTTACAGAAGCTGGTTATCAATGGTAAAAGAATTAAATTTAAACGTAATATACAATGGCTAATACATTAGAATTAGGAAATGGAAAATGGGCAACTGGTAAAGATACTGTACTTGCTTTTAACGATGAGAACAATAACTTTAAACCTTTACCTTTTTCATTCAGTAGAGCATCAAGTGGTACTGTTGTAAACAAAGATGGTTTAATCGAAACAGTTGGTAGTGGAGAACCAAGAATTGACTTTAAGGATAATACTAAAGGTGCTTTGTTGTTAGAGCCACAGAGGAGTAATTTATTGCCTTATAGTGAGGATTTTAATGTTGTAAATTGGGTTAAATTAGGAACTGCTTTCACTATTACATCAAACAATGCAATTAGTCCAAGTGGAGAATTAAATGCATCAACTATAAATGTTACAAATAACGACAATATATTATACGAAAGTATAAGTCTTTCAAGTTCATCAACAGATTGGGTATTTAGTATATACGCAAAAGGTAGTGGTACTTTTGATATGAATATTAGATTAAACTCTTCAACAATATCAACAGAAACAAAAACATTAACAAATGAATGGCAAAGATTTAATGTTTCAGCAACAAGAACACCTACAATTACATCTGTTGAATGTTTTATGGAATTAAATACATCAAGTACATATCAAATATACGGAGCTCAATTAGAAGAAGGCAGTTACCCTACATCGTATATTCCTACATCTGGAGGTGCAGTAACGAGGGTTGCAGAGAGTTCAAGTCAAACTGTACCAGATGGGATTTACGGAACAAATGAGGTTACTTTTGTAATTGATTTTGAAATTAATGGCGATACTTTAACTTATTCAAGTATATTTAATACAAATAAAAACACTGCATCTTCTTTTGGTGTAACAAGACAAGAAGAAAATGGGAGATTAAAACCTTTTTTATTTAGTAGTGGTGTAAATGTTGGAGATATGACATCTACGACTGCGTTTTTAAATGGTGTTAGAGGTAAATTCGCAGTAGGGTATAAAAATGGAGATAGTGTTTTAGTTGTAAAAGGTAATGTTGAAGATACAAATTCAGCAACTTTTTCAGATTTCAATGTTAATGAAATACATTTAAACGATTTAGTTACCTTTTTTGGTTATCATACAAATTTAAAAATATATGATTTTAAACTTTACAACACAAGATTATCAAATAGCGAATTACAAGCATTAACACAATAACAAGAGTAACAAATACACATATTAAACTAACAAGAGTAAATTAATAAATTATGAAAATCGGTAAATACGAATTTGATTCAAGAGAACAAGCACAAACAAAGATTGATGCTTTAGGAACTGCAACAGACGAGGATGGAAACGAATATCCAACTCACAAACACACAATCGTACATCTTGGTAATATCGTTTTAGAACAAGGCGAATATGACGAAGAAGGAGAAGAAGTATCTGCTCCAGTACTATCTGACAAATGGCACATAGATGCTCTATGGGTTAATTTAGAAGCTGACGAAGATGGATTAATAGACCATCCTTATGGTTGGAAATCTAAAAGTGTTTCTCTTGATGGAGATGGAGTACATTCTTTCTTTGGATTAAGCTATGAATCACTAAAAATCTAATAAATGGATAACAAAATAAGCGAAAATACAGAGATAACACTTGACTTAAAGACAATAGCATTAGTTGTTTCTTTTACTATCTCTATTGTTGGTTTGTATTTTACGTTGAAAAAGGATATTGAGTTGGCAAAGGAATTACCAGAACCTCAAGTTACGAGGACAGAGTATGACTTAAAAGACCAACTCGTAAGGGAAACTATTATGAATACACAAGAGAAAGTTCAAGAGAATAGTAATAAGTTGGATAAGATAGATGAAAAGCTATATAGAATAATCCAAAAGTAATATTATGAAAAAGTGTTTAATTCTAATGTTTCTATTTGTATCATTGAAATCTTATACTCAAGAATTTAGTTTATTGGAGATAAACGCAAAGTGGAACTCAAAGAATAGTTTAAAAATAAAAAGGTTAAAGGGTATATCAATAAAAACTGCTTGGTTAGAAGAACAACCAAAGTCAATACAAAAGAGGATTAAGTCAGTACCAGTATTGGTTCTTATAAGAGATAATAAACCAGTATATCAATGGGTAGCTGGAATTGATTTAAAACTAAATGTTACAGAAATCGAGTTTGATAAAATATACAGTAAATTAAATAAGAATGAGTAAATACTTTAAAGAGATAGAATATAATATGGATGCTGACTTTCTTGCTAAATTAGATAAAGCAAGGGAGTTGGCTAATATACCTTTTACTATCAATTCTGCATACAGAAGTCCAGAACAAAATTCAAGAGTAGGCGGAAAACCTAATTCAAGCCATTTAAGAGGACTTGCAGTAGATATAAGAGCAAATGATAGCAGTACGAGATACATTGTCTTAAACGCTCTTATAAGCGTTGGCTTTAATAGAATAGGTATTGCAAGTTCATTCATTCACGTTGATGATGATAAAAGTAAATCTGATAAGGTAGTTTGGACTTATTAATAATATATTAACTAATAGTTATAACCTAAAGTGATTATGGAAATAAACTTAATTTTATTAGTACCTAATGCAATGATGTTAGGTTGGCAGTATCACGAACCAGAGAAAGGATTTGATTTTTCAGAATTAAACCTATATTTATTTTTCGGACAATTACAAATAAGATGGGCAAAAGATGAATAAGATATTAGGTTGGTTTACTGGTGGTGTTGTTAAAGAGGTAGGTAATGTTATTGATAAATTATTTACATCAGAAGAAGAACGTATAAAAGCCAAGAAC